>Ga0206943_1054_pt1 | contig 29199 bp, 28 predicted proteins | sample Alteio_BWOrgHeat_7_FD_153243 | JGI IMG/M metagenome (GOLD analysis project Ga0206943, IMG submission 153243) | Enriched cells from forest soil in Barre Woods Harvard Forest LTER site, Petersham, Massachusetts, United States -... | ecosystem: Environmental > Terrestrial > Soil > Temperate forest > O... | reverse complement strand
ACTGAAAGTGACTCATGTGCCTGTTGCTATGTTACATTCAGGCGAAGCGATAGGTTTAAATGATACCGGCTTTTTTTCAACTACAGGGGCACGTACAGCGACGGTGACAGCACATACGACAGTCACGGCACTCTGTTTAGACTTAAAACAATTGCATGAGTTTTTTCAACAACACCCTCATTTGCACTCAGCCATGTATGCTTCAACCGAAAAAATGCTGCGCATGCATTTAATCAAGCTGTCATTACCTTTTAGCCGGCTTTCTTATGAGCGTTTAGAATGGTTAATGGGTAAAATTGAAGAAATTACCGTGCCTGCAGGTTCTATTATTTTCCGCCAGGGTGAAGAAGGTGATCGCTGTTATCTTATTCGTACGGGCCAGGTGGAAGTGATTGCGCATGAGCCAGGAGAATCTGATCATGAGCTCGGCATATTAAAACCACCTACGTTATTTGGTGAAGCAACGTTAATTACCCGTTCACAGCGTAATGCAACAGTACGTGCCCTGGAAGATTGTCAATTATTAGTCTTAAAACATGAATATTTATCAGAATTAATTGAATCAGAAACAGCAGTGGCTGATATGTTCATGACTTTAATGGTTGATCGTAGTCGGCCCATACAAAATCCAGCTATTAGCTCGCATCCGCGCACCACAGAGATAGGTCAGGAAATTGTGATTTTAAAAAATCCAGCCAATGGTAAATATTTTAAATTGGCGAGAGAAGGGTGGTTTGTCTGGCAACAATTGAATGGTAAACAAACCATGCAAGAAATTACGTTGGCGCTTGCAGAACAATTCAATATATTTGAACCCGATATGGTAGCGGCACTGATTTCTAAATTAGCTAAAGGTGGGTTTGTAGCAAATTTAGAAGTAGGTGAAGCCAGCGGAGCTGCTAAGCCCTTATGGGTACGTGCCATGTTGCGGGCGCGGCGTATCCTAGAAGCGCGCGTTGCTATTAAAAATGCAGATAAATGGATAGATAAAATTTATAACAAAGCTGCTTATTTATTATTTACCCGCTTGGGGAAATTAATACTTACATTATTGGCTGGCGGTGGATTGATTGCTTTTATACTCTCTACTCCGTACGTACTTTCTCTATTTAAAACAGTGCATGCTAGTGGGTGGCTCTTCATTTTGCTATTACCCTTTACGGTGATTTCAGTGGCTATACATGAATTAGGCCATGCTTTTGCGACGAAAGCGTTTGGTTATCAAGTACAATACATGGGTGTGGGTTGGTATTGGTTAGGGCCCGTGGCTTTCACCGACACATCGGATATGTGGCTAGGTACACGTTGGCCCCGCACAGTAGTGAATTTGGCTGGTGTGTTTGCAGATTCATTGACTGCCGGAATGTCTGCTTTATTGCTTTTGGTTATTCCCAATGCTTATGTGCAATGTTTTCTATGGATTTTTGCGCTCTATACTTATATTAATGCATTTCGTATGTTAAGTCCTTTGCAAGATATGGATGGCTATTATGTCTTGATGGATTTATTTGACCGTCCAAGGTTACGTCATTCAGCAGTGATCTGGTTAGTGAAAGAATTACCTGCTGCATTGCGTCGTCCACGCTTATTTTGCAAAAATAAAGCAGAAATCTGCTATTGGCTAGCCTGTATTGCTTTTCTGACATTAGTGACTTTATTAACGCTTTGGGTGCAGGGATTCTTTTTTAAAATTTTAAATATTCATGCGATGAGCCCGCTAGTCAGTTTAGTTTTACCGTTTTTTATTATAGTCATTTCCAGTTTAGGTATTTTTGCGGATATTCGTAGTCAAGTGGAAGATTAAATTAATTAACTTCATATGAGGAGTAAAGTATTAAATTTATATGGTCAATCCAATTAATTTATCTGAAGCTGCTCTACTTGGATTATCTCTAACAGAGATAAATAAAATAAATGCGCATTTGTTTGCGTTATCTCCAGAATTGGCATGGCAAAAAATCACAAAAGAAATATTAATAAAGCAATCAGCGTTTCAATTACATCTTTACTTATTTAAGCACATTTTTCCGCATTGGCCAGATCAGCTGGATTCAGCGCCTGCCTGGATACCAGAGACGATAATGCAAGCTAATCTTAGTCAATTGATGCATCAATTAAATCAACATGATGTGAAAAATTTTCATGCTTGGAGTGTTGCTCATTACGCAGCATTTTGGCAAATTATGCTTGAGAAACTGCAAATTGTTTTTCATAAACCCGCTAGGAAAATAATTAGTTTGCGTGAAGGAGTTGAACATCCGGCATGGTTAGTCGGTGCTAAACTAAATATAGCTGAAAGCTGTTTTAGAGCAATGCCGGATAAAATAGCTATCATTTTTCCAGATAACCAAGGCGTACTGCACACGGTTTCTTATGCAGCGTTAAATAGTCTGAGTAATAGGGTTGCCAATAGCCTAAGCAGATTAGGTATTAAAACGCAGGATAAAATCGCTATTGCTATGCCAATGACAGTTGAAGCAGTGGCAATTTATCTTGGTATCATCAAAATGGGTGCTGTTGTTGTGCCTATCGCGGACAGTTTCTCAGCAGAAGAAATAGCGACGCGTTTGCACATTGCACCTGTAAAATGTATTTTTACGCAAGATTATCTTTGGCGCAATGCTAAACAATTACCTTTGTATGAAAAAATCATCGCTGCGCATGGCCCGCCTGCCATCCTCTTGTCTTTTGCTGAAAAAAGAGCGATACCTGAGCGAGTAGGAGATGTTTGTTGGCAAGATTTTTTAGTGACGGAGAATCATTTTGTTGCGCAGCCGTGTGATCCTATGGCGTCTTGTACTATTTTGTTTTCGTCGGGGACGACAGGAATACCCAAAGCTATTCCATGGAATCATACTACTGCTATTAAAGCGGCGAGTGATGCTTATTTACATCAAAATATCCAGTTAGATGATGTATTAGCATGGCCAACTAATCTGGGCTGGATGATGGGTCCATGGCTTATTTTTGCGGCTTTAATCAATCAGGCGACGCTTGCACTATACCCTGATGCGCCGACGCAACGTGCCTTTGGGCAATTTATTCAAGAGGCTAAAGTGAGTATGTTAGGTGTAGTGCCATCGCTGGTTGCGCATTGGCGTGCCAGTGATTGCATGACAGGTCTTGACTGGCAGGCGATCAAAGTATTGAGTTCAACGGGTGAATGCTCTAATCCGGAAGATATGTTGTATTTAATGTTTTTGGCAGGCTATAAACCGATTATTGAATATTGCGGTGGCACAGAAATTGGTGGCAGTTATATTACTAGCACGGTCATTGAAAAAAATTATCCATCTGTGTTGACGACACCCGCTATGGGTTCAGATTTTATTTTATTAGGTGAAGCAGGGCAATCTGCTGAAGTGGGTGAAGTCGCTTTGATACCACCTATACTTGGGCTTTCAACAGAGTTATTGAACGCAGATCAACATACAGTTTATTATGCCAATATGCCGCGATCGCCCGCTGGAAAAATACTAAGACGACATGGTGATCAAATCAGACGGTTGCCTTCAGGTTATTATTGTATGCTAGGCCGGACGGACGATACGATGAATCTAGGCGGGATTAAAGTGAGTGCTGCTGAGATTGAGCGTGTGTTAACGGGGTTAGAAGGTATAACAGAAGTAGCTGCTGTGGCAATGACTGCTGAGCAAGGCCCCAGTCGTTTAGTGATTTATGCCGTTGCGGTAACTGTGTTGTCTGCGGATACAGTGAAAAAGCAGATGCAATTATGTATCAATCAACATTTAAATCCATTGTTCAAAATTCATGAAGTGATATTTATCAAGGAATTGCCTAAAACGGCATCAAATAAAATTAAGCGAGGGGTTTTGCGGAAACAATATTCATAAGGTATTATTTAGCACTAGCTTCTCTCCTTGAGGGAGAAGCTAGTGCTAAGCAGGGACTCAATACAATTTGATTATCATTAATTAAGGAGATAATTTATGAACAGTAAAATGTTTTCTCTCTGCTTGATTACAATTCTCGCTCTCATTTTCTCTTCCTATGGTCTCGCAAAAACCATTAATCTTTATGACCAACCCAAACCAGATGCCAAAGTTCTTAGTACGCTTGATTTAGATAAGCCAGTGACTATTACTATCATCAATAAAGAAAAAGACTGGACATCCATTGTTGATCCCACGGTAGAACCCAAAAATGCGCGCATCGCATGGGTGAAAACGGCGGATTTGCCGAGCAATAACTATACGTTTACACAAACCATGGTTAATACCGGTAAAGGCCCGCAGGGGTATGTTGTGCAATATGGGGTACCAAAGCCACTCACTACAGAGCAAGCAGCCAGAATAACCAAGCAAATACAATTACAGCAACAGGCAATAGAGAATTATTTGTCTCAAATGACGCAGAATATGTTTAAAAATATTCAGCAGCCTGATATGAGCTACCCATTTATTTTGCCGGTGATTGTAATGCCAGAGTCAGCACCAGCACCAACCCAAAATAAATCTGCAGTAGCGCCAAAGCAAGGGGGCACGGTAAATCCACAAAAATAAAAATTTTAGTAACTACTCTTGCCTATCGGTGTCATCCTGAGTGTAGCGAAGGATCAGTAGCCATTTTAGATTTGCTGTTTAGCGCTACTTAAACAGAGAATGCAGACTGATCCTTCGCTATGCTTATTAGGCTACTTTAAGTGCGATTGCTTTGTACAGCAATCTGTTTAGGAGTCAAATCTTTGTACATACTGATGGCAATAAGGCTTCTTCCCTGTCTTCGAATAATAATCCTGATGATAATTCTCTGCTCGCCAAAAAATGCTTACCGGTAAAATTTGTGTTGCAATTTGCAAGCCTTGTTGTTCAAGCTCTGTTATTAAACGCTGTGCAATTTTCTTTTGTATCGTATCATAATAAAAAATAACACTTAAATATTGCTGTCCTAAATCCGGTCCTTGACCTGTTTCTTGTGTGGGATCATGAATTTCAAAAAAATATTTTGCTAATTTTTCATAGGTGATTTTCGTCGGGTCATACAAAACCCGGATAGCTTCGAAATGTCCCGTTTGCCCTCGGCAGATTTCCTCATAAGTAGGGTGCTGAGTATGCCCACCACTATAACCGACTTCTGTTTTTAACACGCCAGCCAATTTTTGCAAATAATATTCTACACCCCAAAAACACCCTGCCGCAAAAATAGCTTCTTCAGTATCAGTGACAGTGAGATCAGTCACAAAATCCAGGCTCAATGAATTAACACAATGTCGGATATTTTTTGCTGTGAACCCTTCTCCTTGAAACACGTGGCCTAAGTGTGCATTGCATCTGGCGCAGACAATTTCTAGCCGATGGCCATCTAGGTCAGGCTGCTGTTTAACGGCACCCACTATTTCCTGATCAAAACTAGGCCAGCCGCAAGCTGAGTGAAATTTAGTCTGTGAGCGAAATAAGGCTAAGCCACATTGGCGGCAAAGATAAGTGCCAGCTTGGTCTAATTCATTGTATTCACCTGTATTGGGATGCTCTGTTGCTTTGTCGCGGACAATTTTTAAGATATCTGGTGTTAGGCTGTGCTGTTTAAAAGTCATTATAAGAATATATAATAAATCAAAAATAGCTTAAAGTTATTTTTAGTCTCAGTATAATGTTCGAGATGATACTATACCCTGTTTAATACTAAGCAAGTTTTAATAGTAGTAGCATTATGCCAAGAATTTTTCTACGTTCTATTCCCGCTGCAATGTGTAATGCGGGTTGTGGTAATACCATAATAGCTGCTTTAGCGGAAAAAGGTATCCCTGTTCAATCTATAGAGATTAACATTCCAGCCAGAAGATGTAAGGCTATCATACCTGATTCTGTTGTATTACAAGACAGTGAGATAGAAGAAGCACTGGAAGACGTCGGTTTTTCTTCTTTTGCAAGTAAATCAGATACTTCAAATGTTGTTAAACTTTTTTATAAGGGATTATGTAGCACCTGTTTGGGTTTGATACTTCTTGTATTAGCGGCATGGGGAATCGTAATCCCTATTATTTGGGGGTTAATTAGTATAGGTGTTGCAATAGGTCTGGGTTGGGAAACTTGGACGCAAGCGTGGCATGCCTGGCGGACTACTAAAAAACTGACTATAGATACCTTGTTTGCTCTAAGTACAATAATCATGCTGGCGGTTTCTATTGCAGGGCTTTTCCCTCTGCTAGGCATCAAGCTATTGTGTGATATGGTATTGTTAACTTTTGGCATTAAGTATCTCGGCATAGTATTGCAAGAATGTATTAAGGACAATCAAACAGGCGAACAATCTTTACTGGATCGTATTCCTCCAGAATATACAGTGGAGCTTGATACTGGAAAAGAGGTTGCTTTAAAAAACTTGCAACCTGGTGACTTTATTTGCCTCTCTGGGGGACAATATATTCCGGTTGATGTTGAGTGTTTGAGTGAATGCGCAGTCACAAATGCTATTGCAGATGGCCAGGTAGCGAGTCCCAAGATTTTTTTAGCAGGTACCCGGTTAAACCAGGGGATGAATCTTGACCTTACATCGGGTGGAAAATTTAAAGTAGTTTCTACTTATAAAGATTCCTATTGTTACAAAATGTATACTCATATTAGAGAATTACAAAACCAGCAGCAAACCACTAGCCTTAGCAAAGTCTTACAATATCTTGTTATAGCCGTTATCTTGATTGCTATTATCACAGGTTTTGTTTTTTATGGCTGGCATTGTCCATGGCAATTAACTTTAAATGCCATCATGTGTGTCTTAAATTCTGCTTGTCCTTGTACATTAGGATTAAATAGAGGTTTAACTGCACAAGTTGTCAGAGCAAAAATGCAAAAAGAAAACATGCAATCCTACAATGCCAAATTACTGCAGACACCTTTGAAACATATCGTATTTGACTGGAATGGTACTTTAATAGAATCAGAGCCCTCTGAAATAACTGTGCAAGCGGTGGGGGAAACCAAGCATGATTTAAATAAATTAGTTTACCGTCTTGAGAAAAATCAACCACATCCTTATGCGAGAGCCATCTGTCATAAACTGACATCACAATACTCTGGCCTAATGATAGAATCTAAAGATGAAAACTTGCATATTCAACGCCCCAATCATTCTTGTATTGCTGCTGTGATGGGTGAAAAATATTATCGTATAGGCAATGCCGATGGAATACAGGGAAAAATAGCAGAATATAAAAGAGTCATTATCGAAAATGAAGGAGAGAAAGCATTTGCTTGCCATCAATATATTTATATTGAGGAAGGAGAAGGTGATGCAGCTCAATTAATTGGGTATATAAAATTAGGCGTTAAATTACGCCGTGGTGCAAAAAAAATAATTAAATATTTTCAAGATAGAAACATACAAGTGCATATTTGTACTGGAGCTGATGAACCAACAGTGCAGGCTCATCTGGAAAATGCAGGCATACAAAATGTCATTGTACACGCGAATTGTGCTGCTTTACCTGAAAGTCAGGTACTCAATCCTGCTCTGCCTGAAGTTAAACATAGTCAGCGTGATAAATTAACTTGTGTGCAAGAATTACAGCAACAAGGTGATAGCGTCGCGGGTGTAGGCGATGCAGCGAATGATATTCCTTTTTTATTGCAATGTGATATAGGCGTTGCCATGCAGTCACCTGCGGCAGATGCAATGACACAGGAGGTGGCTAATTTTTCAATTCAATCTTTGTTCGATTTACCTTTTTTGTTACCAAGAGTAGAGGCTATTTTAAGAGCTGCAGCCAGGCTAAAAGATACGAATGATATTATTAACTGTATTTTGAATTTATTAGTAATGTTTATTCCTCTACTCATGATGGGTCTATGGGGTTTTATGTGTCCGCCTTGTTTAGGACCATTATTGATGCTAGTTCCATTGTTGGGAGTTTGTGCTAACACGGCATATAGTATGACAGAACAACCCGTGACAAAATCTGGATCTTGTTTTCCTGTTTCTGGCACGACTGCAGATTTGTTTACACCGGAGAAGCTAGGTTATCCAGTGCCAAAACCGTTGCCAAAAAAAGATGTTACTCTGTCTGATTGTGGCATAAACTATGGTTCAGTTGCACCAATGGTTGAGTTAACTGCATTGCCTGCACGTGAGAGTGGGCCAACCTTTTCTCATGGTTTTTCACCAAGAAGGCTAACATGAACACTAAAATTTTTACTTATCCGGTTATTATTTTGGAAACCTATCTGGACATGCTAGGCCACATGAATAACGCTACCTACCTGACCTTACTCGAAGAAGCCCGCTGGGACCTGATCACCAAAAATGGTTTTGGTCTCAAGAAAATAATGGCAACCGGTTTAGGCCCTACTATTCTTGAAATTAAAATTCGTTATTTAAAAGAGATTAGGTTAAGAGAAGAAATTATGATTGAAACACAACTTGTTTCCTTTCAGGACAAAATTGGCAAGATTATGCAAAGAATGCTGCGCGGAGAAGAGGTTTGCTGTACGGCGGAATTTACGTTTGGGATTTTAGATTTAAAAGAACGTAAACTAGTATTGCCACCGCCAGAATGGCTTAAGGCGATTGGGGTGGAACTATAAGCAGGTACGCTCGGTTTGGCCATAACTTCTCTTATCAGGAGAGAGGCTATCACTAGGTTGTGTGCGCCGAATTTAATATTATTTTGGCAATGCAACAAGAGATTTATATTCTTCTTTGTCAACAACATCTAGCAATGACTCAACAAAGGCGGAATGACCACGCTTCGAGCTAAACCAAGACCATCGTCGATGTTGGCTAAGTTCCTTAGCCAAGGTATCTGCTTTTTTATCTTCTTCACTAGGAGTAGAAGATGTCACAGTATCTATTTCTATGCCTTCTTTGCTTTGTTTAGCTTCAGACGGGGTAGCTTTTGATAGAATGATTTGAGCAGCTTTAAGTAATATAGCAGGGCTTTCCACAGCAGCAATCTTTTTAGCTTTGTCTCCATTAGACAACCAAACTGTGCCACGTTTTTTTAAATAGTTTAAACAAACAGCTTGTTGAAAATCATGTAATTTTTCTTCTTTATCTGAAAAGGTTGAGCTTGTGGGTGCATCTTTTGTTTTTTGCTCATTGACTTTAAGCTCTTTATATTTAGGCATGGTTACAAGTAATGATACTATTTCCTGAGAAGTTGTGGGAGATCGTTTAAAACAATCAGCCTGTTTTCCTAGCCACGAATACCAGGACCAACGTCGGTGTTCGCTAAGCTGCCTTGCTAAAATATGTTTTTTCTCCTCCAAACTATGGTCAACCGTATCCTCATTGATCAGCTGGGAGGCTTGATATAAAGTTTCAGCGGGCTGGCTCATTTTTTCTAATTTATCGCCTGCATTACGCCAGACAGACGAACGAAGCGCGGTATACCAGTTACCAGCTATTCTTTGAAATTCACCTAATCCATCCCATGGACGGGATGTTATAATAGTAACAGAGCGGCGGCGCCGGCGTTTTTTAGGCGTATCGTTTTGCTTTTCTTTCTCTTTCTCTTTCTCTTTCTCTTCTTTCTCTTCTTTCTGAGGGGGTGCTACCTGATGAGGGGGTGCTACTACTTCTTCTTGTTTTCTCTCTTGCATTTCTCTTGCTGAAGGTGGAGCGCTTGTATTGTGTGGAAAAGAACTCGCATATTTGTTAAGCGTGGATGCTACTGCAGGAATATTTTTATCATGATACTTCCAAAATATCGCATTAATCGTTTTTGTTTGCTCAGAATCTAATTTATGTTTGCTACTTACATAGTGCTTTAATACAGTATCTAATAATCCTGAGTCTTTTTTTAGAATAATATAATTAAATACAGTGGCTGTTACATTTTTTCTATGCAGCTGAAAGTTAATTTTTTTTAAAAGTAAGTCTGGGCGATTTTTTACAATGTGTTCAATATCTGCCGGGTTAGCATCAGGACTCAACAAACAATGAGCCATTGATTCGTCATGAGATATCATAGCGTTAAATGATGCTTTATTTTCTTGAAAGGCGAATGCTAAAAAAGAAGAATTATCTTCTAAGACGCTCTCAGACTGTGGAACTTCTCTAATAGGTAATAAGGGGTAACTATCAAGCGTTTTTTTAATTTCAGCAGTCTTTTCTTCTATGATATATTGTCTAAGCGGTTTTAAATTAGCTTGTTCGCTTGGAATAAGTTGTACTGCTAAGTCTTTAGCTTCTAGGATTTTTCCGTGTGTTGTTGTGAGTAAAGAAGACCCTGCTTCTGTAACTACGCCAAATGCATCTGTGACCTTCTCAGGAACATATTCCCCAATCTTAGAGGCTCCTTGAGCAACTAAAGAAGCTCCTTGCTTTAAAAGATTACTACCAAAAGACCACATAAGACACCTAAGTTAAATTGAATAATAAAATAACCACTAATCGGCATCCTTGCGTGCAAGCGATACTACAGAAAATCCCCCCTGATAGCAAGCAATTACTGCACAATTTGTGTTTTTGTTAAACATATCTAACAGGTCAGAGTAGTTAGCGTGAATTAATTTTATTTTTTACTTTTCTCTCTAATATTTTTTTTTCGCCTAGTTTCAAGCTCCTCTATAAATGCCACCTTATAAATCCTATCCAGCTTCGGCTTAGCCAACTTATAAATTACCTCTCCTAAACTCAGCTCCAGTTTTTTTGCCAATGCTTTCACTGTTAAATAAACGTCTAACTGCAAATCCAGCCGCTTTAACTGCAATTTTTTCCTGGATTTATGTTGTCTTAAGGTAAGCAAACAACGCTGCCATTTTTCTTTAGGAACATAAGTATCAATCCAAGCCTGCAATGCGACTTGTCGTATTCGCATGGTATTTTTCTTTACAGTCTCATTCTTCCAGTTAACACCAGGTAACTTCTGAAACGCTTCTTTTGCACGAAATACTTTGCGCGTTGCCTCTACTGAAGTTTCTTTAAATAAACGATTATCTTTCAAAGCTTGATAAAAATAACGATCTACTTGATGTAAATTTTGCAGCGTTACTCCTCTGCGTGGCCTGGTCATATGTATTATTTCTCCATTAACCGCATGCTGGGAAAACAGTGCGGATAATTATCACGCATAAATTCCAAAATCTTTTCACGAATTTCCGGTAAAAGATTACGTAATTCAGCGGGTGTAGCCGCGCTGACTATAATGCTCAATTCTATCGTATACTCCTTAAAATCAGAGACTGTTATTTTCCCTTCTTTTCTATCCCACAAAGCCGACGCATGCAGAATTTTAATTAATTGGGCACGCACAGGTGCAATAGGCAAGGTATAATCCACATATAATTTAACGGTGCCTTGCAGCCCTTCTTCATTCCGTGACCAATTGGCAAAAGGCTTTTCAATAAAATAATTCACCGGTAATAATAAGCGACGCCCATCCCACACGCGAATGACAATATAACTTAAAGTAATTTCTTCAATTGTGCCAAACTCATTCTCTACTACCACAGCATCATCAATGCCGAAAGGTTGCGCTAGCGCTAGCTGCATGCCAATAAATAATGAACTTAAGGTTTTTTGTGCCGCGAGACCGAGGATAGCTGTTAAAAAGCCTGCTGAGGCAAGAATACTGATGCCAATACTGCGTACACTATCAAACACCATTAAAGCAGCTGCGATGGCAATAGTGATGACGACAAATGCCATCACATTACGGATTTGGTGAATTTTAGTATAGCGCAAATGCACTAGACGCGAATTAGCTGCGTGCTTGAGGGCTTCGTGTTTATGCTGAAAAATGATCTCAATCGTTGATAGTACTTGTAGCGCAAGCCAGGCAATACTACTAATAATAAGTACGGCTATGATTTTATGCGCAATATAAAGCGATTGATGATTTAACTCTAAGGTGGCAAGAATGGTATAAATCGCAATAAATGCAAAAATGAGTTTCATGCCTTTTTTGAGTACATGTAATAGCTTGGCAAAGAGGATATTGCCTTTAATGACCAAGGATTTTTCAAATTTCTTGCAGAGGGCAACAATAACAAGATAAAAGAACAGAACATAACCTAAGGCGCTCATCACATTACCTATTTCATTCATCTGCAGAAGAAGGCTATGCCACTCCTTCTTATCACTTAGCAGAGGAATGAAAGGCAAGCTAGATAAGCTATACCCTATAATGAGCAAAATAAGAGGGAACCTGAGTGCTTTAAGCAGTAATCGCAAAAGAGAGGAATGCATTTTTTGCTCCATGCTAGCTAGATACCACAAGATTTAGTATATATTCATTGTTAACTCAGTTAAACTGCTTATCATGTAGCGTATAGTGAGTAGTACGGTAGGATATAACAAACTAATAGTTAATGATATTTAACCTAAATAACACCGGAATATAGCTTAGATGAAACGAATTTACCAGTCTTTGGTTCGATGGTTTGCCAGCAATAGCTTTTATGATAGTAGCATAGAGCTTCTCCCTAATAAAATAGACTGGGTCAGAACATTACCCTTTATCTTGCTTAATTTATCTTGTTTGTTGGTTTTTTGGGTAGGATTTAGCTGGGTTGCTTTGACCACGGCTGTGGCTCTCTATTTCTTGCGAGTATTCTCGATAGGCGCATTTTATCATCGTTATTTTTCCCACCGTACTTACAAGACCAATCGTTTTTGGCAAATGATCTTTGCTATTCTAGGCTTGAGTGCCGCTCAGCGCGGCCCATTGTGGTGGGCAGCGCACCATCGTCAACATCATATGTGTGCTGATAAAGAAAGTGATGCGCATTCGCCCGTGCACCATGGCTTTCTTTGGAGCCATCTGGGATGGTTCATGTCAAGCAAGAATTACTACTATAACCCAGAGCGTATTAAAGACTTTACAAAATACCCAGAGTTGGTTTTTTTAGATCGCTATGATGGATTGGTTCCGTTCGTGCTAGGTGTTCTCTTATTTTTATCAGGTGTATTGCTGCAGCATGTTGCGCCTGGGTTAGGTACGAGTGGTTGGCAAATGTTTATCTGGGGATTTAGCATTTCAACAGTGATGGTATTTCACACCACTGTTTCTGTTAACTCGCTAGCGCATAAGTATGGTAAACAACGCTTTCATACGGAAGATAATAGTCGGAATAGCTTTTTACTGGCTCTGTTTACTCTAGGCGAGGGTTGGCATAACAATCATCATCATTACCCAGCAACGGCTAGGCAAGGGTTTTTTTGGTGGGAACTCGATATGACTTATTATGTGTTAAAGTTATTTGAAAAATTGAGAATGATTAGGGAAGTGCGTGGCGTTCCTAAACTGATTCTGGAAAAGAACCTTATTAACAATACCTATCAAAAGTAATAAAAACTCCTAGCATCCACCCGTATTGACTTAGCAGTAGCCTTTCCCTTTATAGGAGAGGCTATTACAATGGCTACGCCGTATCATTTGTAAGACATTGCCCACGCAGCCATAGAGATATGTGCTTGAAAATACTTATTTTGAACATTTTTTACATTCTGAAATAAACCTTATCCTGCTGATTTTTAAACCATATTACCCGAGGTCCCCTATGGTTTCTATTACTGACAATTAGGATAATCCCGTATCTTGTCCCCTACACTTATTTAAAAGATATCGGTATATTGACTGTGTAGTCAAAGATTGGCTGCCAGTAATCGAAAGGACTCTGCAACTCCCTCATTTAATTAGTAGCACACAGATATAAGTAAGAAGAATTTAGAGAGGAATGATTTAAATGATCTCTCAATTTTCATCTCTACTTTAAAAGATACTATAGATACTTAGAAAAGGAGGATGAGACCATGTGGAATAAAGATCTATATCGTGGCGTAATCAAATATCAAGAAGATATTGTATGCGACTTTCAAACTAAGGATACCATGCATGCAATTGCTAGATTAGCGCGCTTGATGACGGAAGAGTATCCCTATGCAAAGGGCGAGGTGATTGATTTGGTTACTGGCAAAATTATATATGAATGCCGCCAAAGTGCAGTATGCTAAAAAACTATAATCAATGGCTCAGTGGCATCAAGAATCGAATCAAGAGAATTCTTGAGCCACACTGAGTTTCGAAAATCTCTCTCTTAAAATCAGGTTACGTGTCGCTTACCAAATGCTAACTCTTTAAAATTTATTACAAATATTAATTTTATTTGTTATACTTATCCCGTTTTTAAATTTTAAAAGGAATAACCATGCTACACGTAAAAAAGAAGGCGAAAGCAAAACCTGCAGCAAAACGTAAAAAAGTTGCTGCAAAAGCTCCAAAAAAAGTAGTAAAAAAGAAAGTTGCGAAGAAGAAAGTTGTAAAGAAAGCGCCTAAGAAAAAAGCAACTAAACGCGCAAGTAAAAAATAATCCCTTGGTAAATTTTTGAAGGTGACCCTGAGGGGTTAGATCATTTTTTCCCTGATGGACTATCAATAGGCGACAGAATAAAGTCGCCTATTTTATTTAGAATGCGTATCTGTATTCTATTCAGTACTTGCTTAGCACTAGCCTCTTCTCTTATGGGAGAGGCTGGCGCGTTTGCGATGAGTGAGAGTGCTTTTAGCGGCACAGCCGGATAAATCAATTCTGTTTTTGTTATACTATAAAGCATATTATTTCATTGAGGCCGCTACTCCTCACCTGCGTTTTCGGCGGCAGCCTCTTCTATAAGCGGAGAGGCTAATGCTAAGCAAGTGTTTAATAGAACTATAATGCTTGATATAGGTGCTGATTAACCATGTATGGTGTAACGACAGGGATAGGTCTACGTTCCGAGCATTATCAAGCTATACTTAATACTCATCCTGAGATCAGTTGGCTGGAAGTGCATGTTGAAAATTATTTTGGTGAGAGTGGTAAATCACTTGATTATTTAGAGCAGCTATCGCAAAAATATTTGCTCAGTTTTCATGGGGTAGGTTTATCTCTGGGGTCAGTCAATAATCTTAATTTTAATCATCTTGCTAAATTAAAGCAGCTCATGACATGTTTTTCACCTATTTTTGTTTCAGAGCATCTGAGTTGGTCTGCAATAGATGGCTGGTATCTTAATGATTTATTGCCATTACCTTATACTGAAGAAGCATTAGCTGTAGTAGTGCAGCATGTTAATCAAACGCAAGATTATTTACAGCGCCAAATCCTCATTGAAAATATTTCTAGCTATTTACAGTTTAGTCACTCTACTTTATCCGAAGCAGAATTTCTGGCTGCTGTTGTGCAAAAAACCGGCTGCGGGATTTTGTTTGATGTGAATAATTTGTATGTTAACTGCATTAATCATGGCTGGAATGCGGTCGAGTATTTGCAGAGTATTCCCGCGGCTTTTGTGCAAGAGATTCATTTGGCTGGTTTTACAGAGAATCATTTTGCAGGTGGTTCTATCTTGATTGATACACATAATAAACCTGTTGCGCAAGCAGTCTGGGCACTTTATTCTGATGTGATACAGTCTATGGGGAAAAAACCCACCTTGATTGAATGGGATAAAGATCTTCCTGCCTTATCTGTTCTGTTGGAAGAGGTAGCAAAAGCGGAGGACATCCTTGCAACGTCTGGGTTTTAGGTGTTTTGTGCGAGACGCTATATGCCAGTGTTAACTTTGCGTGAATTACAAACCTATTTTAAAAAAGCGCTTGATGATCCAGCGGATGATAATTTGCATAAATGTATTCAGGAGAATAATTTAGGCATAAAGAGTCGCTTACAAATTTATCGTAATAATATTTATATTACTCTCACGGAGACATTGCGTAGTGTTTATCCCGTCATTCAACAATTGGTAGGTGATGAGTTTTTTAATGCTGTTGCGCAAGCCTATATTATTCACTATCCCTCTTCTGTGAGTGACTTGTATATGTATGGCGATAAATTTGCTGAATTTATAGCTGATTTTTTGCCAGCGCAAACGTTACCTTATTTGTCTGAAGTAGCTAATTTAGAGTGGGCTTGCCATAGGGCATTACGTGGTGAGATTTATCTTGCATTTGATATCAATAAATTAAAAATGATCCCTGAGACGGATTATAGTGGCATCCACTTTCAGTTGCCTCCTACAAGTCAGGTTTTTGCTTTTCACTATCCCGTGTTGGCAATTTGGAAACTATGTCAAACCAGGTGTGAAAATCAGGAACCAATAGACTTAGCGATGGGTGGCGAAAAGATCTTGGTTATTCGGCGTCAATGGGACGTCGTCTTTGAGAGCTTAGGAGCAGGGGAGTATGCTTTATTATCGGCTTGTAAAAAAGAACTCAGCTTGGAAGAAGCGTGTACATTGGCATTAGTGGCTGAGCCTGAATTTAATATCAATTTCTGCTTACAAGATCATTTATTAAGAGGTACTATTATTGGTATTGGATGACTCATTACTCCTGCCACGTCATTGCGAGCGGGAGCGAAGCAACCCAGGTTTTTTAGAGCGGATTAGTACAACCCATGCCTGGAAGCAGTATTGGAAAATCTGGGTTGCTTCGCTCCCGCTCGCAATGATGGCAGTAAGCAGTGACAGTTTTGCTAAATAAAAGGAGCTTATATGAAACCGATCTTAGGGAGTTTAACACAATTTTTTCTCGTATTTATTCTAGCTGTGCTTTTTCCAGTAGCAGCGTTAGCAGCTGATATCTATACCTTAGATCCAAGCCACTCTTATGTTCTTTGGCATATCAACCATTTTGGGTTCTCTAATCCATCAGGTAAATGGATGGTAGCAGAGGGTACTTTAATGTTGGATGAAAAAAATCCACAAGCGAGCAAAATCAATGTGACTATTCATACGGCAGAAATTGTGACAGGCAATAAAGAATTAGATGAGCACCTTAAAGGAGCTTTATTTTTTGATGTTACAAAATACCCACTCGCGACTTTTGTCAGCAATAAAGTGAACGTGACTGAAAAGAACCAAGCTAAAGTGACCGGTATACTCACGGTACATGGGATTTCGAAGCCTGTTACCCTGGATGTGGTGCTTAATAAAATAGGTATAAATCCTATTACCAATAAACAAACAGTGGGTTTCACGGCGAGTACTCATCTAAATCGTTCCGATTTTGGTATCACTACCTTGTTGCCAGGATTAGGGGATGAAGTAAAAATTAATATTGAAGCTGAAGCTTATAAAGCGACACAGACCCTATGAAAATCACCAATACTGAAAATCAATATGGCATTGTAGCTATTCTGCTGCATTGGGGAATGGCCATTATACTGATTGGCATGGTTGCCTTAGGTCTTTATATGACAGCCTTGCCGGTGAGTCTGCTGAAGCTTAAACTGTATGGTTGGCATAAAGAATTTGGGGTATTAGTGTTAATACTAGTGATGCTGCGTATCGTTTGGCGTATAGCAAACATAACGCCATCACTTACCTCATTACCTTGGTGGGAGTCACTTGCTGCACGTAGTGTACATTGGGCTTTTTATGGCTTTATGCTTGCTTTACCTATCACGGGTTGGCTGATGACTTCGGCGGCGGGTCTTGCCCCTTCTTTCTTTGGTCTTTTTGTATTGCCCAACCTCATTGCACCTAACGAGAGTCATCGCCTCTTATTTGCTGAAATTCATCAATGGCTGGCTTATGGATTAATCGCAACCTTTTGTGCACATGTGGGTGCTGCTTTAAAACATGAATTTATTGATAAAGACGAGATTATGCGGAGGATGCTTTAATGAATAGACGAACAGTTTTACTGAGTCTAGCATTATTTCTATTGCCTGTTATCGTTGCCGCAACACCTCCGGCTTGGCAAATTGATTCTAAAAAGAGTGCTATCAGTTTTTCAGCGATACAAAATAATTCTCCTATAACAGGACAATTTACACTATTTACAGGGGAAATTAATTTTGATCCTACACAACTCAGTACAAGTCATGTCAATATTATAGTAGACATAGGTTCTGTTACCACATCATACAAAGAAATAAGTGATACCCTGAAAACGCCGGACTGGTTTGATGTGAAACTTTTTCCGCAAGCTATCTTTAAAGCAGATAAATTTACTAAAACTGGAGATAAAACCTACCAGGCGGAGGGTAATTTAACAATTCGTGATAAAACAGTGCCTGTCACATTACAATTTACTTTGGAAGAATATCAGAATACCAAAGCGCTTATTAAAGGTACCACTACACTGAAGCGCACTGCTTTTGGAGTGGGTAGGGGCGAGTGGGCAAAAACAGATGCAGTGAAAGATAATGTGCAAGTTAATTTTGTTTTGGCGGTGGTGAGAGAGTAAAAGGAGTTGCGGATGAAAGTGAAAGATCATATTGTTAGATCAGCTATAGCAAGTGTATTGGCCTTGACTGTTGCGGGTACTTTAACGACAACGACCAGTGCAGCTACAGCTGAAGTGAAAATGGAAAAATGCTATGGGATTGTTAAAGCAGGGATGAATGATTGCCAGACTTCAAGGCAGGCATGTGCCGGTTCAAGTACCAAAGACAATCAGCCAGATGCTTTTATTTTTGTGCCCAAGGGTCTTTGCAATAAGATTGTGGGCGGCAGTTTGACACCAAAACCAGATGTGGATAAGAAGTAATGTCGCTTGTTTAGCCTCTCTCACAAGGGGAGGGGCTAGTACTAAGCAGGTGCTGAATAGAATCTCCTATTCAATGACACTACTCTAGAGCAGTACCACTGATCTCCATTATAAACTTGACGCATCCTCAAGAATGTTTTTATACTGACACGTGCTGTTAGAAAGACATCACGGTTTTAATTTTTACTAAGATCCTGTCCTTAATTTTAATTGTTTATGAAAGGGAGTTTTATGATCAAGAAAACTAAATTAGCTGGCGCTATATTAGCCATTACTGCCGCAAGTGTATTTGCTTTGACACCTGTTGCGAGTGTTGCTATGGGTAAACATAAAGTAAATTGCTATGGTGTTAATGGTTGTAAAGGCAAAGGTAAATGTAAGACACCTGATAATGCTTGCAAAGGAAAGAATGCGTGCAAAGGTAAAGGTGTTATGCCAATGTCTAAGAAAATGTGCGATAAGAAAGGCGGAACCGTACAAGAAGACCAATCTAAGTAGAGTACAAACCGGGTATTTTTTCTCTAATGGATACCCGGTTTATTTAAAAAGCTAATATCTGTATGACCCATCCCAAACAGATGAAACAATACCCATACCTTGGTTTTGGCCTAGGTTTGCGCCCGGAGCATTATGAGATTATCCTGGAACAGCAGCCCAAACTCGATTGGTTTGAAATCCTGACTGAAAATTACTTGGTGCCGGGTGGAAAACCTATCTCTTACCTTGAGCGTATTCGAAAAGATTATCCCATCGTCATGCATGGTGTATCTCTTTCGCTAGGTAGTTGTGATCCCATTGATTTTACTTATCTTAAGGAAGTTAAAAACTTGATCCAGCACGTTGCACCTGTCTGGGTTTCGGATCATTTATGTTGGACGGGTGTCAATCACTTAAATATGCATGACTTATTACCATTACCCTATACCGAAGAAACTATTAGCCATGTTGTATCACGGATTAATCAAGTACAAGATTATTTAGGTCAGCAGATTTTAATTGAAAATGTCTCGAGTTATTTGACTTATCAGCACTCGGATCTGCAGGAATGGGAATTTGTGACAGAGATCGCAAAGCGTGCAGATTGTTTTATATTGTTGGATGTCAATAACATTTATGTCAGTTCATTCAATCATTCATTTGATCCTGAGGATTACTTGCAGGCCATTCCCATAGAACGTGTGCAGCAAATTCATCTAGCAGGTCATACGCATCATGGCGATTACATTATTGATACGCATGATGCACCAGTGATTCAGCCAGTATGGGACTTATATGCGACTACCCTAAAACGTTTCGGTGCGGTTTCTACCATGATTGAGCGTGATGATAATATTCCTCCTCTCGCTGAATTACTCAACGAAGTGGAGCAGGCACGTATTATTGCGCAGGAAATATTGGAGGAAAAAGCCATTGCGTGATTTAAAAGAGTTGCAGCATCATTTTCAAAATTATTTATTAGATAAAACAAATTGTGTTGCAGCAGCGGTTGTCGATGTTCAACCTATGTCCGCAAAAGCACGTTTGGCTATTTATAGAGAGGGTTATTATTTACGTTTGTTAGAAGCACTAGAACAAGATTACGAAGTGCTGCGCGCACTGGTTGGCGAAGAAGAATTTGATCAGTTAGGGCGTGACTATATTCATGAATATCCTTCACATTTTCGTTCTATTCGTTGGTATGGCAAAGAACTTGCGGATTTTTTGCAGAAAAAAAAACTCACTTTAAATCAACTCTGGCTGACTGAAATGGCGCAGTTTGAATGGTTATTAACAGAAGCGTTTGATGCAGCGGCAAGCACAGTAGTGACAGTAGAAGAAATGGCAGCCATTCCATTTAAAAAATGGCCCAAAATGCGCTTTATTTTGCATCCATCATTACGTCAGTTAATTTTGTATACAAATGTAGTGCCAATTTGGCAGTCCTATAAAGAAGATGGTGTCTGTTTACCACTGCAAAAATCAGAAATAGCTGCGCCCTGGATTATTTGGCGCAAAGAATTAGAGGTGCAATTTTGCTCGTTAGCTGCTGATGAGACTTACATGCTGAGAGCACTCATGGCAGGGGCCCCTTTTGGCACCCTTTGTGAGGGCTTAAGTGAGTGGGTAGAGGAGCAGAATGTGGCAATGCATGCTGCATTGTTATTAAAGCGGTTTATTTTGGATCATTTAATTGCTGAGGTTATTGTTTAGCAAGCCATAATTAGCATACAATGTTAATTCAACTGTCATTACATGGAGAAGGATATCTATGAAAAACATGTTAATCAAACTGATGCTTTTGATAATGAGCATTAGCTTAATCACTAGCTGTTCGTCAAATAACACCCAAGGCCAAAATACAGGTATAGGTGCTGCTACAGGTGCAGTTGTTGGCGGGCTTGCTGGTAGCTTAGTCGGTGCTGGCACAGGCCAAGTGGTTGCAATTGCTGCGGGTGCAATTGCGGGTGGTTTAGTTGGTGGCTACATTGGACATTCAATGGATAGTTCAGATAAAACCAAAATGAACCAAGCGATGACCAGCAACCCTCCTAACAAATGCAGTCATTGGAAAAACAAGAAGACACATACCAGTTATAAGGTCACACCTACCAGTAATACAATGACATATAATGGTAATGCTAATTGCCGTACTTACACAGCAACTGCGATTGATGCGAATGGCAAGAAGCATGTAACGAATGGGACAGCTTGTCAGCAAACAGATGGGACATGGCAAACGGTTAAAGCATAATTTCTGGTTAATTCTGCATTGCTTAGTAGTAGCCTCTCCTCTACAAGAGGGGAGGCTATTGTGTGACTGTAAAGATCACCAGATAACACACCGATCTTGGTTTGCCATTGGCCCATTATTTAAGATATTAAATGCAACTTGAAATTGTGGCATATTGGCGAAAGTACCATTGATGCGATAAAGCGCGGGTGGATGTGGATCAGTTATAATTAAGCGACGAGCCTCTTCTGGTCTGATATTCAAAGCCCAGACGTGTGCTGCACCTAGGAAAAATTGTTGCTCAGGGCTAAAGCCATTAACCGTTTTTGCTTTTGCATAATCTGACGAAGCATGAAATGCGTTAAAAGCTAAAGTCAATCCACCTAAATCTGCTGTCGCTTCACCCGTCACTAGCTTGCCTTGTACATGCATACCATTCTCTTCATATTGTGAGAAATGATTAGCAATACAATTTGTAGCTGATTGAAACTTTTTTAAATCTTCCGCAGTCCACCAGTTTTGCAAATTACCATAACCATCAAATTGCGCGCCTTCATCATCAAACGCATGTGTCATTTCATGTCCCATGACAAAACCAATTGCTCCATAGTTGACAGCAGCACTGGCTTTGGGATCGAAGAATGGAGGTTGCAAAATACCAGCGGGCATATTGAGGTTATTTCTTGATGGATCATAATAAGCATTAACTTGTTGTGGTAACATGCTCCATTCATTTTTATCAACTGGCTTCCCAATTTTATTGAGTTCATAGCGTGTTAGAAACTCACTAGCGCGCATTACATTGAGCACATAAGATCCGCGATCAATTTGTAAAGCAGAATAATCACGCCACTTATCGGGATAGCCAATACGTTCTTCCATTAAGTCTAATTTTTTGAGTGCAGCTTGACGCGTAGCGGGTGTCATCCAGGGTAATGTTTGCAAATCTTTTCTTAAAGCGCTACGAATATTGACAAGAATATCTCGCACCGCTTTCTTTGAAGAGGGTGGAAACATTTTTTCTACATATAATTTGCCAATGGCAAAACCCAACGCGCTATCTTCTTCATTAACTACACGACGCCAGCGTGGTAGTAATTTTTGAGCACCACTCAGTTTCTTTGCCATACTGAAATTTTCATCTACAAAAGGTTTAGATAAGAGCGAAGCGGTGGTGTGTATGAGATGCCAGCGCAGGTAAACTTTCCAATCAGCTAGAGAGATATTTTTTAATTGTGTATTCAGGAAATTAAAAAACTTGGGTGTAGAAAGATTAATTTGCTTAATTTCAGCATGACCTAAATCTGTAAAAAATGTTTGCCAGTTAAAATTAGGCGTCGCTTGTTGTAGCTGCGCAAGGTTCATGAGGTGATAAATGGCATGGGGATCACGTGCTTCAATTCTGGAAATAGAAGCTTCAGCAAATGCAGTTTCCATATGCATGATTGTCTGTGCTGCGCGTGTCGCATTTTCAGGTTTATCGCCTAATAACTTCAACATTCTTATGATATGTGCAACATAGGCATGGCGAATTTCTGCAAATTTTTTATCTTTTTTTAAATAATAATCACGGTCAGGCAAGCCAAGGCCCCCTTGCTCTGCAGCACCTATTACCTGGCTGCTATCTTTAAAATCCTGCATTTGACCAAAGCCGAATGGTGCATCAATACCCAATAGTTGTAAGTGTGCTATTTCGTGCTGTAAATCAGGAAACTGTTTGATATTTTCAATACGTAAAAATTCTGGCTGCAGCGGTGTGGCACCTAGTTTATCAATAGCGGCTGTATTCATTCCGCTGTAATAAAAATCTCCCACTTTCTGGTCAATAGTCCCTGGTTTATAAGTGGGGTTCTTGGCAATTGTTTTAATGATTTGATGAATGACTTGCAGGTTTTTTTCTTGTAAGGCAGCGAAGACACTCCAGCTTGAATAAGCAGCAGGTATAGGGTTTTGTTTACACCATGTTCCATTGGCAAATGCAAAAAAATTCTGCTCAGGTTTAACGTTTTGATCTAGCCAATCAAGATGCAATCCTGAGGTGCTTTGCTGTGGAGTAGCAGCGAGCAAGTAGGTTGAATTTAAAGTGAAAATACCAAACAAGATATAAACAAATAACCGCATAGCTGCACCTCGAAATAAAAATAGTTAGCATTATACTGAAAAATGGCTTGAAAGTAACTCCTCTTGCACTGCTTAGGAGAGTCTCTCTCCTTATTGGGAGAGGGGTCCGTCGCTGAAGGCGTGAGCGAGGGTGCTGTTAGCGGCCTAAAAAGTTAAAAGTAAATAGGAACTACTTACTCATTCCTGCTTAGCACTTCCCTCTCCCGTGCATCAATAACGCTAGAAAAACTGTTTCCGAGTGCGAGAGAGGGAAGTGCTAAGCAACAGCGAGTTGTTACGCACTGCATGAATAGAGCGACGTTCTTGCTAGGCATTAATATAAGCCGAATTTTTAAGCCAATGCTGATCAGGATAATAAGCAACAACGACTGTATTATTCTTGATAGCATCTACCAACGGTTTGATAGTATCTTCCCCCACTGCCATGCAACCCCAACTTCTCCCTAACATGCCACGCGTTTTAGCAATATCAGAACCCGCATACCATGCACCATGAAATACCACGTCACGGCTATACGCATTATCATTAATGCCGTGCTCCAATCCTTGGATGCGCATGGAGTAGCCATGACCACCGGAATAACTGCTTGTTGTAATAAACACACCCAAACTGGATTTCAAACTATGTGGATTATTGGAAAAGGTAGTTGCTTTCAGGCCGCCACTATTTTTCCCATGCGCAACCCAGGTATTAAATAAAACTTTTGTATTTTTTACGTCGATGACCCATAAACGGCGTTCATTAGAAGGTTTGGAATAATCAATGACGGTGAGTAATTGTTTTTTATCTAACCCTTGTGCGCGTGCTTTTAGATAAGCAGTCAGGCTAATTTTTAATACAGCAGGATCAAGATTGCTGGCTTGTGCATTAATTGTTTTAGTTTCTTTGGCTAGCCAGTCTTTGGAACCTACTTTATCAGATTCCTGTGAGAAAAAAGAAAAAGATCCCCAACCTCCAATACAAAGAAAAGTAAAAATAAAAAGTAAATATCTCATTTTTAGATCTGCTCCAGGTTTTATATACCCATAGCGTCTGGGTATATCTCGTTTTATTAAGAGAAATAAATGTAGGCGGGTAGTATAAACCTTAAACATTAAGATTATCTTAAAATAAAGAAAAATATTAATATAATTAGTATAATCAATATATTATAGTAAATTATTCGATGATTTAAGGTTGAATGAAGATGAGTTCTTTAGTTATTTCTCTCGCTTTGCGCAGTAGTGTCGTAAGCTGGTCTAAGCGGATAGAATGCACTACCAAAATAATAACAATGGAGTGCAATGAAATGATCAATGAAGATTTTGATCGATTATCTTTTACGCATAGCTTACAGGGTATTCGGCGCAACATATATAAAATAATGCTAGACAATATTCTAAATAGCATGCCAAAATTGTGCATAAAAATTGACAAATTTATCATTTAATCTATTCCATAAGGAACAGTAAAATACTATATGTCTGCTAGTAGAAAAGCTCAGTGGAAAAACTTATATACGAACGATCCTAGTAATAGAATCGAAGATCTAAAAAGAAAGCAGCACGTCTCTCACTTTTATGAAATACGAAAAAAATTATTAACCCATCTACTATTACTACCAGAAGATCAAGAAGAAAAAAGCGACCAACCTGCAGTTTATGTATGTGCTACGCCTAAATGGAAAAAATGGGTTGAAACACATCATGATATATCCCGCTGTTTAAGATTTACGAACCCGGGTTATTTTTATTTTTCTGATACAGAAAGTAATCAATTGTGGAAGCAGAGTAGTAACAAAGCTTTGTTAAGAAAGTTACACAAAAAAGACTTATTAGCTTCAGAAGCAAAAGATCCAAGTGCCATGGATGACCGTGTTTTTATGAAGCAGCGCGTTATTCTTACAGAAGTGACTCCATATAGACCAAGAGCTGGAGATGCAAAATCAGTTTCCATCATAACAGGTTGCGGCCCTAATCTTATGGGATCAAGCCCAAAAGATTTAAAGGAATTTTCTATAGGAACAGGCAAGAAATATAGGACTTTAAAATCTCGGCCTTACAAAAATGCTTATCGTGAGCTTGCTAATTTAATATGTGTAACAGCAAAAAATAAAGGAAAAAAAGAAATTGTTATTCCGGCGAATTTTGGTACTGGCGCTTACATAAAGACCCTAAATAAACAAAGCAAAATATTAGCAAGAAAAATAGTACGAGATGCTTTTGCTGTCGCTGCAAAAAGAAACCATATAAGAATTAAAGGGATTATTTCGAGCCGCCTGCCGAACGCAAAACGACAAGCCAGGGAATTAACTGAAGAGTACCGTTCCTCCCACTCGGAGTTAACTTTTCAATCAGGCAATTTTTTGGATGAAATGAGAGAGGCGCAACCAGATCAACTCTTCCTTAATCCGGGGAGTGATCGCACTATTGGAGGGAAGTATATTCAATACCCCTCTGCTACTCTTGAGGAGCAGATTGCCCAAGAATATAACTTAATTGAAAGCATAAGCGCCGCGCTAAACCCAAAAGTAAAAGAAGCACATAATTTAGCTCATGTGCAAATAATACAACCTCCAGTCACGCCTTGTTGTTTTTGGCTAAAAATAGTAGCGGGTACTACAATTTTAAGTGGCGGCATCATTTTATTAGTACTTTTCCCCTATCTATTACCCTTTTTTAAGATAGCTGCTGGAGCCAGTGTATTTGCAGGAGGAGGGTTATTTTACCGAGGCTATCGTGAAATGAGGGAAGAACGTAACCATTCAGTTTCCTGCACTCCTCTCTGCTGCACCTCGTAATATCCGTGTTGTTGTTGGGTTTTGTCGTAATAGCTCAGCCCTCCACCTAATTTGTAGGCCCTTACCGAGTCTTCGCTGAGAGATTTCCCAAGGATGAAGTCAATAGTGACCTGACAAGTCTATTTGTTGCGACAAAACCAGCATTAATAGGTTTTATTTTAATCAATATAAAAGTAGTTGTATATTTTATGGGAAACACCAAGTAAAATGCGCCTAAAATTCAAAACGAGGAAATTATTTTATGCGATCTTACATGCAGAGTATGTATAACTTTCTAACTGGCAGTTTGGATGGGGAAGGGGATAAGGATAAAGAAAAAATCAAACCCCTGTCTTCGGAATCTTCCTATAATTCAACGAGCAATTACACAAGAAGCAGCTCTCATCCTGCTATCATTCAGGTTCAACAATTGATATCGACTATCCTCTCTTCCAAGCAGTCAGAGTCAATACGGAAAAATAGTCAAAGCCTTCTTATTTCTATTGTTAAGAAAGCTATACAAGAATCCCCTAGAGATATAAGTCTTTATACAGGGTTCATCACGATGATAGAAGATCACTTGCTTACTTCATCACAAAATTTACCTGTAGACTTTATTCAAGAGATAGAATCACTGAAAAAATATCTTTTAGACGAGAAAGCTTGCCAGGAAGGATTTACAGGATACCTTAAAACATTAAGGCATGAGTTTGGCTATAAAAAACCAAGAGAAATTCATCAGTTGGATGAAACGATAAGACATTTATGCGATGATAAGCAAGGGAAAGAAGCGCGCCAGAATTTTTTACAGCTTATGGAAGCTGTTATAAAAAAGATTGAACTTCCTGATAACCCATTGTTCTCTATTTTAGCTCGTGATTTTTCCGAGGTACTAAAAAAAGCTAGGAATTTTGTCATTTCTAAAGCAGGGGACAAGTTAAATGATCCTCAGATTAAAGATTTTCTTGCTCAAGTAGATTCCACTTTAAAAAAAGATCTTATAGCTAACCCTTATTCACCTCCTAAGCAGGAAGACAGCAAAGAAAAAAGACCTAACAGAACTAGAAAGTAACAAGTTTTAAATCATTAAACCTAAATTTGGCAGAAGAGAAGAAGGTCCCTCAGGGCTAACTTTTTTGGCCATATGAAAGATAGTCGGCTAACGTAAAAATTTGCGATACAACCGTTAAAGATGACTTGAAAACAAGCATCTCTTTTGGATACACTTCCAAGCTTGGCTTATTCACTAGTTTTAGGGGAAGTATATGTTTTTATCGCAAGTGACTTATATCTGGATCGATGGTAGCAGCCCAACACAAACATTACGTTCTAAAGTTAAAATTCTCCCCTTGACTCAAGAAACATATGCTCCAGAGGATTTTCCTCAATGGAGTTTTGATGGTTCTTCCACGTACCAGGCAGTTGGACATGATTCTGATTTAATTCTGCAACCAGTCTGTATAGTAGATGATCCTATTTTAGGAGAAGGTAATTACCTGGCTTTATGCGAAGTATTAAACCCAGATGAAACTCCCCATATCAGTAATAAACGTAGAAGATTAGTGCAGTTGATGGCGCAGGGCGGATATGCACATGAGCCTTGGCTTGGCTTTGAACAAGAATATACTTTATTTAGTGGCCAGCAACCTTTAGGTTGGCCTGATCGTGGTTATCCTGCACCACAAGGGCCTTTTTATTGTGGTGTAGGCGCAGATGAAGTCTTTGGGCGTCATTTAGTTGAAGAACATGCACAGGCCTGTCTTGATGCAGGCCTCATGCTTTATGGAACGAATGCTGAAGTTATGCCAGGTCAGTGGGAATTCCAGATTGGTTATCGTGGTATAGATTCCGAAAGTGCAGATCCTGTGACCGTATCGGATCATTTATGGCTAGCTCGCTGGTTACTGTATCGTCTAGGTGAAGAGTATGATATCACTGCAAAATTGCATCCAAAACCTGTTAAAGGTGATTGGAATGGCGCTGGGAAACATACCAATTTTTCGACACGCGAAATGCGCGATCCAAAGACAGGAATGGCGGCAATTAATAAAGCAATTGATGCTTTAGAAAAAAAGCATAGAGAACATATTGCGGTATATGGCCATGAATTGGAATTACGTTTAACTGGCAAGCATGAAACAGCGCATATGTCACAGTTCATTGCTGGGGTAGGTCATCGTGGTGCTTCAGTTAGAATTCCACGCCCTGTGGCAAATAAAGGTTATGGCTATTTAGAGGATCGCCGACCGGGTGCGAATGCGAATCCTTATGAGGTCGCCGCTGCGTTAGTGGAAACAATTTGTGGTGTTAAGATTACGCAAGAGAGTGTATCGGATAAAGTAAGTAGCTAGGGAATTGTCAAAAGACCCTAAGCAAGTGCTGAATATACCGATGATACTTCAGGATGACAGGTTCGCATTTTCAAATGTATTAGGTATATACCCGTAGCGTCTGGGTTTTAGGCGTTACAACACCTAAAACCCAGACGCTACAGGTATAGATACATTTATTTTTATTATGAGTGTGTTATATTACACTGTAAAAATTTATATCGCTTACTAAAAGCCCTTCAAGAAGCGTATCTTAGTAAAAGGAATTATTTATGCATCAGTTGCTTTTCAAATCAATCCCCGCAAAGGTTATATTATCTCTATTATTAATAGTCATTTCTGCCTATAGCTTTGCCACAGAAAACTATTACAGTTCCAGGTTGCGTAATCAATCAAAACAATCTGATCCAGAGGGATATTATTTAATAAAAAATAAAGTATGGTCTGAGCATGGTGGTTGTGTAGTTGATAGTGGAAGCAAGCAATTAAACCCAGGAGAAAGCACATCACTTAAGATAAATAAACAATGCACATCTGGCGGTGTGCAATACCAAATCTTTAATCTAGTAAATCATGAGCTTGTTGGATATTTGTTGCATAATTTTCATAATGGCTCTTTTAGCATGGAAATAAAACAGCTTGCAAGTGAAAAACTGGATATAAATGATGAATTAAAGAGAATACATTATACTTGTAAAACATAAAAGGCATTAGAATGTGGATATCGTATTATTGATACAGCCACCTGCGCCTGCGATATAGAGAAAACTTTACAACAACTCAAAATAGATTATCTGGATGCTTATTTACTTTTATATTTATTCTTTTATTAAAAATTGATAT
>Ga0206943_1050_pt1 | contig 29223 bp, 23 predicted proteins | sample Alteio_BWOrgHeat_7_FD_153243 | JGI IMG/M metagenome (GOLD analysis project Ga0206943, IMG submission 153243) | Enriched cells from forest soil in Barre Woods Harvard Forest LTER site, Petersham, Massachusetts, United States -... | ecosystem: Environmental > Terrestrial > Soil > Temperate forest > O... | reverse complement strand
AAGCAATTCTCAACTGGCGCTAGGCTCTTGCCAGCCCTCTGAACCAGTTTGACCAAATGCATGGCAGCAAATTGTTGAGGTGATTAGCGGCTCGTGACGGTCCGTTTTTTGAGCAACGATTCCCAGATTGGCTGTCAGGCATCTTCGTGATGGACCGTCATGGCGATCACCACAGCGGGGATGTTCGCCGCTGGCTCACCTTCACTCATTTGGTGCAACCTCAGAAGAGGCCGCACCGGGTGCAACGCTACATCGAGAGCGAAATTGAGGGTCATAGTTCTATCGGGCCAGCCATTTACACTGTCAGCAGAACTTCGGATCAGGAGTAGAGATGGCAGACGAGGATTTGCAGGCAGAAGTGGAACGGTTGCGGGCTGAGAACGAGAAGCTCAAGAACAAGGGCGTTCGCGGGCTGAGTCTGAAGGTGAGCGAGAAAGGGGCGGTGTCACTCTATGGCATCGGCCGGTTTCCGGTGACCTTATACAAGGAGCAGTGGGCGAAGATCCTGGGGATGGCAGGCGAAATCGAAGCCTTCCTCCGGGAAAACGACCATCTGCTCAAGGCCAAAGAGTAGCCGGCAGGAAAACCGGGAAAAATTCAAAAGGGGGATACCTGGCCCGTTATACGGCGAGAAAGCAATAAACCAAAAGTGAACTCCGCGGATGCTTTCTGTGCTGCGTTGGCCAGCAAGTCATTTCGTCATTACTACAACAAGCGATTATCTGCTTAGCGCGCACATAACGCTATGGCTGCACTTTCGGCTTCGATTGCAGTGGGGACCGCAATGAAAACGCCGATTCTCTCTTTGATTTGTCTCGCATGCATCCTGAATACCAGTGCTGTCACAATGCATGCGCAAACTCCCGACAAGGCCACTGACAGCACTGCACCCAGCTATGACATGAAAGCCCAGGCCCTTCTTGACCTGCAGGCCGTGAATAAGAAGTGCGTCGATCTCGCCGAGGTACTTCCGAGCGATAAGCTCACTTGGCGCCCTTCACCCGACACTCGGTCCTTTGCTGAAGTGTTTCTGCATGTCGCTGGAGAGCGCTACGCATTCCTCAGCATGATGGGTGCGAATCCTCCCGCAGGGTTCAAAGCGGGCGAGTTCGACAAGTCCACCACCGAAAAGAGTCACATCATCGAGGCGCTGAATCAATCCTGGGATTTCGCGAACAAAACGATCAACAGCATGAGCAACGCGGATTTCGCAAAGCTGCTGCCAAAGCTCGGCCCGCAGGCTAACGAGGGCGACGTTGTTTACCTCCTCGTTGCCGACGCGCACGAACACCTCGGCCAGCTAGTCGCCTACGCCCGGCAAAATGGCATCGTGCCTCCCTGGACCGTGGAGGCTCAGAAAAAGAAGACGGCCGCCGCCGCTGCCAAATAAAGGCGTGTGACTCCCCCCTCTCTGTGACTCAACGCTCGTATCGATCCCTGGGATACAAATTCTGAGTGGCATGTCGAACACATCCATCACCTAATCGACACCGTGTCATCTGCCAACAGAGAGTTTGGCCCGATGGATTGATCCTTCCGGGTTGGCGACTACTCCTCACTTTGGCGAGCGCGCACCAGCGGGATGTGACACGCGGCCCAGTACAAACGAGTCCGTCTCTAAAGGGTTAGGTTTCAGTTGGAACGCAAAGAGCCAAGAGCAAGCTGATAGGCTGGAGCATCAAAAGGTAAGGCATCACCATGAGGAGTTCGATCAAAGCCGTTATTGCATTGGCGGTCTTAGTGGCCGGTATAAATCAGACTTGGGGTCAGAAGGCGATCACTATTCCGCTTGACGGGCTCAATAAACAGCGGCCTCTAAACGTGAAGACAGAAGTAGAAACATACAAAGGATTGACTCTCTTCGAGTTGTTGACGCTGCACCGCCAGACGCTGCTGACGGAATTCAGCTCGTCGTGCTGGACAACACCAACTTTCGAGACGGCACAATCGAAATCGAACTGACTGGCTTACCCGTAGAGAATGCAAAAAGTACAGCACCACGAGGGTTTGTTGGCTTGGCTTTTCGACTCGACACAGCTAAAGATGTCCCTCGGTATGAATGCTTCTATTTGCTTCCGACAAATGGGCGGGTTGATGATCAGGTGCGGCGCAACCATGCGACGCAACATCTCCTACCCGGATTTCCCCCGGTTCCAGCTTCGCAAGGATTTTCCTGGGAAGTACGAAAGCTATGCGGATATGCTCCCGGGTGAGTGGACAAAAGTGAAAATCATGGTGCACGGGAACGAAGCGCGATTATACATACAGGACGCGCCGCAACCTGCTCTTGTTGTCACCGATCTCCAACACGGGCATAGCCAAGGCAAGATTGCGTTGTGGGTGGGAACTGAAACCATCGCCCATTTGCCAATCTACGCGTAACTCAGTGACCGAGACAGTATCCCGAAAGCCATTCAGCGGCGTACTGAGGATTTCCCCTGCTCCAATCCGCGACGTCTTGAGCCCATATAGGACACTGAAATTCAGTCACCCTGCACGTTCGTTGGGGCGCTTGGTGGAAAAAGGCATTCTGGTTGTGTTACTGCCTAGCCGGAAGTTACGCGCTTTCCAATTGATCCTGAAAAACGCCCTTACGTACAGTAATGTCGAAAGCGATGTCAGTTCGATCGATTAATCACCTAGCGAAATTGCAGGTTTTCCCGCCAATCGCTCGCTGATGTGCTCGCCGATACGGTCAGCGAAGCTGCCTCGCTGCACAACGGTGAGGTTCACCAAAACGACTGCGGCGCAGTCGCCCTTTGGATTGAAGAAAGCGTAGGCGCTGTATCCTCCGGTGGCACCGTTGTGCCAGTAATTTCCCGTTGTCGGATCGTAGAGCCAGGCGAGCGCAATCCGCTGACCTCCAAACGAGTCGGCGCGAAGCTCGTGCTGCTGTGTGAGCGCGCTCGAGATCGTCTTCGCAGCAGCTGAGGTGTTTGCGGGCTTCACTGCTTCGGGGTGCAGATTGGCTTCGACGTAAACCAGCATGTCGGATGCAGTTGACCGGATGGCGCCTGCGCCGGCGAAAGCATCCAGATCCCATGCGTATGCGGGTTGATGGTCGCCGGTGTGACCGGGCAGAAAGCGCGCCTGTTGCGCCGGTGAAAGCGAAATCGTCGTATCATGCATCCCCAGAGGATCGAGCACCTGATCTTTGAGGAGCTGCGGATAGGGTTCCCCCGCACGAACCGAAAGCGCCTGGCCGAGTAATCCGAAACCATAATTGCTGTAAAGAAACGGCGCATTCTTAGGATTGGCCACGCCGTGTTTCGCCAGGAAAGCGTACATATTTGTCGCGTGATAATCGGCGTAGGGATTGCTCTCATCTGCCGGCGTGAAGTTGTCGGGCATCCGTGGAAGTCCCGAATGTTGCGTTGCAAGATCAAGCAAGGTGATCTCAGCGCCAGCCGGCTTCTGTACCGTGCCGGGCGGCAGCAGTTCGCGCACAGGATCGTCAAACTTGACCTTGCCCTGTTCCACCATCTGCGAAAGGATCAGCCCGGTAAAGGTCTTGGTGATCGAGCCGATCTCGTAGATGGAATCCTGCTTGGCAATTCCGTAAGTGAAGAATCGCCGCGCTCCATGATCGACGACTGCGATCGAAACGCCGGTACCCGTCGACGGTGCAAGGTCGCCGGATTTGAGCGCGGCAGCCAGGTCATGACCGAGCACCGATTGCAGCTCTGAGGCATGCACTGGCGCCATTGCCGCATCGAATGTGGGCGGCGGAACGGGCGTCGCGGCGATCTCGGCCTTCTGGCGCGTGAGAGTCAACGGAAGGGAATTGTTGTTCTGGCTCCAGGTACCGGTGAGGGTGTTTCCGTCAGCGGAGAGCTTGCCGGCAAAGTGCCCCTTCACGACCGGCACGTCGAAGGTGAAGTCGTCGCTGCTGAAGGTCACGGCGGCACAATCGAGTCCCATGGCATGCTGGTCAAGGCTGTCGAGCGAACAGTATTCCTTTCCGCCGAGGTCGCTCTTTACATGCACCAGAATGCGAAGCGACGCACCGCCGGCCTGCAAGGTGCCCAGCCAGATGCCATCGATACGCGAGGGCTTTTCAGCGGGCACGAACGTATCGCGCGTGAAGACCAGCGGCGTGGGATTGCCCTGATCCCACGTGCCCGTCAGAGTTTTGGCGTCGGCGGAGACAGTTCCTTTCCATGTTCCATGCACGACCGGCACCGAAAAGCTGAGAGCTTCACACTGAAGCTTGAAGTCGGCGCAGGCAAGCCCGTTCGCGCCTTGGTCCGGACTGTCCATCGTTCCACTGAGCGTTCCCGATGCGTCAAGTTTCAGATGGAGCCGAAGGTGCAAGGGACCGAGTGTTCCCACGTAGTCGCCGGAGATGTGTGGCGTGGTCTGCGCTTGTGCTCCGAATGGCATTGTCACGACCATGCAAATGCCAAGGGCACATAATGCGATTGCGGTTCTGCTGTGAAGGAAAAAGCGATGCCGGGCTGCGAACATACGTGCTTACCCCTTCCTTGATGACTACGATTCAACCACAAGGTCTTGGAAGATGTGCTCTTTGTATACTGGCTGCATAGCGGAGAAGGCGATGGTGCATCGACCTGAACGACGGGTATTGAGGTTTCTGGCTGCGGCTGCGGTCGTGCTGGGACTTCTGCTGCTGTTGCTGCCTCATCCCTCCGCTTTCCATACTGATCTGGCGGCTTGTTTTGTTCTGCTGCCGGTGCTTCTCTTCGCGCTTGTCGAGATTGCGGATTCTCTGGTTCCGGCAAGTACAGACGCCTTTTTTTATCATTCTCCTGCCCGCGTAGCACTCTTCCAGCGGCCTCCTCCTTCGGCACTCGTTTAACTCGCTCGTTATCTCAATTGCGGCAGCTGTCCGGCTGTTCCGCATTCGATTTCTGTCGACAGCGATAAGGGTGCTTTATGGATTTTGGTGCGGCGATCAGTTGGATTCTGTCCGGCGTTTATTTGTTTGCGCGTGCGCGTTTATCTTTCAGCGGATTCGGTGGAGACGAAGGAATCGTCGAGGGAAGAAGAATGCGGGATTTTATCCGAAGTATTCGTCTTTGGGCGGTGCGTTCCAGGTACTGCACAAGGAATTTGTGCTGCCGGAAATGGCCTATATGTATGAGGAGCAGATAAAGGATGAGGCGGATGAGGACGATGAGGGTGAGCAGATTGATCCGGAGAAATATCTGATGCGGCAACTGAAGCGCGTTCGCAATGGCGAGGAGGTGGATGTGATCAAGGTGATGGTTCGGCCGGAGGATACGTCATCGTGCTGCGGTACTGAAAAAACAGATTCTTCCCCTTCACTTCACTCAGGGTCAGAATGACAACTCGCAAGAGGCCAAACTCTTTGTCATCACGTCAGTCCACGGCAGAACGACGGTCTTATGTGCTGTTGATTGTTCGATGGTTTCCGAATCGTGTGCTGTCCTCTGTCCATCAAATGGACGAGGTGATTGCATGCCGAAGACTGTTCGTTTTCATGAAGTTGGTGGTCCGGAGGTTTTGAAGATTGAGGACGTGGCTGTGCCGCTACCGGGCAAGGGTGAGGTGCGGCTTAAGGTCGAGGCGATCGGGCTGAATCGGGAATTTCGGTAAGTTGGCTGCTCGACGTTCATTGCGTCAGCAAAGTTACCGAAATCCCGACTTTTCAGGCGCTATGCAGGATTGCTTCCGGGTAGCCGGTCATCCGGGAGCAACCAGGAATGTAAGAGTCTTTGAGCCGCAACTCCGATTCCCCGACGGCAACTACGTCCTGGCGTTCAATTTTGTCTGGTGAGTGGTGGATGCAACGCTTGACTATCAAGCATTCGTTCAAAGGCAGATTAGGCGCAATACGAAAAGGCGCGCCGTGCCGTCGCACAGGGCACCTTCGTGGCCGCTCGCCAACGAGCGGAGATAGATACCGAACTAAAGAACAGTCTTATAAAACTGCGGCGATACAATCCAGTTCAATATCAAACCCGCCGTACCAAGCAGGAATATTGAGAAAGATGCGCGCGGGCGGATTTTCCGGGAAATAACGCCTGTAGACGGTATTCACTGCAGGGAACATCTCTACTGAAGTGACGTAGACATTCAGATTTCAGAATGTTTTCCAGAGAAGAGCCTGCCGTTTCGACACAGAGCTTGAGTTGATCCAATACGATCTCCGTCTGGCGCTCAATCGGTCCCTTGAAGATTTCTCCTGTTTGGGGTCAAATGGCGGAGAACCTGAGACGTAGATTGTGTCGCCGTGCTTCGTCACGGTTGAAGCTGGTGCCTTGTATTTTTCCAGGTAGGTGTCCAGCGGCTCGACGCGAATGATTGCCCGTTTCATCGGGAATCTCCTTTTTCAGTCCTGATTCGCTCGAATTATAGGCTCTTCAGCCGTATGGCAAGGGCAAAGCTGGAATTCCGGTCGAAAACGGAGCGATGCGCTGAGATGCTGGAGACGCGGCCTCCACAGCCTTCTCGTTGAACGTGCGACATCACCTACCAACTGGAAAAAGAAAGAGACCGTCTCTTGGTCGCTTCGTCCTCTAGCGGTCTGGTACATAGCCCCGGCCAAATCGAGCCGTGGACTCATTTCTGAAATCAGAAATCAACGACATTAGCGCTGTTGTTCCGCCATCAATCACAAATGTCTGGCCAGTGATGAAGCCTGCGTCGTCCGAACATAAGAACGCCGCGAGTTTGGCGACATCCTGAGGAATTCCGTAGCGCGCAACGGGAATCGAATTGGATGCCTGCTGAGCGGCCTTGTCGAGATCAAACCCCGGGATTGCTCCCCAGTAGCTTTCAACTGTGATCCATCCAGGAGCGACAACGTTGACACGCACTCCCTTGTGTCCCAATTCAACTGCCAGGGCACGACTGGAGGCAATGATCGCCCCCTTTGTTGCCGCATATGCACTATGCTCGGGTGCTCCCTGCAGACCGTGAATCGATGAGAGGTTACATATTGCTCCACCGCCATGCTGAATCATATTCGCAGCAATCCTCTGCGTAAGGAAAAAGGGAGTGCGAAAGTTCACATTCATCAGTACATCAAATTGCCCGCTTGTGAGTTTTAGAAAAGGGCTGTTAAATGTGATTCCAGCATTGTTCACGAGACAATCAATTTGCCCAAAAAATTCCAGTGCTGCGTCCGCAAGTTTGTCCGCCGCGTCATCGTCATTAAAGTCAGCTTGGACGATCGCTGCGCGACGACCCATAGACTTGATTTCTTTGAGAGCCGATTCGGCACCAGCGGGGTCGTGGCTGTAGTGCAGCACAACGTCGGCTCCCTGAAGCGCAAACTCGAGGGCAATCTGCTTGCCAATGCCGGTGCCGGCTCCGGTCACTAGGAGTCGCTTATTCGCCAAGTTGGGTCTTACAGTTGCCATCTCGCCGGACCTCTCAGATTTTCTTGTAGATGAGGATGGTTGCTCCGGGAGCATCCGCGATGTTTACCTGAAGACCTTTCTGCATCAAGTCTGCTCCGGAAATCGTTGTAGTGATTTTGCCATCGAGATCCGAAACTTTGTAGGTCGCCTTCGGATCGAGCCCTCGCAGGCGAAGTTCCTTCGCCTGGTCGTTGCTCTTATCGCGGCGAAAAGCCTGGATCATTCCGTCGCCTTCCTCGGGGCGATTGAACTGCCAGGCAGCCCATTCAAAGGCTGCACTGGGTTCATCGTTCCACGGCGTGGTGCAGTTCGTATTCTGACTGCATGGCGATAGAGGATAGTAGTCTCCGTAATAATACGGCCGGATTTGTTTCAGCTGCTCGACCTGAACACGGAGCCAGTCAAAAGGAAAATCAGGCGGGATGAACCTACCTATTTGATCCTTTGTTCCCGCTACGTTGAAAAGCGCGAAGCCAAGCCCAGGAGCAAAGCCGCTGCGGAAGTGATAGTTATCCCGAGGACGAATCTGCAGCAGGGTTCCATAATGCGGCCGCCAATAAGCGAGCCCTTCGGTGCTAACCTGGTTGCCGATTGGATCGGCATCGGGCGATACAGGATAATCGGCGCGGCTCAAGTCCACGGCGCGCGATATGGTTTCCAGATCGCCACGCTGAACAACGTCGAGGATAAGTTGCGGGTGTCGCTCCCGAAGCTCATCCCAGAACTCAAGCAGGCCTTCGACATAACGAATCTCAGTGATCCCTTGACGGTCTTTCGAATCGTTCTGCGCCCAGAAGGGGGCAAGCGCGAAGTTGCAATCCTGCCGATAGATATCGATGCCCTGGCTCGTAATGAGATCGGACATCGAGTCGATCATGTAACGCAGAGCTGCGGGATTCCCGAAGTCGAAGAGACGGAACTTAACGAATGGCCTGGCATCATTTCCTTCAAAGTTCGTCCCTTCTTCCCCGATAAACCATTCCGGATGCGAGAGCGTGAGGGGTGTTCCAACGACAGCGCGCTCCGGCTCGAACCAGAGAAGAAATTTCATGCCCTTCGCGTGGACGGCATCACCGATGGGCTTTAACCCATCGGGATGTGCAACTGCGTTGACTCTCCAATTGCCCGCGTGCAGGAACCAGTCCTCCCGGCCAAAAACCTGGAACTCCTCCACCTCGCGATCTGCGCCGTACCATCCGGCATCCATCCAAAAAGTTTCAAAGCCAATTTTCTCCTGCGTGATTTGATCGAGAAGGTGAAGGCTAGTCGAAGTCTTCATTCCTCCCCATCCCAGGTGAGACACGGGTAAGATTACAGGCTTTCCGTCGTATTGCGGCGTGTAGTATTTCAGCACGTGCCTTCGCAGGACATTGTGGGCATCGATGTCATCGCCACTCCAGGGGAGAAGCAGTACGTGCGGCGTCCGAATCTCTTCACCGGCATGCAAAACGAGATGAGTCTTTTGCATGCCGGCCGTGACGGCAATCGCTCCCTCAGTTGGACGAGAGAAGGTAATGGACCACGTGCCCGGCCACCCGACGGCGCCGATCAGTCCGCGCCCGTCCATATGAATATCAAAGAAGGGGATTGTATCGACGGTCTTGCCGCCACCCTGGTTAGCAAGATGCAGTGACTCGAGTTGATTTAGCGGCTGTTTTCGCAGCGCATAGGTATCCATGCCGCCGCACCCGCGGGAATAAATGACGGTAGGAGGGCTCTGGCCTATGACAGGAACTGAAACATCAAGTGCTTGAATTTCTTCAAGAATGGGAGTGTCCACGTTTCCGTCGTTGGCGAAATGGATGTTCCATTCCACCACTGGAGAATCCGCATTTGTCACAGCCGAAAAATGAACGCGCAGGCGCGTCCTTGGATCAGTCCAGATAATGGTGTGCTCTGTGCGCCCGCCACCGAGTTGTTTGCTTGCCGTTGTTCTCGGCCACGCTTTCAGCAAGGGCTCGGATGCTTGCCGACCATAGACGAATGAGAACGGGGGATGGGCGGCGGGATTCAGCAGGTATTCCTGCACCCATGAATTGGCATCCTGCGCGCTATTGGGTGTGTGTGCGTACGCTGGTTTCCCGTTGAGGAAGAGAATCGCAATCAAACCTGCTAGCCACCAGATCGACTGCATGCAGCACAGCCGTCGGAGCACGCATTTTCTAGCCCGCTCTTTTTTGAATGCGGGCTCGTGATCAACTTCGAAATGCACAATCATTTCTCAGGGTGCTTCCTCAAAATAGAGAAGGTCGCTGGTGTACCTGGCGGGCAACTTTATGGTCAGACCGGTCGTCATCAAATCCTTGCCAGAATAGGTTGCGTCTGGAGTGGAATGATCTTCTGAGCGGACTGTGTATTTGGTGTCTGCTGCCAGTCCCTTGAGAGCAACCTGCTGCATGCTTTCGGTGCTATTCGGGCGGAAGATGTACAGGGTACCTCGCTTGAGGCTGGGATTCCAATAGAACATGCCATCCCAGTGGATTCCATCTGGGCGTGGCAGAATGTGGTGCACTTGCACGTCTTGTAAGATTGGACGAACCCAGGATTTATAGATATCTGTCGCTTTTTTGACATTGGCACGTTGTTCCGGTGTCCACGATGCGCTGTGGGTGGGATCAATTTGCCACTGGTTCATCATGGACGATCGCCAGAAGTACGGTTCCGGAGCGTCGGAGACGGTGTCGTAAAAATTCTCATAGGTGTAATCCATGAGAACTGACGGAGGGAAGGCAAAGGTCGAGTCATAGATAGCCTGCCGATTCGGCAGCGACGACAGAGTATCGTTGATGGCTATCATGTGGACGCGTTGGATATCTCCGAAATCTTTTATGTGGCCCGATCCGGAACATCCTTCATTGATCAGGTTCGGAAATTTTGCAAGCAGGGCTTCCTGGACGGCATAGTACCCCAGCGTAGACCAGTAGCTTACATCCACACCATAATGATGGCGATGATTGGTTTGTATGCACTTCGTGACGATAGGTGTGTAATCGGTCTTGAAGTAATCGATCTTGTATTCGGACACAACTCGCTGTGTAGATCGTTCGGCCCAATCTCGAGCTGGATCGTAGCCCAAGTCAATCTGTGCGTCCCAATTGATGTGACCCTCGGGATCCAGTTTGGGCGGGGTATTAAACCAATCGGGATGGTCTTTGATGTTCAGCGCTCTTGGATCGTCTGAGCTTGACCCCTGCGTATATGCCATCCAAATCCCAAACTTCATTCCGTTGTTGTGAACATATTCTTCGATAGGTTTATGCCCATTGGGAAAGCGCTTTGGGTCCCAATACCATGCGCCCGATTGCGGAAACCACATTGCATCGACGACGAATGTTTCAAAGCCTAATTCTTTTGCGAAAGCGGCACTCCGGAGCACGCCTTTTTCCTCAGCGTTTGGGCCTCCACTGTCGAGATAAAGGTTATAGGCCAGAGTGGGATGCTCATATCCCGGAGGAAAGCGTGGAACCAGCTTTTCAAGGATGAAGCGATGCAAGCTGTAGCTGCCATCGTCGATATCTCCGGAGTAGCAACCAACGAAGGCTGGCGGAACAAGAAATGTTTCTCCAGCGGCAACGTCTGTCTTGAAGTCTTTAAGGTTGCCGACTTCGATGCCTAATTCACCAGGTGCCGTCGAAGGACCCAATACCGGGTCATTTAATGTGCCGGAAAGGCCGTGAAAACGGACCCGCCCGACGCCTGAAAACTCCCAGCCAACATACAATCCGCGCGAGACGCCGACCTGAAGCGCCAGCCACGGTACGGGGCTTGCGCCATCAGTAGGATCACTGACGAGAGTCTCGTCAGAGTTTTTTCCGACACTGCGGACCACCGTTCCGCCTTCGAGGGTGGCGTTGGATGCCCCGCGTTTGATTGACCAGGCATCGATGGAATCGTCTGAGGGGATCGCAAGATGGCTTAGTACAAGGCTGTCCTGATGGCCGATCGTGATTACGGATCCGGAATGGTTGGCGATGGTCAGCCAGTGCTCTATCGGACCGCGTCCGGGGCGAGCGCGCCAAACAGACTCGAATGTCAGCGCCGGAGCGGCGTTGGAAAATCGGAGTACCAATTGTCCCGCAGACGGATCGAAAGCGCCTCCCTCATACTTCCACTGAGTCTGCTGTGAAGATCCATTCTGGGTAACCGTCGGCAGGAGGGGTTCGGGTACTGGCGCTACCAGCCAGTTAGATGACAGTTTGACTGATCCGAGCTGCGTTATGACAGGCACACCCTGTGCCACAGTTACCGTCATTGCTGTGTCATCTGTGGACAGGCGCCAAGAGTTCTCATTGTCAATACCCCACATCGGGTTGCAGCAGCCACCGACAGATGCGAGGACAACCAGCAGATAGTTCAATCTCGACATATCTCCCTCGGTTCTATCAGCCCGAGCAGGCTAGATGACCGCCCGTTATATTGTCAACACTAATGTCAACATAATAGACTGAATCGCGATTGGCCGCTGGCAGCCTGACAGCGGCTCTCTGCGACATTCGGAGGCATACGATCCCCGCGAATGTCAGAGCAGGTGAGGGGCTGTATCCGGGCCGGGAGGAGCGAGATGAATCTTGCTGTTGAGGGCTCAGCTTCTTTGCACCATCACTTCACCGCGGCTATATGCAGGGGACGGCGATGGTGCGGAACGACGGTTTCCCGCACAGCGACAATCTTGCTGGCGGTCCTATGTCCGACATTTTCTTTAGCATCCTCGCAAACTAACATGCAGAGCAAAGATGGCTATGTGCGTCGTGAGGGCAACGATTGGATTCTTGGCTCATCAGTCGCCGAAAAACGGATTCGCTTGAAAGACGGGCAGCTTGTGCTTGCCTCCCTCATCAACAAGGGATCTGGGCGCGAATATCAGGATGCCTCCAGTGCGCCGGCTGAGGTCCATTTTGCCGTAGACGGTCAGGATATAAGCGCCTCAAATTGGAAGTGGTCACTGCGCGTCGAAAAAGCAGTTCTCGGAAAACAAGGAGAGATTGAACTCAACATCGAACTGGCGTGTGCCGGCATAGACGTAACCAAACACTATGTGGTTTATCCGGGCACTTCAGTCATCCGCGAATGGCTGAGCATAGAAAACTCCAAAGACAAATCGATCAAGATCAGTCAGGTAGACTTCCTTCACACCAGGGTCCTGAGCTCTGGCGGCAGCGATCTCCAATTCAACTATCTGACCGGCGGAGGAAACTTCAACGGAAGCCAGCTGCTGAAGTCGGAGCCTATGAGTCCGGCTTATCACCGCGAGCTCGACTCAAATGGCGGAATCCAGCCAGGAAGCTATAGCGGATTCCTGCCGCTGGTGTTTCTGCTCAACCAAACTTCTGCCGAGGGCGTAGCCGTGGGCTGGGACTATCTTGGACATTGGCGTTTCGAGATCGGAAATGAGGAAGGCCAGCCACAAACCATGCGACTGGAGTTGGCTGGATTCGAAAAGGTCTTGCCCCCGGGCAGCCACGTGCACACTCCCAAGGTCTTTATTGCACCGTTTTCGGGTGGAGTGGATGAACTGGGGAATCAGCTGCTCGACTGGCAATACGGTTATTTGTGGGATTTCACAGATTCAGAATATTTTGCCAAGACCCGGTGGGCGGTCGATTGGCCCTCACCCTGGGTGGGCGAAGGAGGAACGCCCAGCGCTGACAACTGGGGGCGGCGACTGGCACTCGATCTTCGGTATGTCGATCTACTCCGAGAAACAGGCACGGATATTCTTTGGGACGATGCGGGATGGTATGACCGATGGGGCACCTGGAACAGCCCCGACTGGTGGCGCACCAACGATTACTTACGTAAGCATGACATGCGATGGGTGCTGTGGTATCCAACGTTCCTGGCTACACCGGAGTCGAAAGTCGCCCAGCAGCATCCTGATTGGCTGATTCGAGGCCAGGACACCCTCGAACAATCGATTCCTGCAACAGCGGACTGGCAAGAGCAACGGTTAAACGGCTCGGTCAGCGATTGGGGAGATTTTCAGTGGCGTTACGACATAGCGCCAGCTGCCAGTGCGAACGATACAGATGCTCTTGCTGCCGATCAAAACTTCCGTAAACTGCTTGAACGATTCAAGGTCGATCATCCGCAGAGCGGCATCGATGCCTGCGATGGGGGAGGACGTTGGATAAGCTACGATATCGGCCGGCTTGCTGAGTCGGGCGAATACACCGATGGTGGTGTTGGACCTTACAGCGCCTATTACACTCCGCTCATTCTTCCACCGGATAAATTGCACAACGTGGTCGATTACGATCAAACCTACTATGCCGATGTTGATCGCGCCCATCTCTTGATGGACCCCACGTGGTATCGCGATCCTGGCGACGGCCCGGATGTGGAGTCAATTCGCAAAGACTGGGAGATGTATCACTACCTCGTGGCACAAGGGGTCACTGGTCTCTGGAGCCATGTCTTTCGACCAAAGGTGGATCATGATGATCCGATCTGGTACTTCCAAAGAATGAACCGCGATGGCACGAAGGGGGTCATTCTTGTGAAGCACGAAAAGCGTGGGCCGACATATTTTATAATTAGCCGCTTCGCACATGGTTCCGATTCACCCGACCGATTCTTTGGCGGTCCGGGCGAGATGAACACATTGTCCACTACTGCGGCAGCCAGTCTTCAAGCCGGAATTTATCAAGACCCGGTCGACGGAGTTGCACGGTACTACGGCGTGCCCGGTCAAGGCTTCGGTCCATTAAACATAAAGTATCGTGCAGATGGTGCTGACGAGTCGCTTGTAACTAACGTTGTGAAGCGCGGAGCAGAAGAGCGAGTTCACGGTCGCTTCTTCGGAATGTCGCTGCAAATTGACGAGCCAATGACGATTACCGAGATCGGTCAGTTTGACCCTGGAACGAACGTCGGGACGTACAGTCTGTCACTGGTTCGGGCTGAAGACAACACAGTGCTCACAACTGTCGGCCTTGATATGAGCCGCGCGCCGACGGACAAATTGGGGTTCAAGTACGCCAGGCTACTGCGGCCGGTTCAATTGGAATCGTCGATGACGCCGGTGGTTATCTATCCGCGAGGGCTTTCGCCGGCTGAGACGTACGAAGTTAGAGCAGATAAATCCGCCTTGCGCCTTCGTCGAAGCGGTTCTGAGCTAATGTCAGACGGGATCAAGCTCGATAAGGTGGTGGCTGGAGATCTGATATTCCTAAACCTTGCTCATTATCCAGGGTCAGAAACCGATCACACGCCTCCGAAGGCGCCTTCGAATGCGATCAAGCAACTGGGAACAAACTTGGGTGTCGAGGGAGTAGAACTGTCGTGGTCGCCCGGCAGCGATGACAATTGGATTTCTTATTATGAAGTCCTGAAGAACGGGAAAGCCATCGGCAAGGTCGCTAAGGGAACTTATTTCTTCGATCACTCCGACACTGCTCGTGACGACATCGACGCTAGATTTGAAATCCGCACAGTGGATGGAGATGGAAATCTTAGTCTGGCAGTGGCAGCGCAGAAGACCGGAAGCCAACTGCGTGTGTACGAGGCACTCGGGGACTTCTCTCCCACACAATCGGCCAAACAATGGTCGTACGAGGAGACATTGGATGACGGCTCAAATCGTGACTTGACCTGGGACTATGGCGGTTACGAGGGACGCTGGACGGGCTCGGGTTTTGGGCGGATCGGACGTATTTGGATGCAACCTTCGGCCCAGTACGATCTTTCGCGGACCTTCGTGGTCCCCGTTGCTGGCACGGTAAGCGCTTCCGGAACTATCCGCAAAGATCCAAGCGCAGAAAATCAAATCTCCTGTTTCGTACGAATCCTGCTTAATTCGAAACAGATCTGGCCGGCAGAGGGGTGGGCGGAGGTTCGTCCGAGGTACGATACACCGACCACTTACAACATTACCGGACTGCGTGTATCGCAAGGCGACAAGCTGCGATTCATTTTGAAACACAACGGTCAGAATCGTGCCGATCCTATTGTGTGGAATCCGTTAGTCAGCATTCAAAGTTCGAACGGCAATTAAGAAACTCCGCGTATCGCCGACGGGTTTCGACCTTCGCCGTGCTGCATCCGTCAGAATCATCGTGAATCTGGTGCGACGATTTGAGAACGATGCTCAACCTCTCGAGTCCGCCACCCACTGTTCGGTCGCTCCGCAAAATCCAATCTGATGGATACTGCTCCCAGAATCAGGCCGGGAGTATGCACCTGTTGCGCTACGACGTAGGGATTCATGAAGATTCCAGCGCCAATGATGCCGCTCATCACCAGCATAGTTGCGTCAACAAGCCAAGTCGTCGTGCCATGCCACGATTGCTTGACCTGTTTACGGACGGACCTCAGTCAAGGCGCTTCAGTAGCAGGATGTCCGAGCCATAATTAACCTGGTCTGAAAATTCGCTGTTCATCAGGCTGCTGTCGCCCTTGGCCAGCCATTCGTTGGGCAGATGCTCAGAGATGCCGTCGATCAGCGCCTCTCCCGTAAGAATTCTGTCTCGGCCCGGACGATCATTGAGGCTTGTAACAAGGTATTTGGCCTTACTATCTAACCCTCGCAAGGAGATTGTAGAATCGGAGTCTTCCGACTTGTCACGAAAGATAAACACGACGGACTCCGTGGAATCCTCTTTGACGTATTGTATCGAACTCCAGCCTGCGGACTGGGGCTTCAGATGATAGACATCTTCAAAAAGAAGATGTCGGTACTCCTTGAAATAGAGGAGATTTCGCTGGAACGCCTCGATGTATCCAGGCGGGGCAGCGGAGAGAAATTGTGCCGACATGCCGTTGATATTACCGAAGGAGATCCCATGGGTGAAGTGCTTGCGCATGTAATAGTCGAGAGAAGAAGCGCTGTACCAGCGAGCCGTTAGACTGTCTCCTTTCGCGTCGCCGACTCCGGCAGCTGCGAGAGAGCCCCAGACATTCGGGCTAACCATGGGCCCCGTGATGAACTCGTTTGTGTATCCGCCCGGCAAAAGCCCTTGAGGGCCAGGATTTACACGTGAGTAAAGGAGGGACGGATCGCATTCGAACGCGGACAGTTTGGGAAAGCGTTCGAGGAGGTACCGCATAATCTCCTGGCGCCCACGATAAGCCGCATAAGCCCCATCCGTTTTCCCATGACCATGATCGGTGCGATTGCATTCGTAGCTCACGGTGGCAGAAGGATCCCACTTAATCCAATCGAGATCATACTTCTCGATCAGGTCAGCTAACTGTTTCTTGATCCATGCGACAACCTTGGGATTGCCGAGGCAGAGCTGTTTGGTGGGGGTAAGTGAAGGATGCAATGTGCCCAAGGGCTTGCCATCGATTTCGGCAAGCCAGTCCTTGGGAATCTGGCCTGACTCGACCAACTCCGCATCTACATTTCCTGGATCAACCCAGAGCCCGAATTTCATTCCCCTAGCGTGCACTTGATCGGAAAGATTTCTGAGCCCGTGCGGAAATTTCTCCTTGTTCTCGTTGTAGTTGCCGAGCCCCTCGGTCCAATCATTCATGCCCGGAACGATCGATGCGCCTTCGTTCCAAGTAGCATCGTGATAGAAGACGTCGAACCCAACCCGCTGCGCCAGATCAAGTTCTCGAAGAAGGAGTACTTCGCTGTTCTTCTGCGTGAGCCATATGCAATAAGTCGCGAGAGGAGCATCTGGCAATGGCGTAAGAAAGATGTACTTCTTAAGATAGCGGAAGGCCTCGTTACCGACAGTATCGGTGTCTCCTTTCGCAAGCGTTAAAAAGGTCAGGGGTGTTTCAACTGACTCGCCCGGAGCAAGTTCAAAGGCTGGATTGGGCGCGCCTGCCGTCTCCTTCAGCAGGACAGTTCCTGCCCGCACCATGATGCCATTGCCGGAGGGTTGAGTCGTCGCCTTCCATCCCAGGACACCGAGGCCGGGCTCGCCCCCTATGAGTGCGGACTCCCCGGTTCGGCTATTTTCAAGTACCACCCAATCACGAAATTCTCGAACGCTCGGCAGGCTTCCGGCTGATTGAAATCCAAACTGGCCCGGGGCAGATGAATAGGCTTTGAACTCAGAAGGAGAGCCCTTCAGAGTGAGCGACAACGGGTCGATGTGCGAATCGAGAAGAAGGGACTTCATGCCCTGATTTTCAAGTTTCGCCTTCATCTCAATGACAGAGTTGGTTGGGTAAAGCGTCAGCATCAGGGAGGAAATCCCACCTGTGCCCCACTTGAATCGGAGCGTCAATTGTCGGCCATCTTTTGGTGCGTCGGAAACAGCATCATCCAAGAATTGATAGTCCTGGCTGGTTTTATCGGGGAAGGTTACCAGGCGCGAGCCTGAGACGGCCCATTCGGCGCCACCTACCCGTCTCAATGACCTTAGTTGCACAGTGCCCGATGATCGAACTATCTCGATATAGATATTTCCGTTGGTCGCTTTCCAGCCGGCGGAAGACTTTGTAATGGATACCTGTGCCCCAGTGAAAGTGGTTGTCGCGAGAGCAAAGACAATGTTAAGCGGCAAGAATCTCATCAGCCGTACGCTTCGCAACAAGTGCGCCCGCCTTGATACCGCGAAACCGAGGACGCTATGACGTGGTACAAACTGCGAGCGGGCCAGAAATGCCAGCATGATGCTTAAGTCCCCCAATGGTCATCAACGAATAGCTCACCGATTAACTTTCAGTACGGTAGAGCCTCGGAGATCGACTCGATACGGCTGGATGAAGCGATAGCAATGATTGATTCGACGCGCTGACGTCTCTCTACAGTGTTAATATCGCTCGATCGACTCGATCGTGAACGCAACGCGGTTGGGAGCTCTTCCTCATCGTAAGTGACAACTTAGCTGATGGGGTTTGCACGTTTACTAGTGAGGAAGCTCCGAAAAAGACTACCCGGGCCTGTCGAATGAGTAAGCCGGGCCCGGGTAGGGGAGAGCAACGCTAAAACGTTAGCTGAGCCCCAATCTGCATGCGGCGTCTGAAGTCGACGATCCCGGTAATCTGTCCCGCTGTGCTGGTATCGACACTCGAGTTTGGATTAGCAAGGTTTTCGTGGTTGAATGCATTGAATGCATCCCACTTGAGGTCCAGGTGAACCCTCTCATTGAATGCAAAGCTCTTTTGCAGTGACAGGTCGGCGGAGGAAAAGCGTGGCCCGATGATGATGTTGCGGCCCGAATCTCCGTACACATACAACGCCGGCACTGAAAAGGCTGATGGATTGAACCAGCGGAACCGATTTTGATCAGATACTATCGGGTTCCCCGTGAGGTTCGGCCTCAGCCCTATGGTGGAATTTAAAGATGCAGCGTTGGAGAGTGTCGGGGTGAAATACTGTCCGGCCTCAAAGTTATAAATTCCGCTGAGTTGCCAGCCTCCGATAAAGGCCTCCGCCGTCCGGTTCAAATCGCCCGCGAATGCTTTGCCTCTACCGAATGGAAGATCCCAGACAGCCGCCGTCACCCACGAATAGGGCCGTACGGCATCTGAATTGCCATAGTTACTTGCAAAATTAAATATATTCGTTGGACCGAAGGTTCCTTCGTCAAGCGATTTTGCCCATGTGAAATTACTCAACAGGGTAAAGCCACTTCCGAAGCGCTTTTGAACTGAGGCTTGTAGTGAATTGTAGTTACTCTTGAGCTCCGGGTAGCCGGCGAGCTCGTTGTTTCGTTGGGTCTCGCCTGTGGTCCATCCAAATTTAGAGTAATAAGGCCGCCGCGGATTGAAATCTCCCGGTCCGGGAACGGGCGCATTCACATCGACGTTGTCCCAGAGGTTGCGGCCGACGTTCCCAACGTACGCGAGGGTGAAGGTAAAGTTATGGGAAAATAACTGTTCCCATGTCACATTCCATCCATCGTTGTAACTGTGGGGATAGTTTCCGGTGCCGGGGAAGATTTGACTGAATCCATTGGGAAGAGGAATCAATCCGTTAGAGGGATAGGGAGGCAGGGGGGCAGGCAGGCCGGGACCTTGATCAAGCGTGAAGGGCAGTGGCGCGTACGCGGTTGTCGGGCTGAATGACTGGCTCTGCTTGATCGGCCAGCAGCAGCCTTCAGTGCCAAATGACGCTCCATAAGGGTTAAGGAAGTAGCTGCGGCCATATCCGCCCCGAAGGACCGTGTTGTTGGTTAATTGATAGGTCGCTCCGACACGCGGCGAGAACTCAGTCTTCAGAGTGACAACACCGGCATACTTACCTGCTAAGCCGGTCAGCTCAACATTGCCTGTGTTCAAATTCAGGTTTCCAACGCTTTGCCCATCAGGAGTGTAGATCGGGGTCGTGTAGTCCCATCGCACACCCAACATGAGAGTGAACTTCGGGGTAACTTTCCATGTATCTTCGCCGTAGAAAGACAATCTCCACTGTTTTTCCTGTGGCTGAACTAGAGTTATATCTCTGCCAAAGCTATCGTTTAGGCCGAGTAAAAAGCTTGCCATGCCCAGGCCTGAGTTCGAAACGTCCGGATTGCCGGTAATGTTCTGGTCGAAGTCGAAAGATCCACGGCCACTCACGTCAGTCCGGATCCCGTAGAATTTGTGGAAATCCCCGCCCCATTTAAAAGCGTGGCGGCCCACTGTTTTAGTCCAGGTGTCGTAAAACTCCAAATTTGTTTCGTGCTCGAAGAACGGCAGTCCTATATCTCCCATGGTGAAGGCACTTGTCGGGCCGTCAACCTGCAGTGTCGGCAAGCCACTTGTGTAGACGGTGCCGAGGTTAATATCCGGAATGCCTACCTTGGTCGCCGTGTCAAAAGCCGCATCCAGTTGTAGTTCCGAGATGACGATTCGCGAAAAGGCAAAGCGAAAGTCCTGCTGCAAGGTTGGAGAAAACGTGCGTTGATAGTTAACCATCGTGCTATAGACGTCGTCATTCGAGTCACCGGAGTTTGGGATACCTCCCAGCGGTGGGCCGCCTCCGAGGACGCCGAATACGTTATTAGTCAGGAAGTGTGCATGGAAGTAGCTGAACTTCCCAAAGATGAGCGTCTTGGGGGAGACGAAATAGTCCACGCGCCCATCAGTCTGGTTCTGATCGAAAATACCCGGACGCGAAATCGTGTAGTTGTTATCTGCCTCGTTCGGGTTTGTCGGTGACGGCAACAATGCGAGGAGATTAGTCGTCGCCGGGCTGATGCGATTAGGGCAAATCACATTGAGAACGCCGTCGCACGAGAACTGGGTCCGCCCAGTTCCGTCAGGGTTGCCGGTGGACGGATCATAAATTGGGTTGGTGTTAGCAACCGAACTAAAATCTCCGGTGCGAAATGGGGCGATCGGAGACGTGTAGAGACTTGACGTCGAGAGATTGTTCCGCATTCCCTGGTAATCGGCAAAGAAAAATAGCTTGTCCTTCAGGATTGGCCCTCCGATACTGCCCCCGAACTGGTTCCAGACGTTGCCGGGCACGCCGTTGGGCTGGCTAAAGGAATCTGCAGCGAAAAAGCCCGCAGTGCGGTAATACTCGAACGCTGATCCATGAAAGCTATTGGTGCCCGACTTAGTCGTGGTTTGGAAGACTCCACCGTTTACACTTCCGTATTCGGCGTCGTAGTTGCTCGTCGTGAATTTCACTTCCTGAACGGAGGCATTGGTGGGCACGAGGAGCGAGTACCCCTGGATGACCTCCGTATCATCGACGCCATCTAGTATGTGGCTGTTGTTATTTGGCTGGCCTCCGTTGATGTTCACATTAAAGTCTTCGCCAGAGTTTTCCGGGTGGACGTCGAGTTGACCAGAGGGCATAGACACACCAGGGGCGAGAAGCGTCAGCCGGGTGATGTTATTGCCAAAAGTGGGAAGAGCGTCAATCTGGCCTGCCGGAATGCTTAAGCTGACCTCTACAGAGTCAGTTTGAAGAATAGGAGCCTGACCGGTAACAGTTATTGTGGAGGTCGCTGCCCCGACAGTCAGCGTGATGTCCAAAGGGTCCGCTGTTCCGGCGGCGACTGTGACATGCTCCAGGAGATATTTCTCGAATCCGGCTTTTGTGACCGTGATCGAATACGTTCCTGGCAGGAGGCTGGGAAATCGGTACAGGCCCACTTTGTTCGTGGTGGTCTGATCGGTCACCAGTGTGTTGGTGTTTGTCGCTTCCACTGACGCGTCCGCAAGCATCGCACCGGAGGCGTCTCTCACGGATCCCGTTATAGCGCCGGTGACCGCCGTCTGCGCGTGCGACAACCCGGCGCATATCAGCAGCAAAAGCCCAATTAATGTCTGGAGACGATATATGGCAGCCTTCATTGTGGCCTCCTTGGAAATTACCTTCTTCTCAATTGCCCGTTACAGGCTGTGTCCTGATTGGTGACTCTTCCGAAAATTAGTGAGAAGGCCGCATTCGAGAAAAGCGGCCCCGACACGGTCCTCTGTCCTAACGCCGCAGGAAGTTAACTCACTTTTCAAGCGGGTGTCAATATAAATTTTGTCAACACTCCTGTCAACAGCTTATGTAATTAGTGAGCCGAACAGTGAGGTTTTGTGACGAATGTTGTCAACAATGCGACTGTTCCCGCTGTTCATTGTTGGGCACCAAATAGCGGCCTTTCCATGCAGAACCACGTGGATACGGTCACGCGGTCGCCCTTCGCTCAGCGTATTCAGCAGGAGAGAGCATTAGCGGGTTGCAGCAGTGCTCACGCCACGCTTTCAGCGCATTTGCGGCAATGAGTAACACGTTAAGGAGATTGTTGACGAAAGTGTCGTCGAGGACACCCGCCGGTTGACGACAAAGATCGCTATCGCAAGTGTTCATGGGGCTCTGATTAAGGTACGGAGGCAAATGGCCGTGTGCTAATCTAGCAGTCCTATGGGAATTCCTAAGACCAAAACCGCTAAGGAGCGAGATCTTTCTGCAGGAGAACGCGTGGAAGCGCATCTGCGAAAAGCCATATATGCCGGCACCTTACGACCACGGCAGCGGATCATTGAGGAGGATCTCGCCCGCGAATTGGAGGTAAGCCGAGGTCCAGTCCGCGAAGCCCTACTGAGACTGGAGCGTGATGGCCTGGTCGTGACTACATCGCGACGTGGCACATTTATCCACGACATCTCCCCGGCAGAAATTGGAGCGGTCTTTCGCATGCGGGCCAAACTCGAGGGTCTTTGTGCTCGCTATATGAGGGAGGATCCGACTGTCAATCCGTCTATGGTGCTTGAGCCTGTACTGAAGAGACTAAAGGCGGCCACTGACAAGAACAGTGAAGAGCGATTTTTTCACGCGGACATGGAACTTCATCGCGCGGTCTGGAAGGCATCCAACCAGCCGCTGCTTTACCGCACATTGAATCAGGTAATGAATCCCTACATTTTTATGATTGCCCGCGCGTATTCATCTCAGGTGCCGATGGGCCGTCGCCTTGAACACCACGAGCGATATGTGAGGATGCTGCTGAAAACTCCGATAGCGAAGATTGAAGAGGAGGTCGAGCGATATTTCTCCGAAGTGTACACACAAACGTTTGATCGGATGTCGCCTTTCCCCGCATTTGCTTTGCATGGCTGGTCCAGCAATTCCAAAGACGCCAGCACCCCTCGCAAGTCATGGTTATCGAGAAAAGCGAGCTCGAGAGAACTCCACTCTTAAGTTCTCTTGACGAGCGTGGCTCCTCCATCGATCAGGAGTGTTGAGCCCGTCATGTAGTCGGAATCCTTGCTGCACAGGAAGGCGTATCCGTCGGCAACCGATTCTGCAGTTTGCATCTCGTCAAGCGGGATTGCCCCTGATACGCGCTCGCGGAAGTCTGGTTGCACATCGTGCAGCTTCTTACTGAGACCGGCATATACGATACCTGGAGCCAAAATATTAACCCGTATCCCTTGAGAGGCAAGCTCCTGAGCCATGACCATGGCCATCATTTTGACCGCGGATTTGCTGCATATGTAAGAAGTACCGTGGGGGAACGGCATGTCCTGCACCCAGCTTCCGGTGAAGAGAACTTTGCCTCGGACTCCGTGTACTGGCTCTTGAGCAACCATCAACCTCGCGGCCAACTGAGCCAGATTGAATGCTCCATAGAAGTTGACCTCCATCGTTGCTCTCAGGTTTGCAGGATTTACTTCGAGAAACGGCTCATTCATGACAATGCCTGCGTTTGCGATTACGACATCCAGACGACCGTGGCTCTTCAGGGCCTCGGTCAAAGCCGACTGAACAGCATCGCGATCGGTAACATCGCAGGGCAGATAAGTCACGCTTGCGTTGTTGGCGAGATCGGCCGAAAGCAGGTCTTTTGGGCTTCGGTCCAAAAGAATGATCCTGGCGCCGTCGTCAAGTAGTCGCCGTGCAACGGCTTGGCCAATGTCTCCGCATCCTCCGGAAATTGCTACCGTCGTTTGCGCTAATTTCGCTTGTTCAGTCACTTGGATCCTCGAATCGGTCTTAATGTGATGCCTGTGACTAGGCCTTTAGACGCGGTACCGGCAAGCATGATCCGACTCTCCGTTCAAATTGGAGTTGATGCGTGCGTGAGTTGCAGCAATACGTCAGAGAATCTATATCTCGACCATCCTACTGTCAACAAGATAGTTGACATTAAGCTGGTGTGCTGTGCTAGGATTTGCTTTCGCTGTGGGCGGCATTGGCTCTATTGGAATCCATATGACTTCAGATTCTCATCCATTTAAAGGGCAGACCGTTCTTGTAACGGGCGCGGCCCAAGGGCTAGGCAAGGCGACCTCCTTTGTCTTCGGGCGTCGCGGTGCGAGGGTGGCCATGGTCGATCTGAATGAGGGCTTGCTGAACAGCACGGTTGCAGAACTGCGCGATCAAGGCGTGGAATGTACAGGCATCGTAGCCAACATCGCAGAAGCCGGAGCGCCCCAGACTATCGTAGAAAGCACGATCAAGCACTTCGGAAGCCTCAACATTTTGGTCAACAATGCGGCCGTATCTTCGGTGGAGGCTCTCCTCGACGTCACTGAAAGTGAATGGGACAAGGTGTTCGCAGTAAACGTAAAGGCTCTGTTTTTCCTCTTGCAGGCCGCAGCGCGGGTGATGAAGACAGCAGGCGGGGGAAGAATCATCAACGTGTCTTCGCCGGGAACACGAATGACATTGACGAACTACACCTCGTACGCGACATCAAAGGCGGCAGTTGACTATATCACTCGTACCGCGGCAGCCAACCTTGGGCCGTTTGGAATTACCGTGAACGCGATCGCACCCGGCAGAATGGATACTCCGATGCAGCGAATCACCGAAGAGTCAAATGCTGCTGCGATGGGGGTCGACTTGAAAAGCTATGTTCAATCTCGCACGGTCGATATTCCCCTGCGGCGCCGCACGGATCCTGAGGAAGTTGCTGAAGGAATCGTGTGGCTAGCGACGCAGGCGGCATCGTATGTTACCGCAAATCGCCTGAATATCTCGGGCGGATTGGAACTTGATTGATGCTGTGGCTGCGGGGCGTGTGGCCAACGATACCTATGATTGGGATATGACTGTCGTCGTCATCGGTATTCTCGATGGTCAGATTGGTGCCGCTTGAGAATAACTAAGGTTGAAACAATTCGCCATGGTCGGTTGCCTAACCTTCTCTGGGTACAACTCTATGCTGAAGACGGGTTGGTCGGATTGGGGGAAACCTTTTATCTGCCGACCGCCGTTGAATCGATAATCCATGATGTAATCGCAGCCTTCATTCTTAACCGAGCCAATTGCTCTCCTGAGCGCATCTGGGATCAAGTTTTCAGCTACTGCAATTTTTTTGGCCACGCGGGGGCGGAGATGCGGGCTCTCTCCGCCGTCGATATTGCCCTCTGGGATCTGCTGGGACAGAAGACTGGAGAGCCAATCTCTCAACTGCTCGGTGGCCAACTAAAAGAGACGATTCCCATCTACAACACCTGTGTCGATACGGAGATTTACCGAGACCAGGAAGATTTCATGAGTCGGCCTGGTGCTTTGGCCAAGGACTTACTCGCTCAGGGCATAAGGGCCATGAAGATATGGCCTTGGGACCAATTTGCGCCGAAATTGGAGACGACGGCAATTTCCGGGCCGGCTGGATACTTATCGATGGGACCTTCGGGTTCGTTTCTATCTTTGAGGGATCTGGACGCCGGACTTAGTGTAGTGAAAGAAATTCGGGACGCCGTCGGCCGAGATATTGAGATCCTGATTGAAGGGCACTCCCGCTGGGACTTGAATTGTGCCATCAAGATCGCGAGAGCTCTAGAACCGTATGACGTGCTGTGGATGGAGGATATGATGAAGCCGGAAAGCGCCGCCGATCTGTCCCGGCTGGCTGCCGAAACGAGTGTTCCGCATAGCGTTAGCGAGCGTCTCTTTACAAGATATGCGTACCGCCAAGTCCTCGAAGCGCGCGCTGCGCACATTATCATGCCGGACTTGGTCTGGACCGGCGGAATCACAGAAGGACATAAAATAGCTATCCTTGCTGACGCGTTCCATCTACCGATTGCGCCCCACGACTGCACCGGACTTGTGACGATTTTTGCGAATCTGCATGTCTGTGCAGCGAGCCCAAACGCCATGATCTTAGAAACGGTGCGCGGTTTCTGCGAAGGCTGGTATCGGTCGGTTTATACAGACAATGTTCGGATTGAGCAGGGAATGGCCACTTTCCCAGACGGTCCCGGCCTCGGCACACGACTCAAGCCGGAGTTCTTGGCGGAATCAGGTATTACTAAACGTGTCAGCGCCGCCTAATTAATTGTTAGACATCAGACAGTAAAATCAAGCTCTTCGCCCACCTGGGGGATGATCGCAGTCCCTTTGCCTCCCAGGCGATTGTAGGTATCCACAAAGAGTGTTGGATCAAGTGTTTCATCGGCGCTGTTACTCGGGCCGGCCCAGAGCAAATGATGGATTGGAATTACTTGCGGCGCTCCCAAATGCCATGCAAGCAGGGCGGCCTCGTATGCATCCATGTTTCCTCCGACGCCATTAATGCAGAGCATTGCCACATGAGGTGCTTGGGATTTGAGCCGGCGCAGCCGTACGTCATATTCCGTGTCGCCGCAGTGGTAGATCTTCAGATCTCCAATCTGAAGTAAAACCCCGACGGCATCAGGGACCTCCCAGCCAGGTACGCCAGCTTCGTGGCGGGCGGCCGTCGCGTCGATCCTGACATCTTTCAGATGTATTGGTTCTCCGGGCACAAAGGGAATAATTTGTGCCCGAGGAATGTCCCAGCTCACCGCTCGTGCCATCGCACTGGGCGGCATGACCAACTTTGCGTTCGCGTTATTGCGAGCGATCGTGGGTATGGAACCCGGATCCAAATGATCCTCGTGCCAGTGCGTTGAGATGATCGCATCAGCACGGAAATCATCTACCGCAATAGGCGACGGAAACGCGCGCTTTCTACCGAACATGGCTTCTACGCAATTGGAAAGATATGGATCTATACAAACGACAGTACCGAGGTGGGTCTTGAATACAAAACCAGATCCGCCCAGCCACCAACATGACACATGGTTGTCAGTGACCTGTTTTGAAGCAATGCGTTGTGCGAGATCTGTTTGTTTCTTCATCGGATAAGTTCTTCCCGTGCTGTGCTCGAAGCTATTGATCGACTCTACTCTTCTCTGACGGCGGGCGGAACGTGGTCTGGCCTAAGCGCTTTTCCCATCCGTCCTTATGGACATTGAGATATGAATACGGATCATACGGATGTTGCCTGGCCACGTCCAAGTTGAGGTCAAGACCGAGCCCAGGTCCGCTTGGCAAGCTTAAATGTCCATTTGTCGCATCAATTGTTGGCGACCACGTGACCAAGTCCCTGGCCCAGGGCTCATTAAACGAATCAAAGTGTTCCTGTATTAAAAAGTTTGGCGTTGCTGCAGCGAGTTGCAGGCAGACGGCGGTTGCGACAGGTCCACCACTTTGGTGCGGAGCGATAACGCTTCCATGTGCCATAGCAAGATGGGCAACTGCTAATGTGTTGGTGATCCCGCCCAAGCTCATAGGTTCCGGCTGAAAGATGTTGACCGCCCCACCTGACGCGAGGGTATAGAACTGACCGACGGTATCATACATCTCTCCCGTTGCCACCCGGATAGGGCATAGTGACGCAACTGAGTTCGCCGGGGACTCTCGCTCACGGGTGGTTGGCTCTTCCCACCAGTAAATATCGAGGGGCGCCAGTTTCCTCGCGGCGAGCAATGCGTCAACTTCGGAAAACCTCGCATGCACGTCGATTAGTATTCGCATGTCGCGGCCGAAGCGGGAGCGCAGCGCTGCAACGATTTCATATGCGATCTCCAACTCGTCACTCTCGATGAAGTCGCGTGATGTTCCAAACGGATCTAGCTTCAGTGCGTGAAAACCTTTGGCAACTACTGCCTCTGCGGCTTCTACAAACGCCTGAGGGAATCTCTCTGTTCGGTACCAGCCATTTGCGTAGCCCAAGACCGATTCTCGAACCTTGCCCCCGAGTAGCTGATAAATGGAAACACCGAGCGACTTGCCGAGGATATCCCAGCAAGCTACCTCGATTGCAGCCACTGCGGTCCGATGGATATGGCCCCCATCAAGGGAGACGCTGTCCATCAGGCGCTTGGACAGAGCGTTCACGTTGAGTGGATCCTGACCAACTATCAGATGCTCGAGCTCACGAATTGCAGCCTCGGTCGTGCGAATAAAACCGTTCAGCGTTCCTTCCCCGATGCCATGAAGGCCACTGTCAGTGGAGATCCGCACGAATAACCAGTTCTTCCAGCCAGCACTAACCGCGATCGTCTCAATCGAGGTGATCTTCATTCGATTACCCAATCCGGAATTCGTGGATCTACGTTACCTTTGATGGCCCGTGTGAGTCATCAACTCCAAAGCTGCGTTGGCAATATCTTCTGAGTCCATTCGATAACGCTGGACAAGGTAAGGGATGGATCCGCTCTCACAGAAGCAATTCGGAATCCCGACACGTTTTAGTTGAATTGGTATTCCGGCATCCACTGTTGCGTCTGCAACTGCACTCGCCAATCCGCCTGTTGTGAAATGATTCTCGGCCGTGACAACCCGCGGAATCTGCCTAACGAGAGCTAGTACTGCCTCGGCATCGAACGGCTTGATCGTGCTCACGTGTAGCAAGGCAGCGCTCACACCGCTACTGTTGAGTCGTGCTACGGCCTTGAGAGCCCTGGCCGTCATCAGACCAGTGCTGATGATCGCCACGTCGCTTCCGTCGCAGAGCAGTCTAGCTTTACCAATTTCGAAGTGATATGAGTCCGGATCCAAGACCACGGGGACCTGTCCCCGCAGCAAACGCATGTAGACCGGGCCATCATAACTGGCCATTGCCGAAACAGCCTGATCCAATTCGGTCGCGTCGCAGGGATCGATGACCGTGAGGTTAGGTATGGATCGCATCAGTGCCAGATCTTCTATGCCTTGGTGTGTTCCGCCGTAGCCAGTGGTCAAGCCGGGAAGCCCGGCAATAATCTTGACGTTCGCGCGACCCAGCGCCGCCCCAATAGCAATAAAGTCATATGCACGTCTGGTTGCAAATACACAGTAGGTCGTGGCGAAGGGTATGAATCCGGTCCGCGCCAGACCTGCAGCGACGCCGATCAAATTTTGCTCGGCCATGCCGATTTGGAAGAAGCGTCCGGGAAAGCGATTCGCGAACAGGTGAATATCGGTGTACTTACCAAGATCTGCGGTTAGCCCGACAATGCGCGGATTAGCTTCCGCCTCACGAATCAGTGCCTCTCCAAAAGGAGCCGCCGCCGTTTGCTCTGCCCCGTAGATATCAGAGCTGAGAATGTTACCTGTTACGCCCGATTTGGAATTAGAGACTGTCATGCACTCTTCTCGGATTTCGATTTGGCGCCTTCCTCAAGCTGTTCACGAGCTAGTCGCCACTCGTCGGACTCGACTCGAATGAAATGATTCTTTTCCCGCGCCTCGAACGCGCGCACGCCCTTCCCCATCAGAGTATCGAGAACGATCGCATGAGGTTTA
>Ga0206943_1052_pt1 | contig 29578 bp, 21 predicted proteins | sample Alteio_BWOrgHeat_7_FD_153243 | JGI IMG/M metagenome (GOLD analysis project Ga0206943, IMG submission 153243) | Enriched cells from forest soil in Barre Woods Harvard Forest LTER site, Petersham, Massachusetts, United States -... | ecosystem: Environmental > Terrestrial > Soil > Temperate forest > O... | reverse complement strand
TTACCGTCGTAGCTGCTGAAGTAGACGAGGCCATCCGCGACGGCGGGTGATGAGGGAATGCGGGCTGCTGTGGGGAACTTCCACTTCTGCGTGCCGCTCTGCTGGTCGATGGCGTAGAGACTGCCGTCGTTGCTGCCGACATAGACGACACCGCTGACGATAGCGGGTGAAGACACGACTTCGCCGTGAGTGTGGAAGGTCCATTTGATGCTGCTCAGTTTGGGCGCTTCGGCAGAGGCGTAGATGCCGGAGTGGGCGAGGTCGTTGCGGAACATTGGGGTGTCCTGCGCGTCGGCGAGCGTGCAGGAGAGCAGAATGGGCAGGAATATGCGGACTTGGCGGCTTACGTTTTTCATCGTCACTGGCTGAATTCAATCAAGAGAAACTGAGTTTAGAGCGTGACACTGGAATATGCGAGATGGTTGGGATGAGCTGCGGTCTTCCGGTGACGGGTGGCTTCGACGGATCCTGCTCAGGCTCTGCGCACGGAGTAGCCATCCTGATCCGCTGGGACTTCTGCTGATTTACTCAGCTGCGTGGAGCTTATTTGATGCATTTCTTAAGGCTGCGCCCGGCGTGCGTGGGCAGCCAGCATGGCAACGCCGCAACTGGCAATCCTGGAGCGCACGCTATCGGCGCGACTTGTGAGGATGATGGGAACTCTTGCTCCCAGAACGAGACCGGCGCTGTCAGCATTGGCCAGGAAAGTAAGCTGTTTGGCGAGAATATTTCCGGCTTCGAGATCGGGCGCGAGAAGAATGTCAGGATCGCCAGCGACAAGGGAATGAATGCCCTTGGTCTCTGCAGCCTGCCTGCTGATCGCGTTGTCGAAGGCGAGCGGGCCGTCAAGAAGCGCGCCGGTGATCTGTCCGCGCTCGGCCATCTTACAAAGTGCGGCGGCATCGATGGTGGCAGGCATTTTCGAAGAAACAGTTTCGACAGCCGACAGGATGGCCACTTTCGGCTTCCTAAGACCCAGAACCATGATGAGATCGATGGCGTTCTGGCAGATGTCGGCCTTGTCTTCAAGGGTAGGAGCGATGTTAATCGCTCCATCGGTAACGAACAACACCTTGTGATAGGTGGGAACGTCCATGATGAATACGTGACTGATGCGGCGAGCAGTGCGGAGGCCACCCTCGCGCGACACGACCGCCGACATTAATTCGTCGGTGTGCAGGCTGCCCTTCATGAGGAGTTCGGCCTGCGCCTCGCGGAGCAATTCGACCGACTTGGCCGCCGACGCATGACTGTGCGGCGTGTCTACAATCCGATACTTGCTGATGTCGAGGCCGGCCGAGGCGGCTGTTGCTTCAATCTTGTTGCGAGGGCCGACGAGGATGGGGACAATCAATCCCATGTTTGCCGCTTCAATCGCGCCTGCCAGCGCCGACTCCTCGCATGGATGAGCGACGGCAGTGGGAATGGGGGGCAGGTTCCTGCACTTCGTCAGCATTTGCTCGTATTTCCCGGTTCCGGCTTGGTGGCTCACGCACACCTCCTGTGCCCATCTGCGAGGACGATACACCGTCCGACTGAGACGTGTTTCCTTCAGGCTAAAGAGAAGGGGCATGGCCGCAGCAAGACGGGAAAGCAAACGGCGGCGGGCAGTGGGAGAAATCCTGCTGGAAATGCAAAACGCCTGTGGAAGTAATTCCACAGGCGTTGGCAATTCAGTAGCCCTCCCCCAAGTGCTACTCAATGATTGAACTTTACATCGGGCTGAGGCGGCCCGCTATCCCAAATTGGTTTCAATGGGGTGATATTTCGTAATCGACCTTAGAGATTACCTGGTTGTTTGATTGGCCTTCAATTTTGGTTCAGGGGATGAAGTAGAAAGGGTTCGGCAGCTTTACGGAATGCTCTGCCTGCGGATCGCCATTCAGATCGCTCAGTTGATCGCCTACGTTCAGAATGATGCGATAGCCCTGCGTTATGACTTTGCGCCGCTCCCCGGATTTGTAGTCGGTCACGGTCTGGGTTTTGGGGTGGTCGTCGGCGCGAAATGCCAAGCCATCCCAGGCGTCGTAGCCTGCCGACTTGAGATTTGTCTCCGTGTCGTCGCGCTGGCTCTCTGGCCGTCCGGTGATGAAGAAGACTGCTACTTTGGAGTTTTTCGCCTCGCGATAGAGGCGAAGAGTGCCCTCAATGGCTGGGGCGGCGTGCTGGTGAATCCAGGCGTTCCAGTCTTTGGCGATGTAACCGTAGTCGTCCTGACTTTCTTCAGTCCAGTTCGAGAGCGAGGTTTCGTCAATGTCGAGGATCAGGGCCAGCTTGTCACCTCGCTTGGCTTTTGCAACTTCATGTTTGAGGATGGCGATTGCCTTGTCACTCTGACTTTCAATCTGCGGGATGTAGCAGGTCGCTTCCTTGCAGCTGTAGTACGTAGTGAGCCGCGTTTTAAGCTGCCCCAGATTCGGTTGCGGCTCTTTGGTTTTGATGATGTTGTGCTGCGCCTGCGCGGACAGGGCGCACAGCAAGATGGCAATCGCTATTCTTCGCATGGTTTCTCTCACAGAAATGCACCAGCTGCTATTTCCATGCGATCTTACTCCGGGATTGAGTGTCCGATTGTGAACGCGCCTGTTGCAAAAATGGGCGTTTCCGAGCTTAGACATCGAGTTGGGAATACAGGTATCTTATTCATTCTGCGTTGTTCGTGCCCGGGAAATGATTGGCAGGCTAGTTGCCCATTTCCGGACAAGAGGTTTTCCTATGCACTCGTTCCTGCAGGACCTTCGCTATGCAGTGCGACAGCTGCGAAAGTCACCGGGGTTTGGGGCTACGGTGATCGCGACGCTGGCTTTGAGTATCGGGATTACCGCGGCGGTTTTCAGCGTGTTGTATGCAATGCTGATCCGGCCCTTGCCGTACCAAGATGCCGACCGGATTGTGGCACTGGAGACTCGGTCGCCGGAGGGGTACACGCAGCCGGCCTCGTATCCGGAATACCTGGACTGGCGGCGATTGAGCCACGGGTTTTCGGCGCTGGCGGGGTACTCGGCTTACGGCACGGTGAACTTTGAGGGACCAGCGGGTCCAATAGCCCTCCATGTAGTGAAAAGTACGGATAACTTCTTCGATGTCTTTGGAGTAAGCCCGATGCTGGGACGCACATTCGCGCCGGGTGAGGACGAGGATGGCAAGAACGACGTCGTAGTGCTGAGCTATGAGACCTGGCAACAACTTTTTGGCGGGGATAAGGGCGTCATCGGCCAGAAAGTGAAACTCGATGGCAGGCCCTACACGGTGGTTGGCGTGATGCCCGCGGGGTTCCGGTTCCCGATCGGCAAAGTAAATGCGGTTTACACGCCGCTGCATATTCCTAAGCAGCAACGGGAGAGCCGCGGAAGCCACTGGATGCCAACGGTGGCGCGATTGAAGGCAGGCGTTTCACTGAGCCATGCCCAGGCGGATTTGTCGTCGGTCTTTGACGATCTTGGGCGTCAGTTTCCCGACACGAAGGGCCGGAAGGTGAAGCTGATTGAGTTGGAGACATTCGTTCTGGGCAAGTCAGACAGTTCGCTGAAGCTTCTACTTTATGCAGTGATGGCTCTGCTGCTGATCGGCTGCGTGAATGTGGCTGGACTGATGCTGGCGCGCGGCGTGAAGCGCGAACGCGAGATGGCGCTACGCTCGGCGGTGGGCGCGGATCGGTGGAGGATCATCCGGCAGATTCTGACCGAGGCGCTGCTGTTTGCGGTTTGCGGCGCGATGGGCGGTGTTGTGCTGGCGGCCGGGCTGCTGCGGGTGATTCAGTTGCTGCTGGTTTCGGCGCTATCCCGCGGGGCTGAGGTGCAGCTGAATGTGCCAGTGCTGCTGGCTGCTCTATTTGTATCTGTTGTGGTTACGGTTGTGGCTGCGCTTACTCCGGCGCTCCGGCTTTCAGGAACGTCTCCGAGTATGGCGCTGCGGGCAGGTGGAAGTGCGGGTACTTCGCGTGGGCAGCATAGGCTGCGAGCGGCGTTTGTGGTGACGCAGGTGGCGCTGGCGCTGGCTCTGCTGGTGGTTTCCGGACTGCTGATGCATATGCTGGGCAGCCTGAAGAATACCGACCTGGGGTTTTCGGCGGACAACGTGCTGACGGCGGAGATCGATCTGTCACCCGGGCGGTATGACGGACGCGATGTGATGGCGGACTTCTACAATCCGCTGCTGGAGAAGGTGCGGGCACTGCCCGGGGTTGAAGCGGCGGGAGTGATTCAGCTGCTGCCAATCCAGAACTGGGGATGGAATTCAGAGATTCATGTCGCCGGCACTCCACCTGCGCCGGCGAACGCAGAGACACTGGCCGAGGACCGCATCATTACGCCGGGATATTACGACGTGTTCAAGGTGAAGCTGGTGCGCGGACGCCTGCTTGATCCAGCGATTGATACGCGGACTTCGAGGCCGGTCATTGTCGTGAACGAGGCATTTGTGAAGAAGTTCATCCCGGCGGGCCGCGACCCGATCGGGATGCAGATTGAAGAGGATGCCCATAACACGATTGTGGGCGTCGTAAAGAACATTCGGCAGAACATTTATGAGCCTCCGCTGGCGGAGATGGATTACATGGCGGGGCAGGTTCCTCCGGGATGGGAGCAACTCGTGCTGACCAACATGACTGTGGTGGTGCGGACCAGTGTTGCGCCGGAGAGCATTGTGCCGAGCCTGCGGACTGTCTTTCACGATGTTGACCCGACGCTGCCTTTCCGGACGCCGGAGACGATGCGGAGCGTGATTGCCGACACGCTGATTTTCGAGCGGCTGGAAAACTGGCTCTTTGGCAGCTTTGCCGCGCTGGCTGTACTGTTGGCGATTGTGGGGCTCTATGGGTTGATCAGCCATGAAGTTGAGCTTTCGACACGCGATATCGGCGTGCGCATGGCGTTGGGGGCTTCGCGGGGGCGGATTCTTTCCGAGATCTATCAGCGGGTGGGATGGATGCTGGGAGGTGGGGTCGTGATCGGGCTGCTGCTTACGACCGTTGCCCGGAAGTACATCAGTTCCGTGGTGGACTTGCATATGGATAAGGACGCTGGGCGGATTCTTGGGCTGACCCTTGCTTTGATTGGCGCCGGGTTGGTGGCTGCTTTCTTTCCTGCGCGGAGAGCCTCTTCAGTGGAGCCGGTGGTAGCTCTTCGGGATGAGTGAGGTCCTCTTCGTGCCCAGTTGAATGCTAGATGAAGGCTCGCGGTATCCCACCCTATCGCAAAGTGGCGATAGGATGGGCACCATTGCTCTCACTGACGTGTAGAAAAAGCAGGTCCTTCGCTGCGCTCAGGATGACAGCTTGGAAGGGCGTTATTTTCTATGGCTGGCTGACCGGCACGCGAGGTTTCTTCGCTGGTCTCTTTTCGGTTTGGGCTGCTGCGTGGTGGAGGCCGCCTACGGCTTCAGTTAGTTTAAGGCTGGCTTCGCGGAGGGCGGCTCGTACTGTTCTGGGTGTTGTTGGGTCTTCCAGGCGTGCGAGATAAGGAACGGTGAGGGCGGCTACGGCGTTTCCGCTCTCGTCAAGAACCGGATAAGTGATGTTGATGACGCCGCGCATCTGGTAGCTGTCGCGCTCTTCGTATCCCTGCTCGCGGATCTTTTCGAGGTGCTCCTCTAAATCTTTTGGAACCTTATTGCCGGTCTGATGCTGCCACATGTCGACAGCTCGGTTGCGCTGCTCGGCCGGGATGTGGGCGAGGATGACATGGCCAGTGGCGGCGTGCATGAGGTCGACGATGGAACCTGCCTTGACGTAGAAGCCAGGACTTACGGGCGAGTCAGCTTGCGCGATGATGACGACGTGTCCGCCTTCGAGCACTCCCAGATGAACGGACTGATTGAGCTGATGCACGATGTCCTGCATGATGGGCAACGCTTCAGAGACGAGGCGCTTCGTCGGCGGGTATTCGAGCGCCATGCGGAAGATCTTGAGACTCAAGGTGAAGCGGTCGTCGTCTTCGGCGCGGCTGATATAACCTCTCTCTTCGAGACAGAGGAGCATACGGAAGATTTCGGAGACGGTGCGGTTGAGGCGGCGGGCAACATCACTCTTTGTCAGGCCAGAGGGCTCGTGCGCGAAAAGTTCAAGGATATCGAGGCCTTTTTCGAGGGCCGGAGTTGGGTAGCGTCTTTTTACTGTCTTCAATGTCTGTTTCCCGCGTATTGTTTTGTCGGGGATTGCAGTGATTGTAAACCGGTTATGGAGTAAGACTGTAGAAGCAAATTGTATTACCTGTCAAAAGATCTTTTAGCGTATAAAAGCATGGTTGGAAGTGAGTCGCGTTCAGGAGCGTGAAATTGCGAGCTACGACTGGGATGAAAGCGTTTATTTGGGGAGTGGTGCTGGGTGTTGGGTTGACGGCTGCGGCACAGGAGCCGAATGCGGACGACCTGATCTGGCAGAAATCCGTGGCGAAATATGACCAGCAACGCGAGGCGGTGCTGGCCACGGTGGACAAGGACGCGCATGAAGGGCCGTTCCAGCCGAACTGGGATTCGCTGAAAGGGTACAAGATTCCGGACTGGTACCAGGATGCAAAGTTCGGGATTTTTATTCACTGGGGCGTGTATTCCGTTCCGGCCTTTGGCAGCGAGTGGTATCCGCGGAATTCGTACGTGCAGGGCAAACCGGACTTTAAACACCAGGTTGAGACTTACGGACCACAAACGAAGTTCGGGTACAAGGATTTCATTCCGGACTTCAAAGCGCAGAATTTTAGCGCGAAGGCGTGGGCTGCGCTGTTTAAGGAGTCTGGCGCAAAGTATGTGATTCCGGTAGCGGAACACCATGACGGCTTCCAGATGTACTCGTCGGACCTGAGTGACTGGAATGCGGCGAAGATGGGACCGAAGCAGGATATTCTCGGCGAGCTACGTACGGCGATTCTGGCTGAGGGAGGCATTCACTTCGGGGCTTCGTCGCACCGGGCGGAGCACTACTGGTTTATGAACGGCGGGCGGGAGTTTCCGTCGGATGTGCAGGACCCGAAATATGCCTCGCTGTATGGGCCGGCGCATGTGGGGCCTAATGCCGACGGGAACCAGACGGGGCATCCGGACACTGCGTATCTGAATGACTGGCTGGCGCGCAGTGCCGAGATTGTGGAGAAGTATCATCCGGAGCTGATGTATTTCGACTGGTGGGTGGAGCAGGATACCTTCCAGCCTTATCTTCAGCGGTTTGCGGCGTTCTATTACAACCAGGCGGCGAAGGCCGGGCAACAGCCTGTGCTGTTCCGGAAGAACGATGCATTTCCGGATGGGACTGTTGTGCTGGATATCGAGCGGGGGCAACTCGATCATATTCGCGAGCAGTACTGGCAGACGGATACTTCGGTGAGCCAGCAGTCGTGGGGATACGTGAAGGGCGATACGTACAAAACGCCCGAGAGCATCGTGTGGCAGCTGATTGATATCGTGAGCAAGAACGGCAATCTGCTGCTGAATATCGGGCCGAAGTCGGATGGGACGATTCCGGAGGAGGCGCAGGCAATTTTGCGGCACATGGGCGCGTGGCTGAAGGTGAATGGCGAGGCAATTTACGGGACGCGGCCATGGACCTTATATGGCGAGGGGCCGACGAAGGTGGTTGCCGGCTCGTTTAACGATGCGGAGACGAAGCCGTATACGGCGCAGGATTTTCGGTTTACGACCAAAGGCAAGACTCTGTATGCGATTGCGCTAGGCTGGCCTTCAGATGGCAAGCTGGTGATTCATTCGCTTGGAGATGGCAGCGGGATGAAGGTGAAGTCGGTGTCGCTGCTGGGGTCGAGCGGCGCGGTGCATTTCACGCAAGAGAGCGATGGGCTGCATCTGGATCTGCCGGGGCAGGCTCCCGGGGACTATGCCTACAGCTTTAAGATTTCGCCGGTGGGCGAATAGCGGGATTCCGGTGGCGCTTTCAGCGCATGAGGGTGTATTTTTATTGACGAATCAATAATTTTATATATTGAAGCTAAAAGCAGTTTCCCTTCTTTTTTGTGAGCATGGATTTTCAAAAGCGAATTGATCAGGCGCTTCGCGAGGCGAAGCCGCCTTTGCCGAAGCAACCCCTCTCCATCATCGTTGTTGGATCGGGCGGCATTGTGCATGACGCTCATCTTCCGGCTTACACCAAGGCGGGGTTTCCGGTAGCAGCGCTGGTAGATGCGAATCCGGAACGCGCTGCGACGCTGGCGAGCAAGTTCTCGGTTCCGCTGGCTACAACTTCGCTCGATGAGGCGATTGCGAAATCGCCGAAGAATAGCGTGTTTGATGTGGCGGTGCCTGCAGGATCGATTCTGGATGTGCTGCCGCGGCTGCCGGATGGATCTGCGGCGCTGATTCAGAAGCCTATGGGAAACACGCTTGCCGAGGCTGAGGAGATTCTAACGATCTGCCGCAGAAAGGGCATGACGGCTGCGGTGAATTTCCAGCTGCGCTATGCGCCGGTGATGCTGGCGGCGCGGCGCATCACCGATGCCGGCCTGCTGGGCGAGTTGCACGACATGGAAGTCAGGGTGAATGTCTTCATGCCCTGGGAGCTTTGGAGCTTTCTGGCAACGGCGCCGCGGCTCGAAATTCTTTACCACAGCATTCATTACGTCGATCTTGTGCGGTCATGGTTCGGGAATCCGGAGCGCGTGCTGGCGAAGACGGTACGCAATCCCAAGACCCCGACTCTGGCGGCGACGAAGAGCCTGATCACGCTGGATTACGGCAAGTGGAAGCGCGTGTATATTGCGACGAACCACGGGCACAAGTACAAGAACTCGCAGCACAGCTATGTGCAGTGGGAAGGCACGGAAGGCGCTATGCATGCCGTGATGGGCGTGAACCTGGATTATCCGAAGGGGCGTCCGGATACGCTGAGCCTGGCGAAGCCGGAGGGAGACTGGCAGACGCTGCCGACAGAGGGCAGCTGGTTTCCGGATGCATTTATCGGCTCGATGGGCTCGCTGCAGGCGTATGTAACGGGCGATGCTCCGACGTTGCCGACGAGCGTGGAAGATGCCATCGACACGATGCGTACGGTTGAGGCTGCGTATATTTCAAACGAGCGGGACGGGGTTCCGCTGAATAGGTAACTATGTCGAGTACACTTCTGCGCATCGCGGTTCGCGAATTTGTAGATTTTGAGAATGCGCTTGCTGAACAGATCGGGATCTACCGGGAGAAGCATCCTGAGGTGGAGTTTGAAGCTGTTGCGCTGGACCTGCACAAACTGCATGGGGAAATGTTTGAGAAGGACGGTCTGCGAAATGGCACCTGGGACATTGGATATATCAGCACGGACTGGCTTGCCGAGGCTGTGGAGGAGGGCGTGGTTGAAGAGCTGAGTCCTTACATGCAGGCGAAGCCGGTGGTTGGATGGCCGCAGGGGTGGGCGCGATCGATTGTTGATCCTTTGGTGTTTGGGGACCAGCTTTATACGCTGCCCTGGCATGATGGGCCGGAGTGTTTGATCTACCGGAAGGATCTTTTTGAGAGTGCGGGTGAGCAGGAGAAATTTCGTAATCAATATGGTTACGAATTAAAACCGCCGACGAACTGGAAGCAGTTTTCGGATATGGCGCGCTTCTTTACGCGGCCTGCCGAAAATCTTTATGGCACTTTGTTTGCAGCTTTTCCGGATGGGCACAATACACTCTATGACTTTGCGTTGCAACTCTGGAGCCGTGGCGGGGAATTTGAAGATAAAGACGGCAATGCGATGCTGAACACGCCTGAGGCAGTGGCGGCGCTCGATTTTTACCGGAACACGATTCGCGATGCTTCGATGTGCTATCCGGGCGCGGAGGACTTTGATTCGACGCGGTCGGGGGATGTGGTTTTGTCGGGTGCGATTGCCATGATGGTGAACTGGTTTGGCTTTGCGGCACGATGCGACAGGCCCGGTTCTCCGCTGCGCGGGAAGATTGCCATTGCGCCGATTCCGTCGGATGAAGGCAAGCCGGCTGCTTCCCTTTCTGTGTTCTGGAATCTTGGCATTGGGACGGGATCGAAGAATAAGCAGGCCGCTTATGACTTTATTCACTTCGTGACAGCACCGGAAATGGACCTGGGCATTGTGAAGCATGGCACTGTCGGCGTGCAGCTTTCTACCTGGCGGAATGCTGAAGTGCAGAAGGAGATTCCGGCATACGCGAAGATTGAAGAAATTTCGCTGGGCGCGCGCAAGCTGCCGCGCAGCCGCAATCTGCCGGCGTTTGCGGAGATTCTGAACGACGTTGCCATGGAGGCTCTGCATTCGACGACTCCTTCGGCTGAGATTCTTGCTAAAGGACAGGCGCGTATTGATGCGCAGAGGATTGCTTTTCGATGAGTAGCGGGGAGGCGTTTCGGCTGGATGGTAAGGTAGCGCTGGTTACGGGTGGAGCGAGCGGCATTGGCGAAGCTACGTGCAAGGAGCTGGCGCGTGCCGGGGCGTCGGTGATTGTGGCGGACATCAATCTGGAGGCTGCGCAGGCGCTGGCAGCGAGCCTGCCGAATGCGAAGGCTGTGCGCATGGATGTGACGAATGTCGAGTCGATTGATGCTGTTGCCGCACAGTTTGAGGGGCTGGACATTCTGGTAAATAACGCAGGGATTGCGCATGTCGGTGATATAGCTCATGTTGAGCCGGATGATTTTGACCGCATGATGACCGTCAATGTGAAGTCGGTTTATCTGGTAACGAGGGCTTTTCTTTCCCTTTTGTTGAAGGTTCGCGGCTCAATTGTGAACATCGGGTCGGTGGCGGGGCAGGTGGGCATCAAGCAGCGCTTTGCTTACTGCACGACGAAGGGCGCGGTGCTGGCGATGTCGCGGCAACTGGCGGTTGAGTATCCGAAGGAGTTGAGGGTGAACTGCATCTGTCCGGGGACGGTGCAGACGCCGTTTGTAGAGGGGTATCTCGACAAATATCACGCGCATGAGAAGGAAAAGATTCGCGCTGAGCTGAATGCGCGCCAGCCCATTGGGCGCGTGGGTAAGCCGGAAGAGATTGCATCACTGATTCGCTATGTATGTTCCGAGGAAGCGGAATTCATGACTGGTTCATTGCTTGCGATTGACGGCGGATGGACGGCCGCCTGAGCAGGCGAAAGGAGAATGATTCCGATTGAGCGATTTGAAGATTAGACACGCGCATGTGATCGATCTGCGTTTTCCTACTTCCCGGGAGCACATTGGCTCGGATGCGGTGAACGTGGATCCGGACTACTCGGCTGCGTACTGCATTCTTGAAACAGAGAACGGGCCGAGCGGCTACGGCTTGACGTTCACGCTGGGGCGCGGAACGGAATTGTGCGTTGAGGCCCTGCGATATCTTTCGCGCTTCGCGGTTGGGCGGACGCTTTCTTCGATCACTGACGACCTGGGAGAGTTTTATCGGTTGCTGACTTCCGACAGTCAGTTTCGGTGGCTTGGTCCTGAGAAGGGCGTGATCCACCTGGCAACGGGCGCGCTGATCAATGCGGTATGGGACCTGTATGCGCGCATGGAGGGCAAGCCGCTGTGGAAGTTGCTGGCCGATATGAGCGCTGAGGAGATTGTCCGCGCGATTGATTTTCGCTACATCACCGATGCGCTGACTCCTGAAGAGGCTCTGGCGCTTCTGCGTGCGCGCAGGGACTGCATGGATACGCGGCTCAAGCAGTTGCAGGAGACGGGGTATCCGGCGTACACGACTTCGGCGGGATGGTTTGGATACGACGATGAGAAGATTGTGCGGCTCGCCAGCGAGGGACTGGCGGAGGGGTGGACGCATTTCAAGCTGAAGGTCGGCGGGAAGCCGGACGATGATTTGCGGCGCGCGCGGCTGCTGCGGAATACGATTGGATACGATAACAAACTGATGATGGATGCCAATCAGAAATGGGATATTGGCGAGGCCATCGAATGCACGAAAAGTCTGGCAGAGGTTGACCCGTGGTGGATGGAAGAGCCGACGAGTCCGGATGACATTCTTGGGCATGCGCGCATTCGGCGGGAGGTTCCGAATGTGCGGATCGCGACAGGCGAGCATTGCCACAACCGCGTGATGTTCAAACAGCTGATGCAGGCCAATGCGATTGACGTGTGCCAGATTGACAGCTGCCGTCTTGCAGGCGTGAACGAGAATCTTGCTGTCATTTTGATGGCCGCGAAGTTCAATATTCCGGTTTGTCCACATGCGGGTGGCGTTGGGCTCTGCGAATATGTGCAGCATTTGTCAGCATTTGATTTTCTGCGGGTTTCGACGACGCTTGAGAATCGCGTGACGGAGTTTGTCGATCACCTGCATGAGCACTTTGTTGATCCAGTCAAGATTCGCAATGCGCACTATGTGCTCCCGTCTAAGCCGGGTTATAGTGCGGAGATTTATTCAGATACGCTGCATGATTACAGCTATCCGGATGGACGCTTTTGGAGAAATGAATGAAGTTTGTTACGTTTTCTGCCGGTGACGGCGTTGCTCGGGCCGGGGTGTTGGTTGATGGCTCGGTTGTTGATATTTCGTCGCGCTTTCGTAGCGTGCTGTCGGTGATTCACGGCGGCGATGAGGCGTTGAGTGCGGCTCAGTCGCTTGTTTCGGATGCGCGGACGCCATTGGACACCGTGAAGCTGCTTGCGCCTTTGCCTGACCCTCCGCGTATCTTCTGCGTGGGACTGAACTATCGCGATCATGCGGTGGAATCGAAGATGGAGATTCCCAAGGTGCCTACGGTCTTTCTGAAGCTGGCGTCGGCGCTGGTTGGGCCGGGTGCGGCGATTGAGCTGCCGTCGATTTCGTCGCAGCCGGATTATGAGGCGGAATTCGCTTGCGTGATTGGCAAGGGCGGCAGCCGGATTGCCCGCGACGACTGGCAGGAGCATGTCTTTGGCTACACGATTCTGAACGATGTGAGCGCGCGCGATGTGCAGCTGGCGACTTCGCAGTGGACGCTGGGCAAGAGCTTCAATACGTTTGCTCCGCTTGGGCCTGCGGTTGTGACGAAGGATGAGATTGCCGATCCGCATGCGCTGGATGTGAAGCTCTCGATTGAAGGCGAGGTACTGCAAAACTCGAACACGCGCGAGCTGATATTCAAGCTGCCTGATTTGATTGCATACATTTCCTCGATCACGCCACTGCAGGCAGGAGATATTATCAGTACCGGCACGCCTGCGGGCGTGGGCCTGGGTCGTAATCCACAGCGCTGGCTGAAGGCCGGCGAGACGATTACGATCGAGGTCAGCGGGCTGGGGACGCTGGTGAATCCCGTGACCGCCGGAGAGTAGCGGTATCTATGGCAGTCACGCGAATTTCTTCTTCATCGATACCGCAGACGGGCGGACCACTTACAGAGCGGCGCTATGTTCTGCCGCTGATGCTGATTACCAGCCTGTTTTTTCTGTGGGCGGTCGGCGTCAACCTGAATGACATTCTCATTCCTCATCTGAAGGGCGCGTTTCACCTGACGGATTTTCAGTCTTCGTTTGTGCAGGTAGCATTTTTTGGCGGCTATTTTATAGCGGCATGGCCCGCCGGGCGACTGATGGAGAAGATTGGTTATCAACGCGGGATTGTATGCGGGTTGCTGATCTGTGCTTGTGGCGCGTTTCTGTTTATTCCGGCAGCTTCGGTGCGGATGTATGCAGTCTTTCTGCTCGGGCTCTTTGTGATGGCTTGCGGACAGTCGTTTCTTGAGGTATCGGCGAATCCTTATGTGACATTCCTGGGACCGCCGGGGACTTCGGAGCAGCGGTTGAATGTTGCGCAGTCATTTAATGCCGTCGGTGCGGTGATCACGCCGATCCTGGGATCGATGTTCATTCTTTCGCGGGCACATGCTGCGCCGGCAGGATCGGAATCGGATGTAGTGCGCGGGCCGTATCTGGTGATGGTCGGCATCTTTGCGGTGATGGCGCTGATCATCTATTTCGCGAAGCTGCCGGTGATTGAGGAAGAAGATGCAGAGGAAGAATCGCCGCAGTTCTCCGGGATTTCGGCCTTTCCGCATCTGCTGAAGGGCGTGGCCGCGCAATTTTTCTACATTGGGGCCCAGGTAGGTGTGGCCAGCTTCGTCATTCGCTTTGTGCAGCATACGCATCCGGGGACGCTGGATACGCAGGCAGCGAATTATCTGAAGCTGCACCTGCTTGGGTTTATGATCGGGCGCTTTGCCGGGTCGGCGCTGATGAAAAAGATTCAGCCTGCGCATATGCTGGCCGGCTTTGCCGTTGGATGTGTGGCGTCGGTTCTCCTGGTGATCTTTACGACTGGCGCGCCGGCACTCGCAGGAATTGTTCTGCTGGGGTTCTTTCATTCGATCATGTTTCCGACGATCTTTGCGCTGAGTATTCGGCACCTGGGGCCTTATACGAAGCGCGGTTCATCGCTGGTGGTGATGGCGATTCTGGGCGGCGCGGTCTTCCCTGCCCTGATGGGGCGTATTTCGGATGCTTCAAATATTCAGATGGCATTTTTTGTGCCGCTAATCTGCTACTTGTTTGTGCTGTATTTCGCCGTGCGCGGGTATCGGGTTCGGCACGCTGCTTAGTCTCTGACCACAATCACATCAAGAAAGCGCGGGCCGTGGACACCGCGGATGCGCGTCATTTCTATGTCCGCCGTTGCTGAGGGACCGGAGACGAAGGTTAACGTCTCGGTTTTGTATTGTTCCAGCCTGGCGATGGCTTCAGGGACTGTGTCGACGATTTGATGTTCGTAGACGATGCAGAGGAGGCGGTCGGGCAGGAGTGTCAGCTTTCTTGCCCCTCTTAGGATGATGGTTCCGGTGTGTGCGATGGCTACTTCACAGCCGGAGATTGCGCCTGCTGCCGTGTCGAACTGATCCTTTGTGCTCTGGGATTCGCGCTGCCACATGAAGCCCGAGGGTAGATTTTCTTCCGGGAAATTGTCGGCTACGATGACGGATTTCTGATTGTTAGACTTCAGAACTTCGGCGACGGTGGCAGCGAGCGCATCTGGCTTTGCCTCGACGACGTGGGCATCGTACTCATGCAAATGGTCGAGGAAAATCTTCAGGATTGTTTCGCGGTCGAGCGTGGTGGTTTGCTGGTAATTTCGCTCGATGCTCTGATGGTCGGTTGCGTGAGCCGTCGCGTTTGCTGCGGTGTTGGCGGTGCGGATGCGATTAAGGATGGCTTCGCGCGTGTTCGTTGCTTCATGCATTTGCTCGATCCTTTAAACCAAAATTGCACCCCACAAACAGAAAAACAGATCCTTCGACTGCGCGCTTCGCGCTCCGCTCAGGATGACAATTCTTTAGAGTGTGCTTTGGCGGATACTTTTGCTCGTTCGCGCCACCAACCGCGGAAGGATTGTTTCGGGAGCGGGCGCATGTCCCGCACAGCAGTCCAGTTGCCGAGCATGCCGGGGAGGTGCTTGACCCAGCCTCCGGAAACAAAGGGCCATTGACCGATGTGGCCGAGACGCTGCGCGGCTTCGAAGCGGCGGCCGCTCGAAAAGATTCGCGCCATCGCTTTCATTCCGATGGCTTCGAGGTTCGCTCCGCTCTGCCGTTCGCGCACGATGCGGCCGCGCAGATGGATGAGCACTTCCGGGATGTTGATCTTGACGGGGCAGACTTCGTAGCAGGCTCCGCAGAGCGATGAGGCGTAGGGCAGCGATTGCGAGTGCTGCATGTCGAAAAGCTGTGGCGTAACTATGGCGCCGATGGGGCCCGAGTAGATGGAACCGTAGGCATGCCCCCCGGTCTGGCGGTATACGGGGCAGGTGTTGAGGCAGGCGCCGCAGCGGATGCAGTGCAGCGTCTGGCGCGCTTCGGGATCGGAGAGGATGCGGGTGCGACCGTTGTCGAGCAGGACGACGTGGAAGTGCTGCGGGCCGTCGCCTTTGTGTACGCCCGTCCAAAGCGAGTTGTAGGGATTCATGCGCTCGCCGGTGGCGGAGCGTGGCAGGAGCTGCAGGAAAACTTCGAGGTCGCGGAAGGTGGGAATGACTTTTTCGATGCCGGCGAGGGTGATGAGGACATCGGGCAGCGTGAGGCACATGCGGCCGTTGCCTTCTGACTCGACAACGCAGACGCCGCCCGTGTCGGCGAGAAGATAGTTGGCTCCGCTGAAGCCGATTTTTACTTTCAGGAATTTTTCCCGGAGATATCTTCGCGCGGCGTTGGTCAGGTCCTGGGGTTCGTCGGTGAGCTCAGACAGGCCCATTTCGCGCATGAAGATTTCGCGGACCTGCTGGCGGTTCTTGTGGAGTGCGGGGGCGACGATGTGTGATGGCTTGTCGTGACCGAGTTGGACGATCATGTCGGCGAGATCGGTTTCGTGCGGGATGATGCCGTTGGCTTCGAATGCTTTGTTCAGACCGATCTCGTCGGAGGTCATCGTCTTGACCTTGATGACTTCTTTTCCGCCGTACTGCTTTACCAGATCGACGATGATGCGATTGGCCTCGTCGGCATCGGAGGCCCAATGCACGTGGCCTCCCGCAGCGGTGCAGGCTGCTTCGAACTTCAGTAGATATTCATCGAGATACGCGAGGGTATGCTGCTTGATAGCGCTGGCTGTCGAGCGCAGCTGCTGCCAGTCCTGCTGTTCTTTCACAACGATAGCGCGCTTGCCGGTGATGACGTCGGTGGCGTGGCGCACATTCTTGCGGAGCTGCGAGTCGTCGAGCAGGGTGAAGGCTGCTTTCTGGAAAGACTGGGCTTCGGCGGCTTCTCCTACGCGGATGGTCATTGGCTGGTCTCGTCTTCAGTGGATACCAGGATTTCTGCGAGGTGCACGGTTTTGACGCCGGTGCGCTGGCGGTGGAGTCCGCCGAAGATGTGCATGAGGCAGGAGTTGTCGACTGCGGTGCAGACCTCGGCGCGTGTGTTTTCAATACAGCGGAGCTTGTCAGAGAGCATGGCGGCGGAAACGTCGCCATTCTTGACGGCGAAGGTGCCGCCGAAACCGCAGCACTGGTCGATTCCCTGCAACTCGACAAGGTCGATGCCGCGTACTTTTCGTAACAGACGTAGTGGCAGATCGTTCAAATGCAGGCTGCGCAGCGAATGGCAGCTGGCGTGGTACGTAACGCGATGCGGGTAGTAGGCGTTGACGTCTTCGCGGCCGAGCTTGTTTACGAGGAGTTCAGTCAGTTCGTAGACGCGGGGCAGTAACTCATCGACTGCTTTGATGAGCGCCGGATCGCCTGTGGTTTCGGCCATCTTTGGATAGTGATCGCGAATCATGGCTACGCAGGATGAGGAGGGGATGCAGACGACTTCCGCGTCCTTGAATATCTCAACGAAACGCTGCATGAGCGGCATCGATTCGGTTTGGTAGCCGGTGTTGTAGTGCATCTGGCCGCAGCAGGTTTGCTCGAGCGGGAACTCAACCTGGTGGCCTAACCGCTCCAGAAGGTGGACTACGCTTTTGCCGGTGTCGGGAAAGAGCGCGTCGTTATAGCAGGTGATGAAGAGCGAAATCCGCACTGCAATTCCTCGTTTAGCGATTTGAATTTCAGAAAATCGGTTTACTAATCCGTTGTCATCTGTACACTGGTGCGGGAAGTTTTTCGCAAACTATGAAGATGCGTTCGGTTCTTTTCTCTGCCGTTGTGCTCGTCACTCTCGCCGTTCTTGCTTCAGCTTCGAATGGTTTCTGCCAGTCTACTCCAGATAAGCCTGTCTATCTCGATCCGTCGCAGCCGCTGGAGAAGCGTGTTGCTGACCTGGTTTCGAAGATGACGCTGGAGGAAAAAGTTTCGCAGATGCAGAACCATGCTGCGGCGATTCCGCGACTGCAGGTTCCGGATTACGACTGGTGGAGCGAGGCGCTGCATGGGGTGGCGCGCGCCGGGTATGCGACGGTGTTTCCGCAGGCGATTGGGCTGGCGGCGACGTGGGACACGGATCTTGAGAGAAAGATCGGCGACACGATTTCAACCGAGGCGCGCGCGAAGTTCAACGCCGCACAGGCGGAGAGCGACCACAGTATTTATCGCGGGCTGGACTTCTGGTCGCCGAATATCAATATCTTTCGCGATCCGCGCTGGGGGCGTGGGCAGGAGACGTATGGGGAAGATCCTTATCTGACGGGGCAGATGGGGGCCGCGTTCATCAAGGGACTGCAGGGGGACGATCCGAAGATTTTCAAGACGATTGCGACGGCCAAGCACTATGCGGTGCATAGTGGACCGGAATCGACGCGTCACTCCGCCGATATTGATCCGTCGCCGCACGATGTCGAAGATACGTACCTGCCGGCGTTTCGCATGGCGATGGTGGATGCCAAGGCCGATTCGATCATGTGCGCTTACAACAGCGTGAACGGCTCGCCGGCGTGCGCGAGCCATGATCTGCTGGAGAAGAGGCTGCGGCAGGACTGGAAATTCAATGGATATGTGGTTTCCGATTGCGGCGCGATCAGCGATTTCTTCAGTGAGAATGGGCACCACTTTTCGCCCGACGCGGCGCACGCTTCAGCAGCGGCGGTGAAGGCCGGCGATGACCTTAGCTGCGGCACGGAGTACGCCGCGCTAGTGGATGCGGTGCATCAGGGATTGATTGATGAAGTGGCGATCAACCAGTCGGTTGCGCGGCTGTTTACGGCGCGGTTCAAGCTGGGGCTTTTTGATCCGCAGGGGTCGAATGCGTATTCGCAGATCACACCGAGTGAGAATGCCACATCGGCTCATGCAGACCTGGCGCTGCAGGCTGCGCATGAGGCGATGGTTCTGCTGAAGAACGACAACAACACGCTGCCGCTGGCGAGCACCGTTAAGACGGTTGCTGTGATTGGGCCCAATGCGGAATCGCTGACCAGCCTTGAAGGGAATTACAACGGCGTACCGCTGCATCCGGTGACTCCGCTGGCGGGATTGCAAGCGAAGTTTGCCGATAAGGGCCCGAAGGTGCTTTTCTCGCAGGGGGCACCGCTGGTGGCTGAGCTGCCGGTGATTGTGCCGAGCAGCGTTTTCACCGATAAAGACGGGCATGCGGGCGGGCTGACTGCGGAATACTTTGCGAATCCAGATTTGAGCGGTTCGGCAACGACGTTACAAGACGCGCACATTGATTTTGACTGGAACCGTGTGGTGCCGGTTCCAGTGCAGGGGGCGAAGGGGTTCAGCGTGCGGTGGTCGGGGAACTTCCAGCCGCTTGCTCCGGGCGATGTTTCCTTCACTGTCGATCACGCGGGCTGCGAGCCGCATTGCGCGTCTACTTACTCGTACAGCGTTTCTTTCGACGGGAAGGAAGTGGCAAGCGATTCCAGTAATGACCCCCATGACCAGGGGAGGCCATTGACCTTTACTGTTCATTTCGACGATGCGAAGCCGCATCCGTTCAAGATGGAGTATTCGCGTACGGGTGCGGACTATGGCGCGGGGATTCGGCTGAAGTGGAAGCCGGATGTGGACCAGCTGCGGCAACAGGCGATTCAGGCCGCGAATCAGGCGGATGTTGTTGTTGCTTTTGTCGGCTTGTCACCGGAGATTGAAGGTGAGGAGATGCCGGTGCATATTCCCGGCTTCTCCGGCGGCGACCGCACAGACATTGCGCTGCCAGCGGTACAGCGAGATCTGTTGAATGCGTTGGGCGCTACCGGTAAACCGGTGGTGGTGGTTCTGCTAAACGGCAGCGCTCTGGCAGTGGACTGGGCGCAGCAACATGCAGCGGCGATTCTGGAGGCGTGGTATCCGGGGCAGGCTGGAGGCACGGCGATTGCAGATGTGCTCAGCGGGACGGCGAATCCGGCTGGACGGCTGCCTGTTACGTTTTATCAGTCTGTCGATCAGCTGCCTGCATTTGACAGCTACGCAATGGAAGGGCGGACGTATCGCTACTTTCGGCAGAAGCCGCTTTACGGCTTTGGATACGGGCTGAGCTATTCGAAATTTGCGTACAAGAACATGCGCTTATCGGCTCCAAAACTGAATGCAGGTGCCCCGTTATATGTAACCGTCGATGTGGAGAACACAAGTGCGGTTGCCGGAGATGAGGTGACGGAGGTCTATCTTACGCCGCCTGCCGGTCAGGGAACGCCGAACCACTGGCTGGCAGGGTTCAAACGAGTGCATGTTGAGCCGCATCAGGTGGGACATGTGGTGTTTGACCTGGATGCGCGCGCATTGAGTATCGTCGATGGGCAGGGGCAGCGCGCGGTTACGGCTGGCGATTACAAAGTATTTGTCGGCGGCGCGCAGCCCCGCGATACAGATGCCGGGCTGGAGCAGAAGTTGACGATTATGGGCACGCAGAAAGTGGACGAGGCCACCGGTCCCGCGGCGTCGTCAATTCGCATTATTCGTAAATAACTGGAACTCGCGGATGTGCGCTTCGCCTGTGGTTGAGAGCAGGTTGAGGCGCACGCGCTGCGCGGTGACCACCGGGAAGATGTCGATCTTCTTGTGGCCTATGGCTTGCGCTTCGACGATTCGCTGCCATACCCCATCCTTGTAGATTTCGATTGCATATTTCTGGATGTGCTGGCCATCGTTGAGCCATTCCATTGTGAGCGCGCGATCGAATGTCACGGGCTTGGGAAATCTAACTTCCACGGTCGCATGATGCGATCCGCCGGGTGCTGACCAGAAGGTGTCGGGATCGTTGTCGAGTGCTGCGTATTCGTCTGAAGATGCAGGCGTGGCGTGTTCTTCGACGATGAGGTTGTGGCTGTAAATCTTCTGGATGGCGTCTCCGAATTCCTTGAGCCGCCTGACATCGGCTTCGGGCAGGCGGCCAGTATTGTCGGGCGCGATGCCTAACATGAGTTGGCCTCCATGGCCGACGGTGTTGTTGTAGACCTCGACCAGTTCGCTGACGCTCTTCAGCGTGCTTTCGTCGTTCGGGTGCCAGAACCAGTGCAGCTTGTGCAAAGGCGTATCGGCTTCGATGGGACGCCAGCGGAGATATCCGGTGCGGTCGATAACGTTCCAGTTTTCGTAGGAGATGGTTCCGCTCTCGGTGCCTACCCAGCGCAAGTCTGCATATTGGAATAGTGCGACGTCGGCGAAGACCATGGTATTAGGCTGGTAAGTGCGCAGTTCGTTGATGATGCTTTCGAAGTCGTATTTGCGGCCGGCGCTGCCGGCTCCGTCGAGCCAGAATTCGACGAGATTGCCGTAGTGGGTGGATAGCTCGTCGAGTTGCTTGAGGTAGTACTCGTCATAGGCTTTCGGGTCTTTGTACTTTGGCTCGTGGCGGTCCCAGGGCGAGAGGTAGACGCCGAATCTTAATCCGTTGGCACGCGCGGAGTCCGATGCCATGCGCACGAGATCGCCTTTGCCGTTCATCCATGGGCTGCTCTTGACGCCATAGTCGGTTTGTTCACTGGGCCAGAGGGTGAAGCCGTCATGATGTTTCGCGACGAGCACAGCGTACTTTGCGCCCGCTGCCTTAACAGCCTTCATCCATCGATCGGTGTCTACATTGGACGGATTGAAGACCTTTGGATCAGCGGTGCCGTCGCCCCATTCGCGGTCTAAAAATGTGTTGGTGCCGAAGTGGATGATGACGCCGAATTCGAGGTCTTGCCATGCCACTTGTTGTGGTGATGGCTTGATGTCGGAGGCGTTTTGCGCTTGCGTCCGCATTCCGAGTGTGAGGATGACTGCGGCGAGCAGAGAGCAGGCGGATTTTTTCAAGATGAGCTTTAGTTTCACTGATTCAGTATGCAGAAAAAGCGGCGCGTGGGCTATTATTTCGCGATTTTGAGGGGATGCAATTGGGCGCGCTGTATGCCCGCTGTAGTGGCGAGGCGCTTTTCGTGTGATTGCGCGTCTACCTGGAAACGGACTGCCTGATAGCAGAACTGCACGCCAATCATGAGAAGCCATGCGGTCAAAACCAGCCGCAGCTTCTGATTAGGGAGCTTTGGTGCGAGAGCGCTTCCGGCAATCGCTCCAAAGAGGCCGCCGGCGAGAAGCTTCAGCAACAATGCGGTATCGAGACTCTGGCTCAGGAGGTGCAGTCCGCCGCCGACCATCGACAGGCAGAGGCCGAAGGCAAGGTCAGTTCCCACGATTTGCGATGCGCTGAGGGTGGTGAGGCCGAGAAGCGCGATGGTGCCGAGAGCGCCGGCGCCGGAGGATGAGAATCCGACCTCTGCCCCGATGGGGAGCATGAGCACGGCAAGCCATTTTGGGTGATTGTGTTGTGCGTGCGGTGTGTTTTTCCCGCGAAATGTACGGTACAGATGCCAGCCGGAGCTGGCGACGATGATGCTGCCTAGCGCGGCGTAGAGGATGCTTTCGTGTCCATGCTGCACGACACGGCGGAAGAGCCATACGCCGATCAAAACGCCGGGAAGACCGCCGAGGAGCATGTATCCGACTGCTCGGTAAGCGACTTGTTTGCGCCATATCTGGATCGGGACGACGATGAGTTTCACGATGGCGGAATAGACCAGGGCTGTTCCAACGGCGAGCGGGAGCGGCACATGCAGGCAGAGCACGAGAAGGGGCGCGGTGATGGTGCCAGCCCCAACTCCGGTGACTGCAATGGCAAACGCGATGAAAAATCCGATAGCCAGTTCCATGATCCTGCCCTGTTAGCGCTTCGTTTCTTTCCTCAGACTTGCGAGGGCTAAAGCCCTCGCCTACCTGTCCCTATTGCGCCTGAATGTGGATGCCACACTCCTGCTTGCGGCCGGACCAGCGGCCTGAGCGCGGGTCATTTGGGTCCGATGGCAGGCTTGTGCATGGCTCGCATCCGATGCTCGAGTAGCCTTTGTCGTAGAGCGGCAGGAGCGGGATGTTGTGCTCCTGTACGTAATACCAGACGTCGCGTGTGGTCCAGTCGGCTAGCGGGCTGACTTTCAGCAATTGTTTGCCGCCCGGGAGCGTGAAGTGGTCAACGGCTTGCAGTTGTGCCCGGCTCTTTGCCTGCTCGCGGCGCATGCCTGTGAACCAGGTTTTGTAGTCGGCTAGAGCGGCGAAGAGTGGTTCTACCTTGCGCAGCTTGCAGCATTGATCGGGCGCGCTTTGATGCAGGATGCCGAATTGTGCTTCCTGCTCGGGCACGCTTTGGCGCGGCGTGAGGTTGATGAGGTTCAGATTCCATGCCGCTGTCATCTCGTCGCGGTAGGCGTAGGTTTCCGCGAAGTGATAGCCGGTATCAAGAAATAGTACGGGCACATTGGGGTGAAGGTCGCGCACGATCTGCAATACGATCATGTCTTCAGCCTGGAAGCTGCAGGTGACGCATTCGGTCGACGCGCCTCTCACGTGAGCTGCGATCAACGCCTGCGCTGTTGCGATCTTTTCTTCGAGTCCGGGCACTAGATCGGTGATGGGTTCAGAACTCACGGTCATCCTGATCGGCTCCTTTCCTCAGTTGCTCAAGTTTTGCAGAATTGCTTCGGTGCCGGGCTGCGACAGCGTTTGTTTAACGAACTCTCCGGCTTCGTCGAGGTTCACGATCTCTACTTGAGCGTTAGCGGGCGCATGAACGAGAACGGTCAAGGCTGCGCGGAGAAGAGTGCGCCAGATTTCCGGCTTTTGTATGTGGGTGGTGACAACATCTTCTCCGGAAGCGAGTAGCGCTTTTTCCAGAGCGACGACGAGTTCTGGTTGCGGCACGATAAGCACCGCGCCGCTTTTCCTGTTTTGCCCTTCAGATGATTTTGAGACACGACGCACCATTCCGGCGCCAACGGTTGCATTGTTTGCTGGATCGATGAGGATGAAGCTTCCTGTGATGCGGTTGTCGCGGTAGGCGTCGACGATGATAGGGCGGCTTGTCTTTACGCGGGCTTCGCCGATTTCGTTCAGGGCGAGAGATTGTGCGGACTGCTGATCCAATGTTTCTATATCGAGCCGGTGCGTTACGCTCAGATGCGCTTTTACGCATTGCGACGCATGCTTCAGTAAATAGGTCTTGCTTGTCGTGAATGGCTCGGCGTGTAGCCATACCAGGGACGCTTCAAAAGCTGCCGTGTTTATTGGTGCGTTTGCCTGGTGCGCGATAAGGTCGCCGCGGCTGATGTCGATTTCATCTTGGAGGGTGAGCGTGATGGATTGCGGAGCGAATGCGCTTTCTAGTTCGCCGTCGAAGGTGTGAATAGCTTGCACGCGACTGGTTTGGCCTGAGGGCAGCGCGATAACTGTGTCACCAGCCTTGATGGTGCCGGATGCGACCTGACCGGCGAAGCCGCGGAAATGCTGATGCGGACGAATGACGCGCTGTACTGGGAGACGGAAGGGCGCGTTTGGCAGGTGCTCGGCTACAGGCACGGATTCGAGATGTTCGAGCAGTGTTGGACCGTCGTACCAGGGCGTGCGATCGCTGCGTGTTACGACATTGTCTCCGTCGAGCGCGCTGATCGGGATGCAGAGCAGGTCTGGGATTTCCAGCTTTTCTGCGAGTGAGAGCAGATCGCGCTGATGCTGCGCGAAGACATCTTCGGAGAAATCGACGAGGTCCATCTTGTTGATGGCGGCGACAACGTGACGAATGCCAAGCAGAGAGGCAATGAACGCGTGACGCCGCGATTGCGTGAGGATGCCTTTGCGCGCGTCCACAAGAATGATGGCAAGGTCCGCGGTGGATGCACCGGTGACCATATTGCGCGTGTACTGTTCGTGCCCAGGCGTGTCGGCAATGATGAACTTGCGCTTTGCCGTTGCGAAGAAGCGATAGGCAACGTCGATGGTGATTCCCTGCTCGCGCTCGGCGCGGAGACCGTCGGTGAGCTGCGCGAAGTCGATGGAGGACGCATCGCCGGAGTGGCTGCGCGTGACGGCCTTGATCTGATCTTCGTAGACGCTGCGCGAATCATAGAGCAGGCGGCCGATGAGCGTGGACTTGCCGTCATCTACGCTGCCTGCAGTGGTGAAGCGCAGCAAGTCTTTCTGCTGTTCGGCAGCGAGGAAGTCCTCGATTTCAAACGGCTCGGCGGCATCGGGCACTTCGTCGAGCACTGAGAATTCCTGCGGCATCAGAAGTAGCCCTCGCGTTTCTTGATTTCCATGGAGCCGTCCTGGTCGTGGTCGATGATGCGGTTGGCGCGTTCGGAAGAGCGGAACGAGACGAGTTCGGCGATGATTTTCGGCACGGTGTCTGCGTCGGAACGGATAGCTCCAGTGCATGGGCTGCAACCGAGCGAGCGCAGACGGCAGCGTAGCCATTGCTCTTCGCCGGGCAGGCCTTTTACGAATGGTTGCTCGATGGGGATGAGGCTGTCGCCGCGCACGAGCATGCGGCGCTCTTTCGCGAAGTAGAGCGGCACGATCGGGATTTTTTCGAGATGGATGTAGTGCCAGATGTCGAGTTCCGTCCAGTTGGAGAGCGGGAAGACGCGGATGCTTTCGCCGGGACCGATGCGGCCGTTATAGAGATTCCACAGTTCAGGTCGCTGGTTTTTCGGGTCCCATTGTCCTGCGTTGTCGCGGAAGGAGAAGATGCGCTCCTTCGCCCGCGAGCGCTCTTCATCGCGGCGCGCTCCGCCGAAGGCTGCGTCAAAGCCGTGCGCGCGCAGCCCGTCGAGCAGGGCTTGCGTCTTCAGCAGTCCGCAGCAGCGCTGCGTTCCCAGTGCGATTGGGTTTGCGCCTTTCTCCAATGCATCTTCATTGCGCCAGACGATCAGGTTCAGGCCTAGCTCACGTGTGTAGGCATCACGGAAGTCGAGCATCTCGCGGAATTTGTATCCGGTATCGACATGAAGAAGCGGAAACGGAATCGGTGCTGGATAAAATGCCTTCTGCGCGAGCCGCAGCATTACGGATGAATCTTTGCCGATGGAATAGAGCATCACCGGCTTCTGGAATTCCGACGCTACTTCGCGAATGATGTGAATGCTCTCGGCTTCAAGCAACTGGAGGTGCGTAAGCCGCGCCGGAACTCGATCGACAGAAAGAGACGGATTGAAAACTGCGGTAGCCATGACTCTTAAATCTCTGAGTGATTTGGAGATTGAGCGGGAAATAGAAAACCCACGCTCAGTTATGTCTGCGTGGGTTGATTCCTGCTTAAGCTGACTGGATAGGTAGTCTATCGACAGCGCTTACACCCTCGCCGACATACGCTGATGTTCGAACAACAGCGACATTCGATTCGACAGACGAGGGTACAAAGCGTGGAGGCCATGTGTTATTCAGGATGTCGTATCTGGAGGCATCTGTCAAACCACGGAGTTGACCCACGTGGCGTTTGACCTTACACTACGTGCACGATGATTCGCGTTTTGAATATCGCACGTTGTTGTAGCGCACACACCTGTTGCGCCCGCACGTGTATGCACGCGAATTAGCTTTTCAGCCGTAGAGCCTGATTCCTATCGCAGCGGCCGGGCACCTCCCGAGCGGCTTTTACTTTTCCGGCGAACGATGCAGCGAAGAATGTTCCAATCCGGCTTCTCAATACAGACACCTACGCTGTCTCTATGTTGTTGTTGATCCCTCCTGTCCTCTCCACTCATCCCTAAACATCACGATTTGAAGAGTTTGTAAGGAGTTGTTTATGAGACGCGGATATATACGCGCTGTTTCTCTCGCAGTTTTTGTATTCGCTGTTGTCTTTGCGAGCGCCAGATTGACGATCCCTGCGGATGCTCAGATTGTGGGAGCCTCGATTACAGGTACTGTACGGGATGCTTCCGGAGCCAGTGTTCCGCAGGCTGCCGTCACGGTGCGAAATCTCGAAACCGGTGCTGTGCGCAAGGTGGAGAGCGATGGCGAAGGACACTATGCTGCTCCGTCGGTTCCAGTAGGCCGATATGAGGTGACGGCTGAGAAAGAGGGCTTCAGCACGGCGACGCGCAGCGGTGTGAATCTGGTGATTGGGCAGAGCGCCGTCGTTGATCTGTCGCTTGCTGTGGGCCAGGTGCATGAGCAGGTCGCCGTGACAGATGCGCCGCAGACGCTGAATCCGACGACACAGCAGATCTCAGGGCTGGTGAGCGAGCGGCAGGTAAAGGAACTCCCTCTGAATGGTCGCAGCTTTGACGAACTCATTACGCTGAATCCCGCGGTGGTGAATTACACAGGGCAGCGATCTGGCTCGATTGGCACGTCGAATTCATCGCCGGGGAATATGTTTGCCGTGGCTGGACGACGTCCGCAGGATAATCTTTTTCTGCTGAACGGAGTGGAATACACAGGAGCTTCTGAGATCAACGTGACGCCGGGTGGCGTGAGTGGGCAATTGCTTGGCGTGGATGCTGTGCGCGAGTTCAATGTCGTCTCTGACACCTATGGGGCGGAGTATGGCAAGCGCACCGGCGCGCAGGTGAGTATTGTAACCGCGTCAGGCACAAATCAATTGCACGGAAGCGCGTTTGAGTTCATCCGCAACAGCGCGCTCGATGCCCGCAACTATTTTGACCAGAGCGATATTCCGATCTTTCAGCGCAACCAGTTTGGCGGTTCGCTTGGTGGTCCTTTGGTGAAGAACAAGCTGCTCCTGTTTGGGAACTATGAAGGCTTTCGGCAGAACCTTGGGCTATCGAATGTGACGCTGGTTCCAGACAACGCGGCACGGGCTCAGGCTGTACCTAGCGTGCAACCGCTGCTGGCGTTGTGGCCAGTGGAGAACGGCCCTGAGCTTGGCGGTGGAATTGCTGAAGCATTCAATCATCCGCTACAGCATATTCGCGAGGACTTTGGAACGACGCGGCTTGACGATAATATTTCCGCCAAGGATTCGGCGTTTGCCGTCTATACCATTGACGACAGCACGGCAGATACGCCGACGATCAATCCTTTGAGCACAGTGGATACGAGCTTGCGTGAACAGGTGTTGAGCGCGCAGGAGCAACACATTTTCTCGCCGCGCGTGCTGAATACTTTTCGCTTTGGATTTTCACGCGGCGGATATTTTTTTACCGGAGCGACGCCGATCGATCTTCCAGGCTGGGTTGAAGGCAGACCGATTGGCGCGATCGTGATTGGCGGCGGAACGGCCCTGAATGGCGCGTCGCAGATTAGCCTTGCCGGCACCAACGCGGGGAGCAACCTGCGCGCTGTCCGCAATTTATTTACGTTTGATGATCATGTCTATATCTCGCACGGACGAAACCAGCTGGAAGCCGGGGTTTGGGTGCAGAGGTTGCAATCGAACAGCAATCTTGCGCAGTATCAAAACGGCCAGGCGTCTTTCGGGAGCCTGAGCGCGTTTCTGCAAGGCACTGTTTCTACCTTCACGGTCATTCCCTCACCCACGGAGCTGGGTTGGCGGTCGCTCGAGGCCGCGGGGTTTGCGCAGGATACTTTGCGTCTGTGGCCAAATCTTGAATTGCGGCTTGGCTTCCGCTTTGAATCGACAGATGGCTGGAATGAAGCGCAGGGCCGGGCTTCTAATTTCGTCTTTGATGATAATGGCGTGCTTGAGACGCAGCCGCGCATCGGGTCTTCCGCGTTCACAGACAACCGCGCGAAGTTTCTGCCTGAGCCGCGCATTGGCCTTGCGTGGACTCCGTCTCAGAAAGGCGGCACGGTGGTGCATGCGGGCTTCGGGATCTATCGGGCGCTGCTCGATAGCCTGGATTATCGTCTCGACCAGAATGCTCCTTTCAACACGACGCAGAGCATTAAGAATATTGCCGTGTCGAAGTTGAATTTTGTTCCGGGTCAGCCGCCTCCGGCAGGAAGCCTAGTTTCACCGAGCGGCATTCAACCGGATGCGTATACACCGACTCTGCTCTCATGGTCATTGAATATTGAGCAGCAGATTGCGCCGGGCACGTCACTTACGCTCGGATATGTTGGCTCGCATGGATATCATCAGATTCTTTCCGAAGATGTGAATGAACCGATTCCGACGATCTGCCCAGCGTCGCCATGCCCGTCGAATCTACCGGCTGGAACGGTTTACTATCCGAAGGGCGCGCCGTATGCAAATCCTAACCTGGCAAATAGCACGACGTGGATTTCGGAAGGTGTGAGTTCCTATAACGGGCTGATCGTCGATGTGAACCGCCGCTTCAATCATGGGCTGCAGTTCCGCGGCGTTTATACCTTCTCAAAAAATCTCGACAACGGAACGGCATGGAACAGCAGTGTAGGCGCGAACGCTCCAGGATTCGTGATGTATCCAGCTGAACCACAGCTTGATTATGGACCTGCAAATACAGATGTGCGCCACCTTGCCGTTATCAACGGCACATATGAACTGCCTTTTGGACAAGGAAAGTCGTGGTTCAGCAGCTTGTCTTCATGGAATGAACGATTCGTGAGTGGCTGGAGTACGAGCGCTATCTTCAGCGTGCAATCTGGTCTGCCTTTTACCCCGCAATTGGGATTTAATCCCTCGAACAACGGAGACAGCCGTAACCCGGTGCGGCCTTCCGTCAATCCCGACTTTCGCGGCAATGTGATTGAGGGTGGACCGTCGAAGTATTTCAATCCTGAAGCGTTTGTCGTACCTTTCGCCGGAACCTACGGCAACCTTGGACGCAACACGCTTAATGGGCCCGGACTCTCGGAGTTGGATCTTTCGTTACGGAAAAATACGGCAATCTCGGAAAGAGTAAACCTGCAATTCCGCAGCGAGTTTTTCAATGTTTTGAACCACACGAATTTTGGCACCCCGAATACTGTCGTGTATTCGTCAGCGTCGACTACGCCCTCGCCTACCGCAGGTGTTATCACGACGACGGCAACAACGTCGCGGCAAATTCAATTCGGATTGAAGCTATTGTTCTAGCAAGAACCTGGCCTCGGCGAGAGTGACACTGCGTCATGGGGTGCGCTCTCGTCCGCACT
>Ga0206943_1049_pt1 | contig 30012 bp, 23 predicted proteins | sample Alteio_BWOrgHeat_7_FD_153243 | JGI IMG/M metagenome (GOLD analysis project Ga0206943, IMG submission 153243) | Enriched cells from forest soil in Barre Woods Harvard Forest LTER site, Petersham, Massachusetts, United States -... | ecosystem: Environmental > Terrestrial > Soil > Temperate forest > O... | reverse complement strand
GAATTACGGTTACGATAGCCCCGCCATTGTTTTCTTAGACACCCCCGCTATAAAACCTATCATTAAAATTCACCAAAAATAATTCATCAGTGGCCCGGGTACATGCAGTATAAAACCAGCGAAGGAAATCTGTATTTACCATATCGTCCGTAAGATAGCCCTGGTCAACAAAAACAGCGTTCCACTGGCCGCCCTGGGCTTTATGGCAGGTAATAGCATACGCAAATTTTATCTGTAGGGCATTATAATAAGGGTTTAGTTTTAGTTCATTATGCTTGGCGCGCTTATTGGTTATATGGTCATAATCTTTCATGGCTTCCAAATAAAAGCGCTTTTGATCGGCAGGTTGCAAGGCTGGTGATTCTGAATACAAAGTATCCAGCAAAATTTTACAATCTAAAACCGGGTCCTCGGCATAATCAATAAACTCTAACTGTACATCGGCAAACCTAAAGCCGTACATATCTTCAATGCGGCGCACCTTCCTTATTTTGGCAATATCCCCATTGGCTATAAACCCGGTACTGCTCCCCTCCTGCTCCTGCAGCCAAAAATAGTTGTTTTTCACCACCATTATTTGGTCGCCACCGGTTAGCTCCTCCTCGCGCCAAAGCAGCCGGGCGCGTATCTGTTTGTTATATAAATTAGCGTTTTTGTTTGAGCGGCAAATGATCAGCGTATTTTCATTACCATATTTATTATAGGCATACTCCAACCCTTCTTCCAGGCGTTCGCCCGTCATCCTAAAAACGTCGGTGTAGCCTTTGGTGATGATCTTCGGCATGGTTTCTTTCTCCAGCCGTATCATATCGCGTATGCGGGTTACGTTATCCAATATCCCCGAGTTTTTTTGTTGCCGCAAAACATCGGTGAGTTCATAGCTAAAAACAGCTAAACCAAACTGCCGCTTCATCAATTCTTCATCCAATGCCGGGCTTTCGTCCGATCCGACTGGCGGCAACTGAGCGGTATCACCCACCAGCATTAGCTTGCAATTTTTCTTGTTATATACATACTTAACCAGGTCGTTAAGCAAAGTTTCGCGGTTATTGCCGCTCAACTGATCGGATACCATGGATGCCTCATCAATAATAAACAGTGTATTAACCGCCAGGTTGTCAGCAATGGCAAATGATTCGTCAACATTTAATGCCGATTTTTTACGGTAGATACGTTTATGTATCGTATAAGCTTTTCGACCGGAATAACCTGTAATAACCTTGGCGGCACGCCCTGTAGGGGCAAGCAATACCGATTTATAGTTATATTGTGTTAGCGCTTTTACCAAAGCGCCCAATACCGTAGTTTTACCCGTGCCTGCATACCCTTTTAATATAAAACATTCGTCGCCGGCATCTTTTAATAAAAACTGGTGTAACAGCCCAAACAGCTCGGTTTGCTGAGCGGTAGGCTCGTGCGGAAAGGCTTTTTGGATATGATCTGCTGACACCTTACAAAAATGCTGATAACTAACCTAATTAAGTAATCCAAAAAATATTACTTTTGCGATAAGCATGGCCGAGCAAACACTTACTTACCGCAATGACTCACTTATCCTCAACGAGGCTTATGAGTATGCTTTATTGGTATTGGTTAATGGCAATTCATTTTCGTACGCCGTAACTTCCGGAAATCAATTAATGGCTTACGAGGCAAATTGCCCTTTAAGCGAGCTGACCAATCCCTCGCAACTACAGGAATTATTGGAGGCTAATTATAAAAAAATAGTGCTCGCTTTACCTTCACCGGGATTTTCTTTGCTGCCGGTTAATTTATTTAACGCCGACCGCCTCACCGATATCGCACACCTGCTGGATGTAAAAGAAAATGAAAAGGTTTTAGCGCAGGTTTTAGATAAAGAAAATTACATAGTTTATAAAGTGGATGAACAGTTGCTGGCTGTTGTAAATAGGTACGATACTAAAAATGTGGTATTTGCCGCAAAAGGATGGATCAAAGCAATAGCTGAAGCTAACCCGGCAAATAATCAATTATATGTGAATGTAGAGGGCAATAAAGCTGATTTTCTATATTTCAAAGATGCGGGTATCCGCTTTTACAATAGTTTCGAGGCTAAAAGCGCGGATGATGTGGCCTATTATGCGGCATTAGTTGCCGGCGACCTGGAGTTGCATCCCGAGCTTACAAGATTAATTGTAAGCGGGGATATTACCGCCGGGGATGAAATTCACACCTCATTATCACGGTTTTTCTTAGCGGTAACAATTAATCCAATTCAGCTTTTGGAATTGCCTGAACAACTTAGCCACCACCAGCTATTATCATTGGCGGCACTGTCACTATGCGAATCATCGGAGGCTCTTTAAAAGGGTTAAGGCTTAATCCGCCAAAAAACCTGCCCGTTCGCCCCACTACCGACCTGGCCAAAGAAGCCCTTTTTAATATCCTACAAAATCAAATTGAGTTTGATGGTATTAAAGTGCTCGACCTGTTTAGCGGTACCGGCAATATATCGCTTGAATTTGCGTCGCGCGGCGCTGTACAGGTTATAGCTGTTGACAGAAGCATACATTGTATCAATTATTTGAAAGACGCGGCCCGTCAGCATAAATTAGAGCAGGTAAAAACTTATAAAGCCGATATTTTTAAATACCTTGAACTGGAAACCGACCAGTACGACCTGGTATTTGCCGATCCGCCTTATGACCTTAACCAAATACCGGCAATACCTAAGATAGTTTTCGAAAAAAACCTGGTATTGCCCGGCGGCTTATTAATTGTTGAACACCAATCCATGCAAAACCTAAGCCAGCACCCGGCTTTTGTAGAGCAGCGTAAATATGGTCATTCTTCATTTTCGTTTTTTAAAGGGTAGAGCATTGCGTAATTGCCCCCACTAAACAGCGCAGCCCTCATGAGCATCTTTTAAAAACAGACAACTAGCGAATAATCTCCCCCGGTTGGGGAGACTTTTGATTTTTCTAAATAAAGTGTTTTGTAAGAAATATTTAAGCCCTTCATCTTGTCTAACGGCTTTGTAAAAAAATCCGAAATCGAACATTCGATATTCGAAATAAAAAAATATAGATTTGTATGAATATGAAAGTCGCTCTTTTCCCCGGTTCATTTGACCCTATTACCAAGGCCCATGTTGATATTGTTAAACGATCATTGGGTTTGTTTGATAAGGTTTATATAGGCATAGGTGCTAATAGTTCAAAACCGGGTTTCCTGAGTGTAGAAAAGCGCGAACAAATGCTGCGTGCCGTATTTGAAGCCGAGCCCAAAATACATATTATAGCTTACGAGGGACTAACGGTTAATTTTTGTAAAAGCATTGGGGCTGATTATATGATACGCGGCATACGTACCGTATCAGATTTTGAATATGAAAAAGCCATAGCCCAAATGAACCATGCGTTGATACCCGAAATTGAAAGTATTTTTATAGTAAGCAAACCGGGCTATTCGTCCATCAGCTCAACCATTGTACGCGAAATTATGCGGCATAACGGCGATGTAACCCAGTTTATTCCGGCAGCGGCGTTACCTTATCTTTAACCAGGTCCATTTTTACTAAAACATCCATTATGGATGGGAAAGTGTTTTCAATAATAGTATCTATCTTTTTCTTTTTAAACCAGCGGACATCGGTTATCCCCTCATCTGTTTGAGGCACTAATTTATCCTGGTTAACGCTCTTCATTTTAAACCAATGCGTTTTCTTTAACACCACCTCTTCGCGGCTAATATAGGCATGGTAGGTTTTACATATTTTTTTGCCCAGTTGGCTAACTTCTATACCGCATTCTTCTTCCACCTCACGTACTGCGGCTGCCTTAACTTTTTCATCTTTTTCAATTTTTCCTTTCGGCAGGTCCCACTTATCATTACGGTAAATAAATAAATATTCGCCGTGCTCATTTTTAACTATTCCACCGGCCGCCTCTATCAGGGTCATATTTTCTCCCACCGTTTTCAGGTAAGCTTTGGCATCCTTACACAATACATAAAACAAGTCGCGTTTATGCGCTACTATCCAGGTGTAAATTATTTTCAGGTCAAAAGTCTGAGCATCAATCTTTTGGTAATGATCTTTTACTTTAGGTTCTGATTCTGTAAGAAGGATAACCTTATCATTAATATAAATTCTGTATTTTTGGGCCATGTTTAATAATACTGAAACTGAACAACAAGTAGCTGAATTCCTGCTGCAAATTAAAGCAATAAAATTACAACCTAATAATCCTTTTACATGGGCTTCGGGTTGGAAGTCGCCAATTTATTGTGATAACCGGGTTACTCTTTCGCACCCCACCATACGCACCTATATAAGGCAACAATTAACACAGGTTATACAGGAAAAATTTGGTGCCGTTGGCTGTATTGCAGGCGTGGCAACCGCAGGCATTCCACAAGGTGCCCTGGTGGCGCAAGAATTAGGCTTACCTTTTATATATGTGCGGGCAAAACCTAAAGATCATGGTACAGGCAGTTTAATTGAAGGTGATGTAGCGGTAACCGGCAAACGGGTTGTTGTTATTGAAGACCTGATATCAACAGGTAAAAGCAGCCTGCAGGCTGTTAACGCTTTGCGCGATGCCGGATATGATGTAGCAGGGCTTGCCGCCATATTTAACTATGGGTTTGATATAGCGACAGAGAATTTCAAGAAAGCAAATTGCCCTTTTATAACGCTATCAAATTATACCGCATTGATTGAATATGCCGAGAAACATCAGTATATAGTTGCTAACGATGTTGAAATATTAAAACAATGGCGCAAGGACCCGTCTGTATGGGGACAGTAGCCAGTTTGCAGTTTTGAGTTTGCAGTTTGCCCCCTAATCACAATTAACTAATCTCTAATCACTACCTACCCATGACTACCTTCAAAAGTTCAGCAACTATAAACAAGCCGGTAAATGATGTTTATTTGTTTTTATCGGATATGAACAACCACCGGCAATTGATGCCCGAGGGTGTGCAGGATTGGGTATCAACTATTGATACCGCCAGTTTCGGCGTACAGAATAATATGCTGAAACTTTCTTTAAAGATAGAGGGCAGAGTATTAAACGAAGAGATAAGGATAATTCCTTTTGAAAAGCCCCCTTTTGATTTGGATATAAAATGGGCGCTATCATCAAACAACAATCAAACCGATGTGGTTTATACCATTCAGGCTGATCTGAATATGATGATGAAAATGATGGCCTCCGGCCCGCTTCAAAAATTAGCAGACCATGAAGTAAATACCCTGGCCAGGGTATTAAGCTAAATCTTTTTTAGTTGCCCTTCTATGTTTCGAATCCATGTTTTTCAAAGCGATGACCACTATATTGATGATGACCAGGCTTATAATAAATGTTCCCATAATTGTAAATAATAAAATAAATCGATCTGATATTAATTTCTTAATAAAACCAGATTGTGTACTATAAGTTTAAAATTGGTTTAACTATAGATTTAAACGGGTGAGCAGGCAAATTAGTTTCAACTCATATTCATTTAAATGTAAAAGTTTTCAACATATTAACTTATGAAGTTTTAATTACCACGAAACCAACGCCCGCGCAAACATTATCTGTTTATCACTACATTAATAGCTTTATTTAGCGTAATTTTGCAAAAAATTAGAAGTGCAGTATGATAACGGTATCCAATCTATCTTTACGCTATGGTAAACGTACATTATTTGAAGACGTTAACCTTAAATTTACACAAGGCAATTGCTATGGCATTATAGGAGCCAACGGGGCGGGGAAATCTACCTTTTTAAAAATACTTTCGGGCGAGATTGACCCTTCAGGTGGTTTGGTGAGTTTTACTCCCGGCGAACGTATGGCGGTATTAAGCCAAAACCACTATGCATTTGACGATTTTACGGTAATTGAAACCGTAATGATGGGGCATAAAGAGATGTATGCCGTAATGAAGGAGAAGGATGCCATTTACCTGAAAGAGGATTTTAATGATGCTGACGGCGAACGTGCCGGCGAACTGGAAAACCTTTTTGCAGAGATGGACGGCTGGAACGCCGAAAGTAATGCCGCTACCCTATTGAGCAATTTAGGCATCAAAGAAGAATTTCATTATAGTTTGGTAAAGGATCTGGACAATACCCAAAAGGTACGCGTATTATTAGCCCAGGCCCTTTTTGGTAAACCTGATATATTATTATTAGATGAGCCTACCAATGATCTGGATATCCATACCGTAAGCTGGCTGGAAGACTTTTTGGCAAGCTATGAAGCCATTGTATTGGTGGTATCGCACGACAGGCACTTCCTGGATACCGTTTGTACGCATGTGGTTGATATTGACTTTGCTAAAATGACCATTTATACCGGTAACTATACCTTCTGGTATGAATCGAGCCAGTTGGCATTAAAACAACGGTCAGATCAAAATAAAAAGACTGAGGACCGCGTAAAGGAACTACAGGAATTTATCCGCCGTTTTAGTGCCAATGCTTCCAAATCAAAACAAGCTACCAGCCGTAAAAAAGCGTTAGATAAGATCAACCTTGACGAAATACAGCCATCAAACCGTAAATATCCGGGCATTATATTCAATAACCTCGGCCGTGAAGCGGGTGACCAGATACTACAGGTTGAAAATTTAAGCAAAACCTTAAATGGCGAACTTTTATTCGGGAACATTAACCTGATGGTGAATAAAGGTGATAAAATCGGTGTATTATCACAAAATAGCTTGGCAACAACCGCTTTTTATAACATTTTAACCGGGCGCGATAGGCATTATAAAGGCGAATTTAAATGGGGCGTTACCATTAACCCGGCCGATATACCTATTGATAATGCTGAATACTTTAAAGGTAAAGACGATAACCTGATAGACTGGCTGCGCGAATTTTCGCCGGGCGAAAAGGACGACCAGTTTATTCGTGGCTTTTTGGGCCGTATGCTGTTTAGCGGCGAGGAAGTGCTGAAGAAAAGCAATGTACTATCGGGTGGCGAAAAGATGCGTTGCATGTTCAGCCGTATGATGTTGCAGCAGGCCAACCTGCTCATGTTTGACGAGCCAACCAATCACCTCGACCTGGAATCGATCACCGCTTTAAACAACGGTATGAAAGATTTTAGAGGCACTATGCTGTTTACCACCCGAGATCATGAACTGGTAGAAACTGTTGCTACCCGTATCATTGAATTAACCCCGGGCGGCATTATTGATAAACTAATGACTTACGACGAATATGTTAATAGCGATGCCGTACAAAAGCTTCGCGATGAAATGTACGCGATGGCTTAATTTCGGATGTCGGATGTTCGATTTCGGATTTAAGATTCAGGAAATTGGGATTAAGATTATGCATTAGCTTAATACGTCTTTATGAAACACATCTTTCTTGTTGCCACCATCTTACTGTTTTGTGTTGGGTACGCCCATGCGCAAATACTAACCGGCAATATAAAGGATGCAAAAACTAACCAAAGCCTTCCTTATGTAAACGTAGGAGTGGTTGGTAAAGGCATTGGCACGGTAACCAGTGGTGAAGGCGCTTTTAAAATCACCTTAAACAACAATAATGCCGATAGCCTAAAAGTATCCATGTTGGGTTACAACACGCAGTCTTTCCTGGTTGCTGATGTTGTGAAACAAACAGGCCCGCTAAATATTTTATTGGTACCAAGCAATACGCAGCTAAAAGAGGTAAACATAGCTAATCATAAATACAGGCAAAGCGTATTAGGTAATACAACAAAATTAAAATCGGTTAACGCGGGCTTCACCAGTAACGACCTGGGTAATGAGATAGGTGAAATTATTAAAATTAAAAAATCGCCAACCTATCTTAAGCAATTCAACGCGGCGCTTAATGAAAATACGTCCGACTCGGTAAAGCTGCGGTTAAATATCTACAACGTAAAGGACGGTATGCCCGATAAAAACCTGTTACAGCAAAACATATTGATAACCGTAAAAAAAGGCCAGGATCAAATAACTGTTGACCTTGAAACTTACCATATTATGGTTGAGGATAAGTTTTTTATTAGTTTGGAGTGGATAAAAGATACAGCAGGGCATGGACTAAAATTTGCGGCAAGCTTATTAAGCAGCGCCATTATTTCGCGCGAAACCAGCCAGGCAAAATGGGAAAAAATAGGTATAGCCGGTGTAGGCTTTAATGTATTGGCGGAGTATTAGTTGATTGCGAAATTCGGAACGTTAAATGCGGAATGGATTTGTTCATAGCGTACAAATAAAACTTTCCGGGTCCTGCCCTTTCGGACTATGAAAATTTTTCGTTTCTTTGCCATCCCAATAAAACAATGACTTGGTAGCTCAGTTGGTAGAGCAACTGACTCTTAATCAGTGGGTCGAGAGTTCGAGCCTCTCCCAGGTCACCATTAACCGCGAATCGAAATTTACCCGATTTGCGGTTTTTTTTATGCCTCCCCCCGATCAGTCTATCTACCACCGTTTTCATTATCTTAAATACATTTAAACTTTTAAGAGAATTCAACTATCTTTAATGGTTACCGACTTGCTAATGATCTGTACTGCTGGTTCTATAAAAAAAGTTTTACTCCTATTGAGTTTAGTTGCTCTTTGTACCTGCATTGCTACGGCGCAAAACAACCAAATAGTGGGTAACGGTGGGGCAACCCAGGCGATTAGCTTTCCTGCAACAGGATGCGTTTATAATTGGGTTAATAATACTCCCGGCATCGGGCTGGCAGCAAGCGGAACAGGCAATATCGATTCTTTTATCGCAGTTAACAATGGCACTTCGCCAATTACGGCAACCATTACGGCTACCCCCGCAACACCAGGCATATTTGCGTATTTTGCCAGTGGCAGCAATATTAACAATTTTGGTAAAAACGGCACAATAACGGTGTTAAATACAGCGACTAACACGGTAGTAGCGACTATTCCGGTTGGGGCTTCGCCGCTTGGCGTCGCGATAAGCCCGGATGGGAGCCGCGTATATGTGGCCAATGTGGTTTCACAAACCATCTCTGTAATTGACGCATCAACCAACAAGGTTATAACAACAATTATTGCGGGAGGCGGGAGCGATTATTTAACGGTAAGCCCGGACGGAAAATTCCTTTATATTGAGTCCAGAGTCAATGGCAAGATAGGCGTAAGTGTAATTAACACTACGACGAATAGTATAATGGCTACTATAGCCACCCCTAATATTTCGGGAGGCATTGCTGTAAGCCCTGATGGAAAATACCTGTACGTAGCCGGCCAAAATACTCCAGGCGCGGACCTGTTAACCGTTATTAATACGCAAACCAACACCATATCAGCAACCATCCCTGTAGGCATCAGTCCCGAAGGCATAGCAGTAACACCGGATGGGAAACAAGTGTATGTGACTAATTATAATTCAAATAGCCTAACCATTATCAACGCGTTAACTAATACGGTGACCAATAATATTGGTGTAGGCAACCTGCCTCAAAATATAGTGATCAGTAAGGATGGAAGTACGGCTTATGTTGCCAATTATAATTCGGATAATGTTTCGGTGATCAACACCACAACCAATACTGTTGTTGACAGTATCGCTGTCGGCTCCGCTCCTTCTGGTATAGCAATAACTCCTGATGGAAAAGAACTTTACGTTCTCAATAGCGCATCTAATAATATCAGCATTATCAATACTACCACAAATACAGTTTCGAAAACTATTAACGGCGGCAGCACTCCGTATTTGAACCCCGGTGCCTTCGGCAATTTCATAACCGGTCCGGTAAACTGCACGGGATCAACGGTCACCTTTACCATTACCATTTACCCGGGGCCAACAATTATCACGGGCGCTGTTACCGGCAGCATTATAGCTTGTGAAGGAAGTGCTTCTGTAAACCCTAATATCTCCCAGTTTGCTGTTTCGGGAATCAGTTTAACCTCAAATATTTCGGCAACGGCCCCAATAGGTTTCGAACTTTCTACCGCACCAGCCGGTCCTTACACTAATAATCTTTCTTTGCTACCTGCGGCAAGTACAACTGTATATGTTCGGTTAGCAGCATCGGCTACTGTGAATACTTCGGGTAATATAATCCTTACATCCGCAGGTGCAACAAGCCAAAGCGTGGCCGTATCAGGCACGATCAATTCTTTACCGAATGCTGCCTTTACCTTAAATAGTGTTAACTGTAACGGTAATGTCACATCTTTTAAAGATATGTCAACCGGCACAGGCACTATAAAAGGATGGCTATGGGATTTTGGGGACGGCCAGGCATCTACCCTGCAAAACCCGACCCATAACTATTTAACTCCGGGCGATTATAATGCTGTTTTAACCGTCACCGATAACTATGGCTGTTCAAGTAAAACAGCCGCCACAGTGTTGCATGTTATAGCTGCGCCGGTTGCTAACTTTACCGCATCAGCAACCGCTTGCGTTGCCGGTAACGTCGTATTTACCGACAGATCATCTACAGCTACAGGCGCCATTAAACTATGGATTTGGAATTTTGGGGATGGTAAGATCGACACGCTTATGAGCGCGCAAAACGTGGTTCACAGTTTTACGCACCCCGGTATAGATACCGTAAAGCTGATCGTAATTACTAACAGTGGTTGTTCAAGCAGTGTTTTTGCCCAGCCCATTAAAATAAATCCCTTGCCGGTAGTAGATTTTAAGCTGCCAGCGGTATGTTTATCCGATGCCTACGCACAGTTTACCGACAACAGCAGTATCATGGATAATACGCAATCGTTATTTACCTATTCGTGGAATTTTGGGGATAATTACGCAATTGCCGCAGATAACACCTCAAATCAACAAAATCCCAGGCATAAATATGCTTATACCGGTAATTATACTGTAACGCTGACGGTTACGTCGGCCTATGGCTGCGTTGCTTCCAAATCGCAGGCTTTTACCGTTAACGGTGCAGTGCCAATGGCCGCTTTTTTTGTTGAAAACTCAACCGCGTTATGCAGTGCCGATAGCGTAGTGTTTGACGACCAGTCAACTGTGGATTTTGGTAATATCACCAAGATAGTTTGGTATTTTGATTATAACAATCATCCGACTGATACAGTGGTTTACACTACGGCTACCATGCGCACCGACAAAAAATACACCCATAGTTACGGCGTTTTCAATACGCCTTTAAAGAAAAACTATACCGTAATGATGGTTGCCTATTCCGGGCAGATCTGTCTAAGCGAGCAGCTGCAAACGATAACTATAAATGGGAACCCGGTAATAAACCTCCTACCGGCTGATTCGATAAGCATTTGCCAATCAGACAGCCCATTTCAAATCGGCGAAAATAAAAATGGGTTTGTGGGCACCGGCGTATTTTCGGGTATTGGAGTTAGTTCCGCTGGCTTATTCAACCCTAAATTATCAGGAGTTGGCACATTTACTATAAACTATCTTTTCACCGCAACAAACACCGGTTGTACCTATGCCGACAAACTAAAGATCACCGTTAACCCATCGCCTGTTGTTACTGTTCCAAATCAACTTAATGTGCTTGAGGGCGGAAAGGTTAAATTAAACGCAACGGCCTCGATAGTCAGCGGAACCATAACTTACAAATGGTCGCCGGCTTATGGGCTGGATAACCCGAATATCTTAAATCCGGTGGCCAATCCGGTTAATAATCAAATTTATACATTAACCACTACTTCAAACAACGGCTGCACTGCCGCCGCCGGTATATTGATTAACGTGTTAAAACTCCCGGTGATACCAAATGCTTTTACACCCAACAGCGACGGTATAAATGATACCTGGAATATCACGTATATCAACAGTTACCCAAATTCAACTGTTGAAGTATTTAACAGGAATGGCCAGCAAGTTTTTTTTTCAAGGCAATATCCTATACCCTGGGATGGAAAGTATAAAGGGAACAACTTGCCCGCAGGCACTTATTATTATATCGTTACACCTAACAGCGGCCTTAAGCCGTTTTCCGGATCAGTTGTCATAATCAGGTGATAGATAATAAATTAAAGTTTTAAAAGGAAGGTGTGAAAAATTCCCGAAGTTATTTAATGACAAAATCGCATTATTAAAACAGCTGGAATCCGGCAACGGTGTATAGAAATCACTATCGGGGCATCTTAAATAAACCCGAAAGCTATCTGAGCAATGATAAAATCAATCATAGCAGCTTATTTCTACCTTTTTAATATCTTAGTATAATCAAACTTACAACAATGAAAAAACTAACCATTAGCATTTGCGCAATTTTATTAATCACAATAACAAACATTTATGCCCAATTAACCCCGCAGCCCAGCTCGACTGAAACTATAGTGCAGGGATTTGGTTTGGGTAAAATTAATTTAACGTACTCCCGCCCTAATGTAAAGGGCCGCAAAATATTTGGTGGCATGGAGCCTTACGGGATTGTTTGGCGCACAGGTGCTAATTCTGCAACGGTAATTAAATTTACGGACGACGTTACCCTGGAGGGCAAAAAGGTACCTGCCGGCGAATACGGTTTTTTCAGCATTCCCGGCGAAAACGAGTGGACCATCATTATCAATAAACAACCCAAGCAATGGGGCGCTTATAGCTATAAGGAGTCCGACGATTTTTTGCGTTTTAAAGTAAAAACCGAACATCTGCCTGCTTTGACCGAAACTATGACGCTGGCTTTCGTCAATGTAATGCCAACCAGCTGCGATCTGCAAATGCGATGGGAACATAGCGGCTTTACGCTTCATCTAATAGCCGATATAGACACTAAAGTGATGGCACGTATAGATTCGGCCATGAATACCGCTAAAAAGCCTTATTATGAAGCCATCATTTATTACTATAACAATAATAAAGACATGACTAAGGCCCTGGTGTGGGCCAATGAATTGGAAAAAGATAAAGCGTTTCCTCCTTTCATTCCAAAACTATGGAAAGCACGTGTACTGTTGAAAAAGGGCGATAAAGCGGCTGCCATAGCCACCGCAACAGAGGGTGTAAAAATTGCAGCCGAAAATAAGAGCGACGAGTACGTGCGGTTAAATAATGAAGTAATTGTCCAGGCAAAAAAATAACCATTATGTGGCTCCGGGCAGTTCAACAGGCACAGGAGGTATAGTGATGGCGAATTAAGGCAACTTGAGGTACGCTTAAGGCAACATGAGGTGGTGTTAAAACGATATTATAGGGCCTCGCAGATTCGTTTTTTATTTTCCCATTTTTTGGGGCTGAAGAGATTGTTCTTATATGTTTATTCAATTACTAAACGCGTTAATTAAATCATAGAACAGCGATTTCTTTCTTTTTTTTAATCGTCTAACCCATATTGTTTGGTTATATATTTTAGCATATCCACAGCGTCCTTTTTTGCCTTCCTATTGTCTGTCAACAGTTCGTTGCTTATAATTCTAACCAACACCATATCTGCAGCTAATTGATTAAGCGCGTCCTGGTTTAGGTTTCGTATTTGTGCAGTTGGTTGTGAAAGTGTATCAAATGCGGCAACCATATTCGCCGGTGTAAAGTGTAGCGTTAAAAACGGGTCGATATAGGTGCGTTGGTATTGCAGGTTAACATCCTGATCGGTATGTAAAAGCTCAATATGCCGTTCATAATTCGAGAAATAACTTATTATTTTGGAATTGCTAAACTGCTTAAGGTGAAGTTCGTTTTTTATGGCTGCAATTGCCCCTGCCGATGGATGGAAAAGCCACATACTATGTGAATTTGCAAGCATTTTTTGTATCTTTTTAATATCTGCTTTTGGCAAAGGTTGTTGCAGCAGGGTTACTAAGGTATCATTGTATTTTACCATCCGCGTTTCACCCTTGTATATATCATTTAATTGCAAGGTATCAGCCTTCAGGTCGTTAACAAGTTGTGATGTAAGTTGCCTTACATGTTCGTTGTTATCAATACTTTCTCTTATATTTTCGGCTATAAAGCCCATCATTACGGCAATAAATATCATAAAGCCCTCTATCAGGTATTCTTTCCAGGGTTTCGGATTGTGGTCAAGCTGAGGATGGTGGTGTACTTCCATTTCGGTCTCGGGTGATAGATTTTGAATATTAACTTCTGTGATTACAGGGACGGATGTAAGGGGTTCCTTTGGCGGATGTTTAGTTTTAGGGGCCTTTATTGGAGGCTTATCAGCACCGGTATTTACTTTTTTAGTTTTGACCTTATCCCCCTGCTTCACCCCCGCTATAGTGGGTTTGTCCTTTGAAGTATCAGTATTTTTCTGATCGGCTTTACGCATAGCATCTCAAAACTAAATATTAAAAAAATCTATTGCTAAAAGTATTCGTAAAATATTTTTACCGGGGAATTTGTACATTGTTTTTCAATCGGCAAAACATTAGACGTTAGTTTTTTCAACAGGAATGGTATAATAAAATATTGCCCCATTTGGTTCTTTATTTTCTGCCCATATCCGGCCGCCAAGCATGCCTATAAAATCCTTGCACATAGAAAGTGCTATTCCTGCTCCCTGCTGTGTGGAAGAGGTTAACTGGTTAGAAACTACAAATAGCTTGCTAATGGTTGTGTTATCCATGCCAGGGCCGTTATCTGCCACAGCTATGGTGAAATTATCATTACTTTGTGTGGCAGTGATTTTAATTGTACCACCTTCGGGGGAAAATCTTATAGCGTTTGACAGTAAATTACGGTTAACAAACTGCAACATTTCCCTATCTGAAGATATAGTCATGTGATCAGGTACCTGGTTGGTGAAAGTTATTTTTTTCTCGTCTAGCTGTTGGTAAAACAATTCGGCCGATTCGTTGAACAGATCATGGAGCAACAGGGATTCGGCTTTAAACCGGTAGCCTGATAATTGTTGTTTGATCCATTGCAATATCGTATCAAATGATTCCAGCATCCGCGTAGCATCAGTCTCTATTTCCCCATAAAACTGCTCCATTTCGATGTCAGTAAAACCTGGGTTATCACGCATCATACGTGCAATACTTATTGTTGAGATCAATGGGGTCCTGAAGTCATGCGCTAAAATTGAAATCAGCTTATTCTTAAATTCGTCCGCCTCGTGTAAGGTATTGTTTCGATCCTGTATTTGCAGGTTAAGCTGGGCTTGCCGGTGTTCATGCAGGCGCGAAACCTGGTACAAGCGGTAAATAATAATAATTAGCACAATACTTACCACGCAACATGAAAACAGCAGCCATATCTCAGTTTTACTGCTTCTATTAGCTATTCCCAGCAGTGTGTTATCGTCCTGTATCTCGTTATATTTAATATAGTCACCTATGAATTTTTTCAGGTTGTCATTTTCAGCCGTAAGCGCTGTTGCTATTAAGCTATGAACTTTGATGATTTTATCCTTATTGCCCGATAATTCGGTATAAGCTAAAATGACTTTTAATATCTTAACCTTTAAATAAACATATCCATTTGCCTGGGCCAATGCGTAGGCCCGGTTATAATAACTCAAAATACTATCGGGTTTATTAGAATAATAATCGGCAAATAAACCGAGCGAGTTGATCTCAAAAAATTCCATGCCGGCTTTTTTAGATTCGGATAAAGACCGTTCTATTAATGGCAGCGCACCCTGCTTATCGCCCTTATTAAGTAAGTTATTGGCCTGTAACTGCATAATGACGATCATCATGCGCTTATCTTTAAACCGGTTTGCAATTTCGCTGGATTTTGCTACATAATACCGGGCACTATCATAACTAAGGGACGAATTAACAATGCAATAATTGGCATATATCGTACTCATGATACTGTCTTTTTGCAACTTTCGGCCTGTTTGGATAGCTTGAAGGCAAAATGCTTTAGCATGTGTACTGTCTGCAATGCCCCGATAGACGGTTGACATGTTCATTAATACCATGGCCGCGTTTGTTGTATCCAACTGTTTCCGGTAGGCCGACAACACCTTACTATATAGTTCCAATGATTCTCTAAACAAACCTTTAAGATAAAGCGCAGTGGCGATAACGTTGTCGGCATCTGTTTCCCCCTTGGTGTAGCGTAGCCTTATCGCCATAGCTTTAGCTTTCATACCATAGTAAAAGCAGCTATCTGAGTTTTTAAGGTGGTAAAGCATTCCTAACCTGTTCAGGCTATTCACCAGGATAACGCTGTCTTTAATGAATGGTAGCTTACGTTGCTCCTGTTGTATAAAGGCTGATTGGCTCTGCGCATAGTTATTGCAAAGGCAAAAAAACAGGATTATGGCAATATACCGGATGGGTTTAGGTAAATGCATTACAGGTACGATGTGAAAAACTTAATCGAAATTACGATTTTTCAATTATATAATAGCTGTTTTTTATAAATAGATGGCAGGCAGTATATTCTTAACTTGCCGCTTCCCCGTCTTTTTATAATCTCCACGTACCTTTCTTTAAAAAATCGTATTTTTGCAAAATATTATCAGCTCGTGATAATGGCAACATTTAACTATAAATAACTACGTGTATGGATATCATTCACAATACTGATATTGGAACAAAACAAAAAGCGCTTGCCATTAACCTTAACCTCAAAATTTACGGCTCATTTGCCGAAATTGGTGCAGGACAGGACGTAGCTGCTAATTTTTTCAAAGCCGGGGCATCATCGGGTACTATAGCTAAAACCATGTCGGCTTATGACATGACCTTTTCTGATGCTATTTATGGTGTGCAGCAAGTACGCCGTTATGTAAGCGAAAACCGTTTGATGTCAATGCTCGATCATGAATTCGGGTTATTGATAGAGCGCCTGGCTGCACAACGCGGCGATACAACAACCTTTTTTGCTTTTGCCGATACAGTATCAGCCCTCAATTATCAAAAAACGAATGACGGGCATGGCTGGATGGGCGTGCGTTTTCAGTTAGAGCCTAACGGGGCTTTTAACGATGTGGTGCTTCATGTAAAATTATTAGATAACGATAATAATTTGCAGCAACAAGCTGCAGGGATTTTAGGTGTAAACCTAATGTATGCCTGCTTTTATTACCATGAAAGTCCGCCTATTTTCTTGCTTTCGTTAATGGACGATTTGTCAAAAGACCGTATCCAGATAGATATGATCCGTTTTGAAGGGCCCAATTTTACCAAAGTGGATAATCGCCTGATGAGCCTGCACCTGGTAAAATATGGTTTTTCGGATGCGGCTGTGTTTGGGCCGGATGGTGCCAATATGCAGCCTTCGGAGGTACTATATAAAAAGCATATTGTGGTAATACGCGGGCGCTTTCGCCCCATTATCAATGTGCATTTAGATATGCTTAATAATGGCGTTAAACAGTTTTTACAAGAGCCCGATGTAGATAGCGCCAATGTGGTAGTAGTGGCGGAGCTTACCCTGCAATCATTAAAAGAAAGGGACGCCACCGCAACAGCCGATATTGACGAAAAAGATTTTCTGGAACGTGTGGATATCCTTTGTTCGCTTGGGCAAACGGTGCTGATCTCAAATTTTCATGAGTATTATAAACTGGTGGCTTACCTGTCAAAAATCACTAAATTGAAAATGGGTGTGGTGTTAGGCTACCCTAACCTGGAGTATATTTTTTCGGAAGAACATTACCAGGAGCTTCCCGGTGGAATTTTGGAGTCGTTTGCTACCCTTTTTAGCCGTAAGGTAAAACTGTTTATTTACCCCACCTTGCGCGATGGAGTTATTTATAATTGCCTTAAGTTTGCCCCGCCGCCGCACCTAATGGACCTGTACCGCTACCTGATAGCCAATAACAAAATAGAGGACATTAGGCATTATAATGAAAGCAATCTTCACGTACAAACCGATATCGTATTGCAGCTTATAAAACAAGGCGTAGATGGATGGGAACAATACGTACCGGCCGAAGTGGCCGCGATGATAAAAGAAAGGTGTTTATTTGGCTATAGCTGCGAAGTTGATCATGTTAAAGAAAATATGAGCGTAACAAATGATAGCAAAGGCTAAATAGTTTGAATGTATTAATAGAAAGTTTAAATTTGGATTAACCAAATATTAAAACCTCAAGTTATGCCAAAGTATGTAATTGAACGGGAAATTCCCGGGGCAGGTAAGCTTACTGAAGAGCAACTGAAAGCCATTTCACAAACCTCATGCAGGGTACTAAGTAATTTAGGCCCAAAAATTCAATGGATTAACAGTTATGTAACGGGCGATAAAATCTATTGCATTTACATAGCGCCAAATGAAGAAATGGTTCGTGAACATGCAATGCAAGGTGGGTTTCCGGCAAACGCAGTTAACCAGGTATTAGCAATCATTGATCCTACTACTGCCGAATAGTAGTATAGCCGGCTCATATTATAGCTGTAATTGCCTGTTAATATGAGCCGATATTGCTATTTTTTATAAATAATATTCAAAATACTATCTCCTACCGTTTTTCGATAATGGCTACTTTCATAGTAGTTATATTTACTATTGGTAAAAGAGTTTTTTCCTGAAAAATCATACAGGTTACTACCAAAAATACTTTTCAAATTATTTATATCGGGCTTTGAATATTTAATTTGCTCATATAAAGGACTAAGCACTACCTTATAATTGGTATTATGCTCCTTTAAAATTCTTGCTATTTCATTAAACATATATATGCCACCTGCATCTATTCTTTGTACCGAGTCGGTTCGTTCACCATACCTTTTATAAAACTCATCCTTTTTGTTTGCATAATATGCAATAGGGTTCTTATTAATTTCCGTCTCTTTATTCGATACTTCTTGTATTGCATTTGTTTTTTTATCATAAGAAATAGCGTTCTCTTCAATGTTACCCCACATGAAGTTTTTATATTGGTGGGTTAATTTATAATATAAAAAATCAAACAAAAAAAACGGATTTATATAAGACTTGAAAGATGCAATTTGAAATTCAAAACTACTTTCATGGGATGTAACAGGGTCTTTCATAAACATGTGCCCCCTTGAATTACCATCTCCTCCTTGTGAAAATGTTTGATCTCTGCAAATAATGATTAAGGCATTATCTATCTTACAATTGGTTTCGTCAAGATACTTCAATTTAATATATATACCGTATATCGACTCTGAATGAGCATCAAATACAAATATATGAGCATTGGGGTCAAGTTTTTTTATCCAGGAATCCGGCCTGTAGGCCATTGTTCTTGAGCTTCCGAAAATAAACGAGTTATAATGATATAACTTATTATTCTTTACAAACATTTCTGTACTTACATAATCCCTGTTTAAGGATACATGTGAATTTGAATAATTATCATATTTATACAATACTTTAAACGGATCAAAATAAAAGTAACTGCTTAATACTATAACAACCGGAATAAGACCTACCAACAAAAAAGACAACAGGTTCAATAAAAATTTCCTCATAATTAAAACTGAAAATAGATGAACTGCTGTTTAGACCCTGACAAAACAAATATTAGTAAAATAAGCGCATAATATCCGCACCATCTAATTGATCGCGGCCAGTTTAGCCCTGTTTTCTCAATTGCATAGGCATTTTCCCTACCAAACCATTCAATCATTATAAAACCAATAAGCATCACAAAAAGTATTGCTCCGGGCATAAAAGGTGTGGTAAGGATTGATGTAACCGGTACGCGTGGCATTGTAAACAATGATTTTGAAAACATTTCTGAAATATATTTAAACGCGTCCCCAACACTTTTTGCACGAAAAAAGATCCACGCAAAAACAGTGAGGCTAAATGTTAAGATCATACTCAAAAACTCTTTAACACCCGGGAGATATTTGCCCTGTGCTATTGTTTCCAAATTATTTCTATTCTTGTTTAGCAGCATTAAGGGTAAAAAATAAATGGCATTTAATATTCCCCAAATAATAAACGTCCAGTTGGCCCCGTGCCAAAAACCACTTACCAGAAAAATGATAAAGATATTTTTTATTTTCATCCAGATTCCGCCTTTGCTTCCACCTAAAGGAATATATAAATAATCTCTAAACCAGGTTGTTAATGATATGTGCCATCGCCGCCAAAATTCAGCGATATCCCGGGAAAAATATGGAAATGCAAAATTTCGCAGAAGCTCGATCCCCAAAAGCCTTGCCACACCCAAAGCAATGTTTGAGTAGCCGGAAAAATCACAGTAAATCTGGAACGCAAATAAGATAGCCCCAATAACATGCGTGCTGCCCGAATAAATTCCCGAGTGATTGAAAATCAGGTTAACATATTCAGCACAATTATCAGCAATAACTACTTTTTGAAACAACCCCCATAAAATTTGCCTTAGCCCGTCAATAACATGGAGATAATTAAAATGCCTCACTTTTTTCACCTGGGGCAGTAAATGAGTGGCCCTTTCAATAGGCCCAGCCACCAGCAACGGAAAAAAACATACAAATACAGAATAGTCAATAAAATTTCTTTCGGGTTTTATTCTGTCTTTATAAATATCAAGTACGTATGATAATCCGTGAAAAGTATAAAACGATATGCCAATAGGTAAAATAACATTCAACGTTGTAAAGTTTGGATGTGCACCTAATAGCTGCAAACCATCTGCAAATGAACTAACAAAAAAATTGTAGTATTTAAAAATCCCAAGAAATCCCAGGTTTATACTGACGCTTAAAATCAACCAAAACTTTCTTCGACTCTTATTAGAAGTGTCGGCCATTTTTATTCCCGTGTAATAATCTAATAATGTTGAAAATGCCAATAGAAAAAGAAAACGGTAATCCCAGCTCGCATAGAAATAATAACTGGCTACAAATAATAATATATTTTGAAGTTTTAAATTTTTGGAAGTTAAAAACCAATAACAAAAAAATACGATAACAAAGAAAATTGCAAAACCAGTAGAATTAAACAGCATAGGGGCTAATTATAATTAAATAATAGTATTAACAACCTGTTTACTGTTCAAATAGCAAATTGAAACAGGCTCTAACATGTAACACATAACTTAACTACTTTAATCATAATTATTTACAATACAAGTTATACTGTAATGATAAATAAAAATACTGCTAAATGCAAATTGCCAAACAGGCCATTTTACGCTTTAAATTGTAATCAACATTTGCTATTAAAAATAGGTTTACCGACCCAATCCCCCGTTTTACCGACAACTTTAAATATCCGGCAAGGTTTAGCTTCGGGGCTTTATACGCTTCTTGTAGCTTTGGTTAACAATTAAACCAAGCTCATGAACAATCAATCAGCAACTTTTACAAATAACATTGAAGATTACCTGGATACAACGATCATTTTTGGCGAAATAAAAAAGACCATCGTATCGAAAGACTTTAGGGGCGGAAAAGTTACCAATATTTTTGGCAGCACCGTGTTGGATTTTACTTATGCCGACCTTAGCGGGGTTGTAGTGTTAGATATTTCGCAGGGATTTGGCGAAGTGAAAATTACCGTACCTAACGACTGGCGCGTAGAAACCGACTTTTCGCAATTTTGCGCAACAGTTGATGATAAACGCAGGGATTTAAGCCAAACACGTAACTCGAATAAAATATTGGTGCTTACCGGCACCTCTGTGTTCGCGGTTGTTGATATTGTGAATTGTTGGTAATCTCTTTGATTTGATCTTCAACGGGTTTTGAGGATCAAATAGCTACGGCACAAGGAAATAATAAATCAGGTAACCGATCAACGCACCGGCTATTAACAATACAAACCCGTTAAACCGTTTATTTTTCATAAAGCAGATCATTACAATACCGCTAAGGGATAACAAGCTCATAAAAATAGCTGTAACATCAATTAGGTACGACCATTTTTTACCTGTGTCCCTTCCCTTGTGCAAATCGTTCATTACGGCCACTAAACCAAGGCTGGTTTCTGTAAGCTTATATTCCCCGTTATCGCGGTTAATAAATACATCTGCGCTATAACCGGGCCCTTTAAACGAGAGGGTGCATTGGTTATCGTCAATTATAAAATCGCTTATTTCGCCTTTAATATGGTTGGTATGTTTCAGAAACTGTACTATCTCCAATTTGGCAATGGCGGCTGTATCTTTTACCTTAACCCATTTCAATTGTACTTTGCCGGTAACCTTCCGTACCTGTTCTTTACCATCAAACCACTCGGCATGGTTAAGGGTTAAACCTGTTACCGCAAAAAAAAGTACAATAACAAAACTTACCATTGAAAGATAAATATGCAGCCAGCGCGAAACCGAAGCGGTACGCCTTTTCCAAAATGCTTTTGGTGGCTTTTCAATCTTAGGCCTGCGGATCAGAGACCTTGGGGCAGGGCTATTGGCCATCAGCTTTTTTTACGTAATCTAAAGATGCTGCCGCTACCTCTACATTGCTTCTAAGTGTAACGGGTACTGGTGCCTTTGTAAAGTCCATTTCCTGCTTCATCAGCTGATGAGTTCCATGTTCGCGGGCAACTTCTATCATTATAGTATAAAGGCCGCGTTTTACCAGTTCGCCTTTATCATTTTTGCCGTCCCATTTTAAAATATAGCTCCCTGCCGGCCTGGTGGCGCTGGTAGTTGAACTTACGCTACGGTCTGATTCCGATAATTTGCTGTAATAAGCATCATACCATGAACTTATTTCATCCAGAAATTTTGTTTTATTGTACCATAATGCAATGCTGCGCACCGGTTTCTTATCTTTATCAACTATCCATACGGCAACGTATGGCCTGTGTACCCTAATACTTTGTATTTCGGCCAGTTCAAGGTTAATGAGCAATTCATAATGCGGGTCCCAGGTATTATCAGCAATAAAAGTATTTTCTTTCTTAGGTGTTACCGGTTTTGCTGTCGGTAATTCTAAGGCTTTCCAACCCTTGCTTTCAAAACGTTCCCCGTCGCTTGTTATTAACATATATTCTGCATGAGGTACAGTAGCCGCAAGTAATTTGCTTTCATTTGGGATTAGCACATTAAACGCGGTAGCCAAAGCGCCCGCATCGGTAGCATTATCAGCCACTACCGTAGCGCTAAGTACCTTATCAGCGGGTAAACCGGTACGCGGATCGACAATATGCGAATGCCATTGCCCATTCACCAATTCGCCACGGCGGTAATTGCCACTTGTGGCAACTGTTTTATTATTAATTACCAATGTTGAAACCGGCGCATCATTTTCGGCATTAGCTTTCGGGTTGCTTACCTGTATTTGTTCGGTATGTGTACCGCGAACCACAATATCACCTCCAATATTTAATACCACACCGGTTACACCACCTATAGTCATTGCAACATTACATGCCTTACTCATTATATAGCTTTTTACAAATGAATTTAACATCAATGGCGCATCATCTAAATGAGTTGCGGTATGGTCGGTTTCATTTAATTGCCAATGAGCTTGTTTTACTTTTGTTACAGCTGTTGCCAGCTCAGCAGCAGTAGGCTGCGCATTACGCTTTGCGGCATCCTTCCACACTTTGCCAACTACTTCTGCCGAAGCATCTAATGCGCCATTGCTTTGTACCCGCCATTTATCAAATAAGTTTAATACCTCAAAAAGCTCGGGGGATATCTTTATAGCTTTATTATTTGTCTGTTTCCAACGACCAAACTCGCTTGTTGCATCATAACCGCTCAATATTTTGTTAAGGCGTTCAATCTCGTTCATTGCCTTATATTCTGCCACTTTCGCCTTATCGGTTGATGTTGCAGCAACCTTTATCTCGAGCGAGGTGCCTAATACATTTTCATAATCAGACACATAAAGAGTACTATTCTTTACAGGTGGGATTGTCATACTGCTGCATACGATCAGCAATAGAAATGCGGTAATAGCGGATAGTTTAAAGCTCATTTTACTAATTGTTTCGTTTTTTTTAAAGTTATTGGCTGATTTTGAAGGAATCTTGAAGGCTGCTACAATAACAATATTTAATGGCAGACTGTTTTTAAATCAAATAAACAAAGCCATTTTCAAAAAGAAAAACTAAATCGACCATTAGGCGGAAAATATCGACGCCCCGTGCGAATATGTAGGCAGAAAGGGGTTTCGTTGAATATCTTCTGCTCCTGTAAGCCTTAAAGGGCTTTTTTACAAATGTTTCTTATTTTTTGGGTTTATCCTTATCCATCCCATGTTTTGCTCTATACTCTTTATTTCTATCTTTTTCGAGAGCAATTTCATATTCTAATTCCGGGTCGATGTTTTGTTCTTCCACTTTTTGTGCTTTTTCCATTAACTCCTCATGGTGTGCATGTAAATAAGCCAACTCTTTTTTACCATAGCTAAAGCGGGTAAATAATACAAACAGCACCGGTACAATAAATATGGATATGGTTGACGAGGCTATCATCCCACCCAATACAGTGATACCGATCGTATTCCTTGATGCAGCCCCCGCCCCTGTTGCTAACACAAGCGGCATTACACCCAAAATGAAAGCCATTGAGGTCATGATAATAGGGCGAAGACGTAAACGTACAGCGTCTAACGTTGATTTGATCAATTCTTCCCCACGGTCAACCCTTATTTTGGCAAACTCCACAATAAGGATAGCATTTTTGGCAGAGAGGCCAATCAATGTTATCAACCCAATTTGGGCGTAAACATTATTAGTAATACCGGGCGCGCAAGTAAGCGCCAATATGGCCCCAAAGGCACTTATGGGTACAGCAAGCATAACCGAGAACGGTACCGACCAGCTTTCGTACAGCGCGGCGAGGAACAGGAAAACGAAAATGATCGAAAACAGGAATATATAAATTGTAATTGAACCCGCTTTTATTTCTTCATAGCTCAAACCCGAAAACTCAATGGTATAACCACGCGGCAATGTTTTGGCAGCAATTTCTTTTAATGCTTCAATTGACTGGCCGCTGCTATAACCTTCAGGTATTGCACCGTCAACCTGTGCTGAGCGGAAAAGATTAAAGTGCGTAATAAGCGGGGCAGCAATTGTGGGTTTATAACTGATAACCGCGCTTAACGGCAGCATTGAACCTACGCTATTACGCACGTAATACTTATCCATATTGGTTATTAAGGAACGGTAACCTGTATCTGCCTGTGCTACAACATGGTATGTTCGGTTGTATAAAGTAAAGTTATTTACGAATATGCTACCCATATAAGCTTGCATAGTTGAAAATACATCGGAGATGTTTACGCCCAATTTTTCGCATTTTTGCCGGTCAACGCTCAAATCAAAACTTGGGGTATGCGCTGAAAAAGCAGTTTTTGCGGTTGATGTGGCAGGCGTTTTTTTGGCGGCGGCGACAAACTTTTTAACCACTTTTTCAAATGCGAAGATATCGTCGGTCGAATTCCCTTCTTCAACTTGCATAGAAAAACCGGCGGATTGGCCTATTCCCCTTATCGGCGGTGGTTGCGCAACCGTTACGTCAGCATTTTTTATACCTGCTTGTGCAATTCGTTTTTTAAGTACATCCATTATCCCCGGAACCATCGTTTCTTTGGTAGTACGCTCATCCCAGGGGTCGAGCATACAAAACATAGAACCATTATTTGAGTTGGCGCCTCCGGTTAGTATATTAAACCCGGATATAGCCGTATAATGTTGCACACCCTTGGTAGTTGCCACTATCTTCATCAGTTTTTCCATCACTTTTACCGATTGTGTAGTTGACGATGCTTCGGGTATGGTATAAGTTACATATAAACGGCCACCATCTTCGGGAGGTACAAACCCTGATGGTTTTAAATAAAACAAAAGGTATGCCGCCCCGCAAATTAATATCAGCAAGGTAACTGTATAGGGGGCACCCTTAATACTTCGCCTTACGCCATTGGTGTATTTACCGGTTAATTTGTCAAACCATTTATTGAAGTGGCTAAAAAATTTTTCGAGCCAATTTGATTTTTCCGTAACAGGTTTAGTAGGCTTTAACAGCAAAGTGCAAAGCGCCGGGGTAAGTGATAATGCGATAAATGCCGAAAGCATAACCGATATGGCAATAGTTATGGCAAACTGCTGGTATAAACGACCCACAATACCCGGAATAAAGCCTACCGGCACAAATACCGAAGCCAAAATAAGGGCAATAGCAACTACCGGGGCCGATATTTCCTTCATGGCATTATAAGTTGCTTCCTTGGGCGACATACCCTGGTCATCTATATAATGCTGCACCGCCTCAACCACAATAATGGCATCATCTACAACAATACCAATGGCTAATACAAAGCCAAACATGGTAAGCGTATTTATAGTAAAGCCAAGCGGTATAAAGAAGCAAAACGTACCTAAAATAGAAACTGGAATGGCCATTATGGGGATAATTGTTGACCGCCAGTTTTGGAGGAATATAAACACTACAATAGCAACCAATGCAAGAGCTTTTAATAGTGTACCTATTACTTCCTGCATAGAAACTTTTATGATTGTGATCGACTCAAATGGCACTACATAATCAACATCAGCCGGAAAAGTTTTTTTTAGCCGGTTAAGTTCGGCATATACATTTTGAGCGGTTTGCAGGGCGTTGCTTCCCGGAGATTGAAATATCTGTATAGTAGAGGCCCGGTTACCGTCAACAAACGCATTGCTCGAAAACGTAAATTTGCCCAGTTCAACCCTTGCCACGTCCTTCAGATAGATCAATTGACCTGTGGTGGGGATTGTTTTTATAATTACTTTTTCATAGTCAGAAACCTTATTCAACATACCGTTTACCAATATGCCGGTTTCATAGGCCTGAGATGATTTTTGCGGAGGCGTACCAACCGAACCTGCTGCTACATATACGTTTTGAGCATTCAAAGCAGCAACTACATCAGCCGGGGTTAGGCTGTATGATGCCATTTTATCGGGATTCATCCATACACGCATACTAAACTGATCAGTACGGGCGCCTACGTCACCCACGCCCGGCACACGTAATATAGCATCTACAATAAAGGTGCTGGTATAGTTATCAAGAAAGGTAATGCCATGTGTTTTTTTTGGCGAGTAGATAGCAACCAACATCAACTGATCTGGATTACTGGCCCGAACGTTTAACCCCAGCCTGCTTACTACCGATGGTAACAGCGGTTTTGCTATACTCATCCTATTTTGAACGTTAAGCGCGGCGATGCGTACATCTGTACCCACATCAAAAGTAACCCTTACGCTCATGCCCCCGCTATTGGTACTGGTACTGGTCATGTACTCCATGCCCGGCGTACCGTTTACTTGTTCTTCAATAGGTGTAGCTATTTGCTGTTCAACCGTTTGTGCGTCTGCACCTGTATATGACGCGCTAACACCTACACTCGGTGGCGAGATATTGGGATACTGGTCAACCGCCAAATTAAAAAGGCATATTACCCCCGATATGATCAGTACCACAGATATTACAATTGCAGTTACCGGTCTTTTGATAAATGTATTCGCAATCATATATGGTCAGGTTTACCCAATTCGCGCGATTTTGCAATCTCGTATTCTAATTCAGGGTCAATGTTTTGAGCTTCTACTTTCTTTTCTTTTTCTAACAATTGCTTATGATGCGCTTTTAAATAAGCCAGCTGATCTTTACCGTATGATAAGCGTGTGATGAGCACATAAAGAACCGGCACAATAAATATGGCAATTGACGAAGCAGCAAGCATACCGCCAAGTACGGTTAAGCCTATTGTCCTTCGTGCGACGGCGCCTGCCCCGGTTGCAAAAACAAGCGGCAATACGCCCAGTATAAATGCCAGTGAGGTCATGATAATTGGCCGTAAACGGAGGCTTACCGCATCGAGGGTTGATTTGATGAGGTCCTCTCCCCTGTCAACGCGCACTTTGGCAAATTCAACTATCAAAATGGCATTTTTAGCGGCAAGCCCGATGAGCGTTATTAAACCAATTTGCGCATAAACGTTGTTGGTGAGGCTTGGCACCACAAAAAGTGCCACAATGGCCCCAAACGCCCCAACAGGTACGGCAAGCAATACCGAAAATGGTACCGACCAGCTTTCATATAAAGCTGCCAGGAAAAGAAAAACAAACGTAATAGAGAACAGGAATATGTAGATAGTAGTTGACCCTGCCTTTACTTCTTCATAACTTAAACCCGAAAACTCATAAGTATAACCTTCGGGCAAAACTTTGGCAGCTACTTGTTGTAGGGCTGTTAAAGCATCAGTACTGCTATGCCCTTCAGCGGATGACCCGTCTATTTCGGCTGTGCGGAATATATTAAAATGCGATATTAACGGCGCGGCTTCCGTTGGGGCATAACTGATCAATGTGCCTAATGGCACCATTGTTCCGGCCTGGTTACGCACATAATATTTGTTCATGTCTGATATATTGGTACGAAACGCCGTATCAGCCTGTACAACAACGTGGAATGTGCGGTTATAGGTAGTAAAGTCATTAATATATAAACTGCCCATAAACGCCTGTATGGTGGTAAATACATCCGCTACGTTTACGCCCAGCTTTTCGCACTTTTCACGATCGACCGTTAAATTATAATTTGGGGTATGCGCGGTGAAGAAACTGAAAGCCTTTGTAATAGCCGGGTTTTTATTAGCCTCAACAACAAACTTGTTAACCACCTTTTCAAAAGCATGGATATCGTCATTTGTGCTGCGTTGTTCTATCTGCATGCTAAAACCAACTGTTGAACCAACCCCTGGTAATGGTGATGGTTGTATAACTTCAACATCGGCGTTTTTGATGCCCGCGTCTGCGATGCGTTTTTGCATTACGCTAATAATTCCCGGCACCTGTTCCTTGCTCGTATTACGGTCGTCCCACGGCGCCAGCTGGCAATAAATAGTACCGTTGTTTGAATTACTTGCATTAGTTACCACGTTTAACCCCGATAATGCTGCGTAATGCGCTACGCCAGGCGTTGAACCTACCACCTTCATTAGTTTCGACATCAGCTCAACAGATTGGGCAGTTGAGGAAGCCGGAGGTAACTGGAAAGTAACATATAAATTTCCGTCGTCCTCTGATGGTATAAACCCGGATGGTTTGCCCTGGAATAAGAAGTAAGTACCTATACAAATGCATATTAATAAGATCACAATGTATCGGGCGCCTTTAATACTTTTATCTACGCCTTTGGTGTATTTAACCGTTACTTTTTCAAACCAGGTATTAAATTTTGCAAATTGCCTGTCGAGCCAGTTAGGTTTCCTGTTAATATCAGTTGGTTTTAATAATAACGTACACAATGCCGGAGTTAATGATAGCGCAATGAACGCGGATATCATTACAGATATTGCAATAGTAATAGCAAACTGCTGGTATAAACGGCCAACTATGCCGGGAATAAACCCTACCGGAACAAACACCGCGGCAAGTATCAGGGCAATGGCTACAACAGGGGCCGAAATATCTTTCATGGCCTGGTAGGTAGCCTCTTTGGCCGACATCTTGCCATGATCAATATAATGCTGCACCGCCTCCACCACAATGATAGCATCATCCACCACAATACCTATGGCCAGTACAAAGCCAAACATGGTTAATGTATTAATGGTAAAGCCAAGCGGTATAAAGAAACAAAATGTACCAAAAATAGATACCGGGATAGCCAATACCGGGATCAAAGTTGATCGCCAGGTTTGCAAAAACAAAAATACCACGAGCGCCACAAGTGCCAGTGTTTTTAATAACGTACCTACCACATCCTGCATAGAAACCTTTACAACGGTTACCGACTCGAACGGAACGCTGTATTCTACATCTGCAGGGAAAGTTTGCCGCAATTTTGCCAATTGGTCATAAACCCCTTTAGCAGTTTGCAGGGCGTTACTGCCGGGTGCCTGGTAAATTTGAAGATATGACGCGCGGTGCCCGTCAACAAATGAGTTGCTCGAAAAGGTAAACTTACCTAATTCAACCCTGGCCACATCTTTCATATAAACCAGTTCGCCGGTGCTGGGTATAGTTTTTACAACAATGTTTTCAAACTCCGATACTTTGCTTAACCTGCCATTAACCAGGATACCCAGCTCATAGGTTTGACTTGATGACTGCGGCGGTACACCTGCTGTACCCGCTGCAACCTGCACGTTTTGCGCGTTAAGGGCAGCAATAACATCTGATGGCGTTAAACTATAGGATGCCAGTTTATCGGGGTTCATCCATATACGCATACTAAAATCATCCGTAAACCGGTTGATACTGCCTACTCCCGGTACGCGCAGCAGCGCGTCCTGTATAAATATGTTGGTATAATTATCAAGGAATGTAATATTATGCGAATCTTTTGGCGCATA
>Ga0206943_1047_pt1 | contig 30462 bp, 39 predicted proteins | sample Alteio_BWOrgHeat_7_FD_153243 | JGI IMG/M metagenome (GOLD analysis project Ga0206943, IMG submission 153243) | Enriched cells from forest soil in Barre Woods Harvard Forest LTER site, Petersham, Massachusetts, United States -... | ecosystem: Environmental > Terrestrial > Soil > Temperate forest > O... | reverse complement strand
TGGAGAAAAGTGAGCATTCGATGCATAATAAAGAAAAACACCAGCAATCAGGATATTACAAGGAACTGGGCAAGCTGATTGCCAATTATGATTTTGTATTATTATTTGGCCCGACCAATGCAAAATCGGAACTGCTGAATTTCTTAAGAGCAGATCATCGATTCGATCAGATAAAAATTGTGATAAAGACCGCCGATAAGATGGACATCCACGAGCAGCAGAAATTCGTGCGGAAATATTTCACCGAACCGGTCAATCTCTGAAAACACCTAAGCGCTGCGATTTTTATGATCACAAGGATCTGGCATGGCCGCACTTCACATGAGAATGGCGATTGGTACCTGCGCTTTTTACTAAACAAAGGCACGGAGGAGTATGGGCTGACTCCCGGCAACCTGTCGGTGAAAGTCTGGCGTGAAAAAGCTACGGACTGCTGTCATTTCTGGACAGTAACAGAATGGAAGGATATATCTTCTGTCAAAGCATTTGCGGGAGAAGACTACGAAAAAGCCGTTTACTATCCTGAGGATGAAGGTATACTGCTCGAATTTGAAGAGCGGGTGATACATACCGAAACGTATACCGTAAAGCAGACATTAACCGGAGCTTGACGTTTGCAATATGTAATTTTATAAACCAGGCTATCGATTCTCAAAATAATGTATGAAACACATTTTAATCCTCTCATTCTTTTTCATTGCTGTTAATTCCTTCGCGCAGACCCCCGGTAATGGAGATACGGTCAGATTCTGTTTTATTAATTATAAAATACCAGCGGGATGTAAAGCAACATCTGAATATCAGGTGATGTGCGACGACTTTACGATGACCTGGACTTATCTGACCCCTCAAACCTTCCAAACAATGCCCGACCAGATAATAAACCAAATGGCCGGACAAATGAAAAAGTTTAAAAATGAGCCGGTCACATGCTATCTGTTCGATAACCAGGTGAAAGGATATAAAATAAGTTTTAAGACCGACCAGGGCACGAGTCATCAGCTGATGGTCTATGGTCTCGCGAATGAACAACTCGTTTTGGTACAATTATCGCTCGATAAGGAGCCTAAAACCAACGAAGATATTCCTGCATTTCCAAGACAAATGATCAGGTTATCAAAATAGTGAGATCAATACAACTGCTGTTTCTTTAATCTGTTACGAATCCCTCTATTATTTGTTCCCCTATTATCAGGAAAATACGATTAAGAATGTAATCATTGAACTGAGTAGGCCAACTCCGGACTGCCCCGTTTTCTGTATCAATCAATTGTTTATCGTTAAACCTTACCGATATGAAAAAGACCCTCCTCGCGTTAGCTCTCGGATTCACTTTCAATATAGTGTCGGGTGACCATACCTATGCTCAGAATTCTCAAAAAAATATTGAGTCTGACAGCAAAATGAACTTTATGCCATCCATTCATAACTTGAGCATGTTGCAAAATCATGATTTAATGGGTGCCAATCTTCTGACCAGAAATGAAATCAATATTTGGGCCGTCAGGGATTTTGTAAACAGGTTTGAAGAAGTAGAGAATGTTTTGTGGTTTGCAATTCCTAAGGGTGGTTACGAGGCTTATTTTGTACGGGATGGTTATGGGGACAGGATTATCTATGATAAAAGTGGTGGCTGGCAACAGTCGTTAATAACCTATGATGAAGGTAAATGCCCCCGCGATATCCGGGCAGCAGTAAAATCATTGTTCTTTGACTTTGACATTATCCTGGTTGAGGAAGTAGATAACAGGGAGGGTGCAGAATTTATCTTCTACCTGCAGGATAAATCCAGTATACAGATCGTCCGGGTGACTAAAGAAAATGAAGTGGAAGTTTTGAACATGTTTGACAGGCAGGTATACTGACCCGTATGTTTATATAAAAAAGATCCCGCAACTCTTGCGGGATCTTTTCTGAATAGATTCTCTACATTTTCTTCATCTTGGGAACAGGGAACTCGCGTTGTTTTTCATCAACCTCCAGAATTTTCCCGTCTTTTATCAAAATATCATCCACTAAATAAACAGAGTCCGTTTTCCCTTTTTTGTCTGTCCATTTCTGGGTTGACCAGACGGTGACCCATGTATTCTTTTTGTCCGGATAATAAGTGGTGATCCAGGTGTCAGGCTGAACAGACATGGATGCTATCCCGGCCCGCATGGGAATCATCATGGCCACGAGGCTGTCTTTCTTTCCAACAAAGTGAAATTTATCCATTATAAATTCAATAGAATCTGCAAAATAGTCGAAAGCTCCTTTTACATCCCCGTCGACATATTTCTTGAAAGATGTAAGTGCCAGCACGGCATTCCTTTCATCACCCGGCTGCCAGTTCAATGAATATTTTGCCGTGAAGGGATAGACAAGGGGTTCTTTTTTCGCCGTACTGTCGGTTTTCGGCTCATCTTGTTTTGGTCCGGTGCCACAGCTAAGAAGTACAATAGATAGTAAGACAAAGAGCAGTGATTTTTTCATAATCATGTTGTTTTGATAAATAATGAACAATAATATTATTTTGACAGGGAGCTTCTATCGGGTCGGGAAAAGCCAGGAAGAAATGAACATTCAGCAGAGCTGGAAGAAGATTTTCCAAGGTACAATTAATAATAAAAGAAAAAACCCCGCGCCGCAGGGTTTTTTCAACGGTTGCTAAACCAGGAGTGCCGTACTAATTCACATTGCCCGTACTCTTTTTAAAGCCATGAGATTTTGCGCAGGTTAAATCGACCTGCACGATCTGTCCCATACCGGGTGCACCCCCAAAGCCCCAGTCAGAGATATATAATTTTTCATCAGGCCCGAATGTCATGGCAGTTGCCAGGTTCAACTTGGAAGCAATGGTCATACGGGATCCGTCCCGATCTATCCGTATAACATCTCCGGTACCCGGAGTTGGAAAAGGATTTCCGGTTGTACTTTCCAATACATACAATCCGCCCAGGAGGTCAAACTGGACGCCCAGTACCATGTTGAAACCTGTCGCATATGTACTGATATTTCCCTGAGGAGTAATCTTATAAATAGCCGAATTCCCGGTTGCGGGGAAAACATCTAAGTTGCCGACATAGAAATTTCCATCGTGAAAAGTCATGGCAGTTGGGACGATATGCCCAAAGGTGGCTGAAATATCAATGATCCGGTGGATACTTCCGTCCAGCGACATCTCATCCAGTTCGCCGTGATTGGGTTCAACAGAAAATAGCCGGTCACCGAGACTGATCATGCTATAGGTAGTACCATCCGGTTCAAAATCTCCGGGATTTGGATTTTTAACCGGATGGCTTTTATAAAAAGCACTCAGATCGTCGATTAAGGCCCATGTTTTATTCTTGTTTACCCTGAAAATGCCATTGGGATAGTCGGGTACCCCATGAGAGCAACCCGCACCGGCTAAAAGGCCATATAGGGTATGGCCAATAAATGCGACATCGGCTACGCCGCTTACAAAACTTCCGACTTCCGGGGAAGTCGTGCTGGACGGGATCTTATCTACAACGGTTGAACGTACGCCCCAGCGATCTATCATGGATATCCGGGCCCCTGTATCACTTCCTTTATATGGCCCTGCATCCGGCACCTGGTCACAGAGACCGATGGTGGAATCCGTTCCACCGACACCGCCTTCGGCGACATAGAGATTTCCGTCGGGCCCGAATTTCAGGCCGCGTGGATTATTCAAGCCGGTGGCGAAGACGGACTGGGTAATAACAATATCGTTCGGATTACAGGCGCAGAACCGGGGGCCTTCTTTTCTGCAGGAAATCGCGAAAAGTAAAATGGTCAGCACGGAGATTATTCCGGCAGGCAGGGTAAAATTTTTTTTCATAAAATGGTTCAATTAAGGTGAGTAAAAACTTTGTTACAGAATAAGGTAAATGGTCACTAAAGAGAGCCTGAGAACTCCGCCCTATCCTCACGTAATTCCGTGAATTTCAGTGGGATGAGCGGTAAAATCTATTAGATAGGGCGGATGGGAGGTATAAGTACTGCGGATTTACAGATAAAATGTAAAAAGAACACACTAAAAATTGCATTTAAATTTAACTTAGATGTCCACTGTGAAAAATACCTATTTATAGGTAGTGTTTTCAGTATGATGTTTCCTGTTTCCCCTATTTGAACGACTAAGTAATGATTGATACCGATTATTTGGCTTCATAAAATTGGCTTATGAAACAGGAACCTTTCAACTATGAATTCAGCAAAATGATGAAATGGCTTGGTACTGATTCGATACCAAGTCAACTGAAGTTCGATGCTGACTATTACAAAAAGTTTTTCAGCTTTTTTCTGCTGGGAGATTCGTACTATTTTATTATCAACCATCATACGTTGAAAATGGAGTATGTGAGTAAGGAGATTGAATCTGTTATGGGTTATCTCCCATCGGAATTTGAAATTGGTTTTATGAATGACCAGATCCACCCTGATGACCGTTCCTGGTTTTTAGCCATTGGAAGCAGCATGATTGATTTTTTTAGCCAATTACCCATTGAAAAAACGATGAAGTATAAAGTGCGTTATGATATACGGTTCAGGAAGAAAAATGGTGACTATGCGCGAATACTTTACCAGGGAGTAATACTTGAACATGATCAGAATGGCAGATTTTTAAGATCCCTGAGTGTACATTCAGATATAACTTACCTGAAACAGGAGGGTAAACCGGTGTTATCCTTTATCGGAATGGATGGCGAGCCATCTTATTTTGATGTTGCATCAAAAAACATATTCATTGAAAGTAAAGAAGAACTGACCAGGCGCGAAAGACAGGTGCTCCTGCTTTTAATAGAAGGAAAATTGAGTAAAGAAATCAGTCAGGTTTTGAATATCAGTAAACAGACAGTCGATACACACCGGAAAAATATGCTTCACAAAAAACAGCTCACTAATACCGGCGAGCTGGTCGGTAAAGCCATCCGGTATGGATGGGTATAAAAAGCCAAATCTCCAGGCAACGTTTCGACTTTCATTCCTATCTTATATCCGTTGGCCATAAATAACAGGATTTGACGGAAGGAGAAATCATTCAGGGTTGTTTAAATAAGAATACGGCAGCACAGCATGCTCTCTTTCAAAAATATGCTGGTGTCCTGATGACTATTTGCCGGCGCTATGGCGGAGATCATACAGAGGCGGAGGACATGTTACAGGAAGCGTTTATCAGGATATTTAAATTTATAAATCAATATCAGGGCACCGGCTCCTTTGAGGGCTGGATTAAAAGAATCACCGTTCGTTCCTGCCTGCAGATTTTACAGGTCCGGAAAGTCAGATTTTCGGAGCTCTCAGAAGGTCTTCAGGAGATTCAAACCTCAGTTCCGGATATCATTTCTGAATTGGATGCCGACGAAATACTAAAACAGATCAGTTATTTGCCCGTTGGCTATCGCATGATTTTCAATCTCTATGTGATGGAAGGGTATTCACATGAAGAAATAGGCCAGATGCTTAAAATCAAAACAGCCACCAGCCGCAGCCAGTTGTCGAAGGCCCGGAGCCTGCTGCAGGGAAAAATAAATTTATTACAAAAAATATCCGGCTAGTATGACAGAAAATCAATTCGATGATTCACTGAAAAATAAACTCCGGGACCACGGTTCTCCTGTTCCGGATGATATGTGGGAGCGGATTATCAGGAAAAAAGATAAGGACAGAACAGGATTCCTGTTCTTTTTCAGGTGGCTCGCTTTTTTGATCCTGAGTGTTTGTCTGGGAGGTTATTTACTGATGAACCATACAAAGCAAAAAACGGAACCAGCCAATCATGTATTAACCAGCCAGGACCGGAATCCGGGAGACAGTTCGCAGGCGTCTCCCCTGAACAAAGAGGAGGTTGGAAAGGAAAAGAATTCAACAGCTGTTGATGAGCATCTTTCATCAGGTAAAAAAGTATCCCATTCCTCTAATCCGCTTCCGACAAGTAAGAAAGAAACTTATTCTTCTAATAAGCAAAGAGAATCAAAAGATAATAGAGGGAAATTCAAATCTGTTCGTGATAAAACGGCGGTTTCTGAAGTGGCGGTTTCTGCAGCTGCGGCGAAAGGGATACAAAACTCCACTTTGCAAAAAGATTCCCTGGTAACGGAAAAAGATGATTCCGTAATGGATAAACCGGCGGCAGGTAATAAATCGCTGGCTGTTATTAAACCGGCTCTCAAGTCACCGGTAGATTCTTCACAGAAGTCTGTTGTCAAGAAAACACAGAAAGATTCTGTGACAGGAAAAAAATGGTATCTGGATATATATGCATCGCCAGACTGGCCGATGGATCATACAGCCTACACGTCTTCGAACTTTGTGAGCGAAACAATGAAACTCTCCTACACTGTTGGGTTGAGAATAAACAGAGCATTTGGCAAACATTTCTCAGGTAAAATCGGTATCCAGTTTTCACAAATAAATTTTACATACCCCGACAGCCTCAGTTATCTGAGTGGCACGGTGAATCACCTGAAGAGTTTTGACATTCCTGTTTTGGCAGGTTATTCTTTTGGAGCTGATAAGTTGAAGATGACCATAACAGCAGGAGGAATAGCCAATATTTCTTCCTCCTACACAGGAAGTTCATCCGCAGACTTCTTTAAAAAGAATACAGGTTTAAGCCTTTACGCCGGAATCAATTTGGAGAAAAAAGTAAATGAAAAAATTTCAATTTATCTGGAACCTTATTACAGATACAGGCTGACGTCAATGACCGTAAGCACCGTCGAGTTTAACAAGTTTATCGATGTGGCAGGGTTGTCAATCGGGGCCCGGTATTATTTTTTAAAACGGATAAAGAAATAAATGAGCATCAGAAATGCCCGTTGGTTAGTGTTGGTGATCTTTTTAGCGGCATGTAGGAAATCAAATTATATTCCACCTGTTCAGCCTGTTGTGCCCGTTCTCCCTGATTCGCTAATCAAATGGCAAGAGATGGGAATTGTTCCAGGTTCATTTACCGGAGATATTTGGTTCACTTCTCCGGCTAATGGTTTTGCCGCCGGATCCCAGATTTATCAAACCGGTGATAGTGGGAAGACCTGGAACGCCATTTCCGGCACTTCGGGCAGCCCTGGATTTTACAATTTGTTCTTTACCGATTCGAAAAACGGATTTGCAGAGGGTGCATCCCAGATGGCTGTTACAACGGATGGAGGAGATACGTGGACCATTAAACCACTTCCGTCCGGAGGAGCTTTAACGCTGTTCTTTATAAATTCATCTACCGGATTTTATGGAGACAATTCAGGAAGCGGCTTATACAAGACTTCAGACGGAGGTAATAACTGGACAAGTATTTTTAAAACTCCGACAACACCTGACAATTATTATCCCTACTTTCTCAATATCGATACAGGATTTCTAGCGACAAGCTCCGGTTTATTTGCAAGTACAACGGACGGAGGTCAAAACTGGAAATCATTGGGTTATTTTAATTCTATCGCCGGTTCCACGAACTCCTATAATCAACTTCAGTTTCTGAATATAAATGAAGGTTTTTATGGCTGTCCTTCCGGGGTTATGAAAACAACTGACGGGGGACAAACCTGGAACAATATATTGTCTGAACCATCCGGTTCAGTAAATGTGATAAAATTTTTTGATTCTCAATCCGGATATTTTAAAGGCTCGACGATCATTTACCAAACGATAGATGGTGGTCAGACCTGGACCATCAGTTGCAAAATTGGCAGCGATTCCTTTATCGGCATGAATTTTCCGGACGCCCATACCGGTTGGGCCTGTACAAATAAAGGCAGAGTATTCAGGATTCAACAATAATGTGCCCTCAGGTATCAACTTCTTTATATCACGATTATTTTGACTTCGGACTGGGGAATTGCCTTTGTTTCTCGTCAGTGATTTATTTTGTTGTTGGGTTTTTTGCCTGGTATTGCTGAATCAGATCCAAGGTATGCATTAATGACTCTTTGCTGCTCCAGTCTAAATGACCCGGGATAATATATTTTGGGTCCTTGAATTTATCCTGGATATTTTTAATTGTAACAGCCCAGTTTTTAACATTGGCATCTGAAAGATTACCCAGGTCTTCCGCTTCGGTACTTTTCACCAGGCAGCCTCCATAAAGGATTTTTTCTTTCTCAAACCAAATCACAATATTGTCCGGCGAATGTCCCTGACCACCATAATAGGTTTGGAATGAATACTGACCAACTGTAAAGAGGCTGTCTTTGTAAATTAAAAATTCAGCCCTTTTTGCATTTCTTTCTTTACTGAGTTCATCTGTTCGTTTTGAAGTATAGGTTCGGATACCCATACTCCTGTAGTATTCGAGACCAGCTGTTCTGTCCTCATGAAAATGTGTTGAAATGCATATTATCACTTTTTTATTGTGCCTGATTTTTATACTATCCAGTAAGGGCTTAAACTGCGTACTGTCCCAGGGCGTATCGAACAGAACCACACCATCTGAAGTGACCAGGTACATGCTGTTGGAAGGAACCGGACTTCCTTTATATAATCCAAAGGTTGTATACACGTAGAAGTCGCCGGTTAAATGAGATATGATCAGACCGGGATTGGGAGTCTGGCTGAAAGCACAGGATATTGAAAACACAAAGACAGACAGGATTACGAGAATCTTCATATTAAAAGGTAGTGTTTCCCTATAACAAAAATATAACAATCTCACAGGCAGAGACTTTAAACCCCCGGTATTAATACCGGTCTATTATATGTAGCCGCTTTGAATAATTAAAATATTGTTAAACAGATTAAAACAAACAAAATGAAAACGCTATTTACTCTGTCCATGCTGGTACTTGTTACAGTCGCTGGTATTGTTAGCTGTAAACTTTTCATGAAATACCACTATGACATTTCAGCCCTGTTGACCCTGGCCAGTTTCGTTTCGATTATCCTTAGTATTTACCTGGTCAGTAACAAAAAAGTCACCCTGTCCTGAAAACCATACATACACCGTAAAAATCCGATCTGAAAAAGCCACTTAGCACTACCGTTATATTTTAAAACCCTCGTCGATCGACGGGGGTTTTTTTTTAACAGACCACTAATTTTGAAATGATCAGTTATAGTAAAGGCCGTACATCCCTGATGGCCACACCCTGTATCACCATCGGGCAGGTTTGAGCGATTGCAACGGCATGTTCTAAGTTTTCAGCGAGGATAATATCATAACCCAGGACGCCTTCTTTGGATTCGATAAATGGTCCATCAGAAAGAATTTCATTATTACTTACCCACCTTCCTGATATCGACAGTGGTCCTCCTTCCAAACGATTACCCGAAGCGATCAGCGATTTTACCCAGTCGAGCATGTCAGGCCAGTCCGTGTATCTTTCTTCTTCCCTGATCTTTCTCAGCTTTTCCAAATCGGCGCGAACGATCAAAATAAATTTCTCCATATAGCCTGATATGATGTTTTAGATTTTATCGGATGAGCGGTACGATGGGTCTTACTTCGAACACAACGATTCCCCTTATCAACAGCGGACAAGTTTTTGCGATGGATACTGCCTCATCCAGATTCTCCGCAAGAATAACATCATATCCTGAAATTCCTTCGTCCATCTCATGATAAATGTAATCAGCAGTGACAAGATCCCTGGTTACATGTTGGTTGTTCATTGATAATGCTGAACCGCTGCTATAATGACCGGATTCATGTAACGACTGAATCCATTTATCCATGACAGGCGTATATTCAGCCAGACTTTCATATGCTTGATTACCTTTGTTCGTCGCATCCAGCCGTCGGATCAGCAGAAACTTTTCCATGAGATGAAGGTAACGATTGAAAAAATAATTATAAACCATTGTCCGGATTACCTGATTCCGGGAGTCTTTATATCATGAACCAAATAAATACACCGGGTTCCATGGCAAAAGTATGCCGGTGGACCATAGCTCAGCTCATCGTAATATTCCTCAGTATTCAAAGTTTTGGACAGGTGTCTGCCGGCTTGAAACTGGAAAGGATGCCAGCAGCACTGGAGACGGATTTTGCTTTAAGTTGTCTTCCCCCTCATATACGTCCCGGTGCCACCGTTTATTTATTAGACCCGGAGAAGGGCTATTACGTGGCCCGTCAGGGTAATAACGGATACATGTGCTTTGTCGCACGAACGGACTGGGAGCGGGGCGCATTCCGACAGGACTTCGCTGCGGCAATCAGTTATGATGCGGAGGGAACAAGAACCATTTTCCCGGTTTTTGAAGATGTGGAAGCGATGCGTTCAACAGGGAAATTTACTGCTCTGCAGATCAGGGATACGATCACTGAGCGTTTCAGAAAAGGAATTTATAAAGCTCCCTCTAAGGTTGGAATTTCATATATGCTGGCCCCCGTTATGCGTGTCTTTATTGGCCCGCCCGGTGATTTGAAAGTCACGAGTTTCAGCATGCCGCATTATATGTTTTATGCGCCCTATCTAAAGTCAGCAGACATTGGCGGGGATTCGGACTCCGGTGGCCCCATGGTTCTCGGTGATGGAAGTCCGCATGGCTATATCATTTTACCCGCCGGTAAAACAGAAAAGGATCAAATCGTAGCGGAGAATAAAGATCTGCTGAAACGGCTGACTGAATACAGATCCTATTTTGAAATCGCGCCGGATGAGATGCATCATTAATGCTTTGAGTCAGGGAAAGATTTTGTGAATTCATATCAGTGTTGTTCCCTGGTCCGCCATTTCGAATCGATAGTAATTCTGATAGAAAATATACAGGGAAATCAGAAAAAGACAGATCGTACAGGGTATGATTATACCTGTCAACACGGCAATGAATACCATAAGATAAATCCCCGAAATGATTTTCAGGTATGCAAAGGGATTGAAGAGTCGGATAAACAACAGGCTGTTGAGCAAAATCAGGATACCCCACCCGAAAAATATAAGCAATAAAGCATGGGCATAATCCAGGTGTACGGGAGTCATAAGCGCGATGATGATGATCTCCGGTATCAACAGGATCAGGCATAGAGACAAATATTGAATCATGCGCGATGAAAGAGAAACCGGCAGGCCTCTGTAAAATCCCAGACTGAATTCTTCCATTTGCCTTATTTTATAAATCAGGACGCCATGCCCCATCAGTCCGAAACTGTAAAAAAGCAAAAACATGCTCATGTCAGATTCTTCTTTTGTATGGTTCAGCAGCATGCCAAATACGAGGACGCAGCTGAATATTTTTACAACGAAGAAGAGCATTTTCAGGCGGCTTCCAATATACTGCAGGACAAAGCGCATATAATGCCCCTTCGAAAAAGGGGAATTTATTTTCAATAATGGCACCGGGCGGATTATGCCATTTTTTCTGATCATTCTCTCATAGCGCCAGGCCCCGACAGGGCAGACGATCAGAATAAACAAACATACGATCATCGTATTTACATACCATTGGTGCGCGATTCCAATCCAGATACAAATCACAGCATATAATATGACCGGCAGGAAAAACATCAGCTGGATCTGCAGCATACGCACAAAGACAAACGAAGCCGATTTTGTATTTAACAGGGAAATGAAGGCATAATTTTTCTCCCGCAGTTTGTCTGCCATGAATTGTTCACATTTCAGGGCATATAATAACCAGGCAATCAGAACGAAAGCCAGAAATTTGTAATCTGTCAACATGGCCCTGATCAGCGTAAAATGGTATTCCAGCAGACCCGCTTCATTGGCCCGTCCCACGGAAGCTACCATGATAAAGACAAGAAATGCAAACAGCCCGGCATTTTGTTTATAAAATGTCCGGACGAAAGACTGATATAATATGGTGCGGGTTATATTCATTGGACTTAACAAACGTAAAACATATTTAGCCCGCTGGCTGCCCTGTTTTTAAAAGCAGTATAAAAATTCTTTGAACGGTATTAAATCATTTTCATTGGGAAAGAACGATGCCAGCTGGAGAGAAGTCTTGCAACGGATTGCTTAGAAACTAAAATTAGTGCTGAACAGGATTCCAAGATTTGAAACACTGGGATGATTGAGATAGGTAAAACGCTTAATTAAATCCAGGCGGACGATGGAGAAAATATTGTAGATCCCTACGCTGGCTTCTATATAGGGTTGGCCGGTCATTGCAAAGGTGGAAGTGACTCCGTTCGTAGTCGGGAAAAGCATTTGATTCGGATTGTCATTTGGATTGTTCTCAGATCGCAGGCCGCCGTAGAGTATTTTGGCCGCTATCACTTCGCGAAGTCGCAATTTCTTCAGAAGGGGAATCTTATTAAAAAAGAATCCGTTAAAAAAATGATCAATATTCAGGCCCGCATAATGATCAACAACAAATTCCTGCACGTTCATCAGGTTGAAAGAAGTTGCACTATAAAAGTAGGACCTGTTGGCGGATGGGATAATCAATAAGGGAAAGGGGAGTGTGCCGGATAAATAACCAGCATTCAATCTGACGTCAGAGAACCCCAATGCTGACATAAAAACCCGTTTGGAAATATTTAGGTGAAAAGCGTCATAGTTATACTCGCCGCCATAAAGACCTTTTATCCCTTTGGAATATTGAAAAATAACGATCGGATATTTATTGATAATATTTCTTCGCGATACTTTATTTTCAAAAAATTGTTCATTGGGCGCCCAACGAATGGAAACTGAAATCTCGCCGGTTGTGATTTGCGGTATGGTATCAAGTTGCTGGGGGAGTGGTTCCTTTACATAGACCAGTGATCCCGCGGGTTGTTGTCGCCAGTATTTGGTTCCCAGGATATAGGACAGATGATTCCCAACTTCATGCACATAAGAAAATCGGTAGATGTCGCTATACAACCAATTCGTATTATATCCGCGGCTAAAGGAAGACAAGAATGTATTGCCATTGGAGAAAATATCCTCCTGACCGGGATTTTTGATATCATGAAGTATACTGGCCTGTATATAATTAAATGGATAACTGTAGATAGATCGGTTATTAAATGAATAGGACCCGCTTAGTTTATATTTAAAACGTTCATCTTTAAATCCATAACCCAGGTAGCCATCCAGATAAAATCGTTTGCTCAGTCTGTAGTTGCTTCGCCCTCCGAATTGAATTCTTTGACCTTCCACTGCATTAAAAGAATAAAATGTTTGTACGGGACCTATATCAAATTTGCCGGCGGATTTATAGCCGACAAAATACAATGTGGCTAAATCCATAAGTCTCCGGTAGGAACGCATTTTTAAAAGGCTATCGGCATTGGTATAAGTCTGAGCCTGTGACGGACTCAATGGTGTCGGTCTGTTTTCACTCCAATACGTGTTTGATTGATGGGAAGATGCCGCCAGGCTATCCACAGCAGGCCCCTGGAATAATTGATCCGGCAAAACACTATCGGACAGGTTGGAGATATGAATTTTTCTTTCTCCAAATAATCCCGGGCTATTGGGAAAGGGACTAAAAAATGCAAGCATATCCGATTGGGCCAGGTAGTAATGTTCGCCCGGGCCTTTTTCAAAAGATTGACTCAGTTCAAAATTCCGGACATAATTTAAATTGACATGTTTGCTGAATCCCAGCTGAACTCCGGTAACTGCGTAATTTCCATCAAGCGTGACAGAAAGGGTGCCACGGAATAATAAGTCTTCAGGGTTCCTTGCTGCAAAATCTAACTGGACAATCCTTGATCCGTTTTCAACGATTGTATCGCGGATGAAATACATGTAAAATGCCGGTGCGATGTCCGAGATAGGACTCATAAATTGCATGGTAAAGGCTGAAATATTATTGTCGTATATATTGATATCATTAAATAAATAATGCAATCCGCCCTGTATGCCTTTCATATCAACGAATTCACCATAATCAACCGTTTTCAGCGCCAGGATGCGTTTTTTGTTTTTTTCGGGATTCTTTCTTAAAAAATTATCCGAAAGCATTTCCTGCAGGTAGATAGAATTGAGACGTTTACCCGGAACGAGGGTGGTATCCGTATTTTCAAAAAAGAAGCTGAATTTCTTTAACAAAAAGTTTTGGGTGATTTTGATCCAGGGCCCATCTGTGAGCATTTGAGTCTTTTCATACTGGCGGTAAGAAGTATTTGCATATACTTTAGGGCCGTTCCGGGATTTGTTAGCGATCACCAGCCGGATTAAATCAACAGCCGGATTGTTTTTATTTTTGTATTTCCCTTTTTTTGCATTTACTACTACATCTGCAAGTTTTGTATAAGATTTTGAAAGTAATACCGTCAGTTCCTGGGATGGTTGATCGGTGATTGCATATGTCCTGGAATGATATCCGGTAATGCTGAAAGTTATCCTTTTGACTGACTTGTCAACCGTAATCTTAAAATTTCCGGAGGTATCAGTCAGTGTACCCCTGGAGCTGTTTTTCAGCGTAATACTTACATTTTGCAAGGGAACACGCGTCACCGAGTCCACCACCTTTCCCGTGATCATTTTTGTTTGCGCAACGCCTGATTGGGCGAATGAAACAGCTATCAGTAATATGATAATGTGTTTACAAATAGGGTAAAAGCTACTGAATGCCATTATAAATTTCCCGTATTCGATCCGCATAACGAAGAATTAACAGAATCTGTTGATCTTTTACTCCTTCGATTACTGAATGGATAAAAAGGTTGGCTCGCTTGTAGTCTGAATTTGACAATCATTCGTAGGCCGGGTCCTTTTAAATGGAGATTAAAGAATATAATACTTCTTTCCGCGTTATTACGGGTGACCTGTTCGAAAGGGTCAAAAGAAGCACAAATCCTTCACAACATTTCTAAATTAGTTTTTCCGGCCTGGTTGTTGGCTAATGTAAGTATCCATTGTCGGATACCAGCACAACTTACACCATTCCCATTCCCGGAATAAGTTATAACGAAGTTCCCCATTTTTTTTTATTCACCATTAATTACAATCCTACATGAGAACAATGAAAGTTTTACAATTGATTGCGGTCGTAATGATCGTATCGATGCTTAGTTGCAAGAAAGATTCTGCCAGCGGTCCAAAAGTCCTTTCCGCAGATCCGAGCCAAAGTCAGACGGGCGTAGCGCGAAACAATGCCATTGAATTTACATTCAGCGAGGCGATGGATCCGTCGACCATTAACAATTCTACATTTACTGTTATGCAGGGTTCAACCGTTGTTCCAGGTACAGTCGTTTATTCAGGAACAAAAGCAACGTTTACGCCGACTACAGTACTGGCGGCCGGCACTTCTTATACGGCTACCATCACTACAGGCGCTAAGAACCTGGCTGGTGCAAGTATTCCTTCCAATTCGGTTTTGAATTTTACTACCGGGGGAAGTTCGTCTACATTATCCCCGGTTGACCTGGGTACTGCAGGAAACTATGTAATTGTTGCCAAGACAGCAATCAATAACAATTCATCTTCGGCAGTTACAGGCGATCTGGGTCTTAGTCCGGCCGCCACTTCATACATTACCGGTTTTGCGTTGACCAATGCGACCGGATATGCGACTTCTATACAGGTTACCGGAAAAATTTACGCAGCGGATATGGCGGCACCTACCCCTATCAATATGACTACGGCCGTGAATAATATGGTTACCGCGTATAATGACGCAGCTGGTCGCCCATCACCGGATTTCACCGAGTTGGGCACCGGAAACCTGGGCGGAAAAACACTGATAGCGGGACTATATAAATGGTCAAGTACGGTTATCGTGCCATCGGATGTTACTCTGAACGGAGGAGCTAATGATATCTGGATCTTCCAGATAGCCGGAAACCTTACGGTGAGTTCAGCCATGAAAGTAAATCTCAGCGGAGGAGCACAAGCCAAGAACATTTTCTGGCAGGTTGCGGGTCAGGCAACATTTGGAACAACTTCTCACTTTGAAGGCAACGTGTTATCAAAGACAGGGATTACATTTCAAACAGGCGCGACCATGAACGGAAGAGCCCTGGCACAATCTGCAGTCATTCTCGACGGCAATACGGTTACGAAACCATAGTTATAAAATTTGAGAATAAAAAAAGGCCGGCTATCGTAGCGGGCCTTTTTTAATGCTGTCAGCGAATGAACCGTATGTATCCCGGTAATGATTTTATAAATTTGTCAAAACATGTATCGTGCAAATACTATCCCGTGAGCAAATCATATTTGCCTATGACTGATCAGATCATCATTTCAAACGCAACAGAAAAGGATCTGCAGCCGATGCTGGATGTTTACAACGAGGCCATTATAAATACTACTGCAGTATACCAGGAAGAAACGCATACGCTGGCGATGCGGAGGAAATGGCTGGAAGAAAAACAGCAGGCGCGACTGCCTGTATTTGTGGCTTATTTAAATGATGAATTTGCAGGTTTTAGCAGTTACGGACCGTTTCGAAACTGGCCTGGCTATCGCTTTACAGTTGAACATTCTGTTTATGTAGCTGCCGGTTTTCGTGGCAGAGGTATTGGCAAAAGATTAGTGAAGGCATTAATTGAGCACGCCAGGCTGCAAAAAATACATGTGATCATTGCCGGTATCGATGCGGCGGGAGAAGCCAGTATCGGAATGCATTTATCACTTGGTTTTAAAGAGGTTGCCTTGTTTAAGGAAGTCGGTTTCAAGTTTGGCATATGGCTGGACCTGAAATTCTTTGAACTGATTTTAGATTAAGATGCAGGGGCATGTGGTTTGCAGTCCTGAATCGATATGACTGATTAAGGCGGTAAATTAAACTGGCTTCAAAATGAAAACTATTCTGCTTCTGGCATTTTCAACCATAACTTTTCTTTTGACAGGATGTAACGGCAATGCAAATGGAAAGGTCAATGCTGCATCGGATACATCGGCGGATACCATCGGTAAACATTCTCCCTATGGCACAGATACGCTTAGCAGGAAACGAATGGATTCTGTCATAAATAAAAATGATTCGTTGCATTGAAACTGAATATTATTTTTTTATAATAAGGTTCAGCTGGAAAAAAAATAAATGATTGTAATAGATATTCCTTCAGGCAGTGATAGTATCATTTAACGTGATCATTACATCGAACTGTTCTACGCGAAGGGTCCCTGGAATCAAACCATATCTCCTGGGAATACTCCTCGCCAGTTTTGATGCCCAATAAGATGCCCTGGCCGTTTTGGTTTCGAACAAATAGATGCCGCTGACGGTTCTGGTGGACGAATCCACGATATAATATTTCTGAATCAGACCGCGGACAGATCTGAAATAATCCAGATCAGCCTGGCAGAGTTCGTTCAATTCCTCCAGTTTGAGGCTTGTATTGAATTTGACGGATAATAACGCTTCGGCAGTTTTCATGTAAATTCTATTTAGGCAGATTATTCAGGCCGCAAAAGTACTTTCGGGCATGAATAAGGAATGGTCTGAAAAGTTCTGAAATTTGACTGTGGGGACGAATATTTAAGGCTGGTTTGGAGAGCAAATGAATAACTTTATAGAAACCTGCTTGAATCATCATGAAAACAACAGACAGCCCGGGAATATATTTCCCACCTCCACTCATATATGCGGTTATTTTTTTAGCCGCAGTATTCATTCAGAAAAAGATATTCATCGATGATCATTTTTTTAAAAGCCGAATGGCTCCGGTTATCGGTGTCCTGTTCTTACTTTTAGCAGCTTATTATTGTGTCAGGAGTATGAATCAGTTTATTCGGACAAAAAACACGATCATACCCAATAAGCCGGCTGAATCATTACAGACTAGCGGCATTTATCATTCTACCCGAAACCCGATGTACCTCGGTCTCATGATGGTTTATCTGGGCCTTTCCTGCCTGATCGGCAACTGGTGGAATATTATTCTCTTCCCCCTGTTACTGCTGATCATACAGGAATATATTATCAAAAAGGAAGAAAAATATCTGGTTCGCAGATTCGGCCAGCAATACATTGATTACAGTCACCGGGTCAGGAGATGGTTATAATGGGTTCGTTTTTGCCTGCCCATCTTCCTCCACATGTGTGGCACCGATCGAAGGAAGATAACCAAAACCGTTCGTTACTTCCCGCTGGCATGGGAATTGAACCCATATGATATGAAAAAGAAGGTACTTGTGATCGATGATGAAGAGGATTTTTGTGAGCTGATCAAAAACATCCTCTCCAGGGAAAATTTTCAGGTAGACTGCGCCCTTACACTTGAAGAGGCTGAAGGAAAGTTGCGGGATCATCCTCAGATCATATTGCTGGATAATAACCTGCCGGATGGTTCCGGACTTGATTATCTCCAAATGCATCCATTAACCTTCACAGACAGTTCGGTTATTGTCATTACGGCCGATCCCAGAGAATCGGTCAAAGAAAAGGCAGTACACGAAGGAACCGTTGCGTTTTTATCCAAACCTTTCTCCGTCCAGGCGATCAGGGACATGGTCAGACGGGTTGCCTGAGTACTAAAACGCCAGGCTGTCCTTATCTGTTATGGCCGAAATATCAAAATCTGCATCTGTTTTTGCAAAGCTATTCTCGTCATCTTTGTGGGTAAATTAAATCATGATGACGGAATCCTTTTTTCAGGTGGATGCTTTCACCGATAAGCCATTCGCCGGTAATACGGCAGGCGTGATCATTACGGGATCGGAATGGAGTCCGGAGATCATGCAGACGATAGCGACGCAGAATAATTTGCCGGCTACTGCTTTTATGCAGTTCAACAATCCGGTCATTAAACTCAGGTGGTTTACAGTAAAGAAGGAACTCGTTTTGTGCGGTCACGCTACACTGGCCAGTGCGCATGTATTATTTTCTCAGGGAATTATACCAGCCGGAAATAAAATTCATTTTAAAACGGGGAAAGCTGATTTGTATGCCTGGTGTGAGAACGGCTGGATCACGATGGACTTTCCTGCATACCATTGTGAACCCACGGAGATTCCTGCGGAATTGAAGTCGATGTTCGGGGAAAAATTTAAATCAGGATATTTTACACAGGATAAATTTCTCATTGAGATCGAAAATGAAAATGCGGTCAGGAATTTCGTTCCTGATTTAAATGCGCTGGCCAAATATAAATGCATCATCACTGCCAAAGCAAACGCAGGCTCTCCCTATGATTTTGTATCCCGTTTCTTTGACCTTCCGGATGGAATACCGGAAGATGCCGTCACCGGATCCGCACATTGCAGTCTGGCAACTTTCTGGTCACCCAGGCTGGGAAAAAATCAATTGAATGCATTTCAGGCATCTTCCAGAGGCGGTTCATTAAAATTAATACTCGATCATCAGCGGGTCCTGATCTCTGGTCAGGCCCTAACCATCATTGAAGGAAGATATTTGCCATTCATCCAAAAAGGACCACAAAAGATTTAGATATTCTATAGATTACGAATAGATTCGTAAGAATAACCCACCTCAAAATAATTCTGAACTACTCATGTGGCTGTTTTTAAATAATCGGCCCACGGGCCTTGTTTTTACAAGGCCCTTTTGATTAAGTATGTATACATTCGATTATTAACCACTACAAAAGTCGATATCAAACACTTGAGAAAAACACCTTTGATCTTTGCTGCCATTGTATTCGCTTTTGCATGTAACAATAAAACAAAGTCAAAAGAATCAGTTGAAACATACCCATCAGCCGATTCACCAATACCCATTGAATTTAAGGTTCTGAATGTTTTCCCTCACGACACGGCTGCATACACGGAAGGATTTCTTTTTCATCATGGCCAGCTAATGGAAAGTACAGGGCATACCAGTTCTTTCCCCAGCTCGCGATCTCTTTTTGGAGCGGTTGATTTGAAAAACGGAAATATTAACACGAAGGTGGAGATTGATAAAAATAAATATTTTGGAGAGGGAATTGTTTTTTTGAAAGGAAGGATCTATCAACTGACAGATACTACCCGGATTGGATTTATTTATGATGAAAAGACGTACAAAAAACTCGGTAATTTTTATTACGATGGAGAAGGCTGGGGGCTGACTACGAATGGTTCCTATATACTGATGAGTAACGGAAGCAGTACTATATTTTACCGGGATCCTTCTACATTTAAAGTTGTAAAATCGCTGGGCGTATCTGATAACAACGGACCCGTACAGAATTTAAATGAATTGGAATTGATCAATGGTTTTCTATATGCCAATCAATGGCTGACGGATTACATACTGAAGATAGATACAACCAGCGGGAAAGTGGTTGGCAGACTGGATCTGTCAAGACTGAAAACAGAGGCGAAAATAAAAAATCCATTTTCTGAAGAGACGAATGGTATTGCGTATGATCCTGAAAAAAACAGGATATATGTGACCGGTAAGCGATGGCCCACCATTTACGAAATTCAATTTGATCATTGAGAGGTGCTGGTCTACTGCTCCATCGCAAAATATTGTTCTTGGAAGTTCTGTAACGCTCAGCCAGGATGTTATCAGCCATCATTCTGGCCGCCTTATGATTGAAACTATCTGATGCCAGGAAATTTATACAACATCCGGAACTGCGCTCATCAGTTGACGGAGTTTCATAAATGAAAAAGGTTTTGAAAGGAATTCATAAACTCCCCATTGATAAGCCCTCTGACGTAGATGATCAGATGAATCAGCGGTCATCATAATAATTTTACTCCTTTCAAAAAGTGCATTGGATTCCTGCAAAAAATCTATTCCCTTGCCATCCGGCAGGTTGTTATCCAGCAGGATGAAATCCGGGCTTTTCAGCTTTAACGAATTGCGAGCTTCCAGAATCGTGTAGGCACATTCTATTGAATAAGGTTCTTTATGAAGGATATTAATAACCAATTCGCAGAAATCCTTTTCGTCGTCGATAACGAGTATACTAGTTTTACGATCCATGATTATATTTTTTTGCAGGCTTGACCGGTTCACGAAAAGGGCCGCAAAAAACGAGCCCTGACTTGTTTATGGAGAACTACAAAGCCTTCCGGCTACTGAATGTGTGAATCATGCAAGTTTTATACAGAAATGTATAACAAACCATTATATTGGTTTATTTTGGCTTGCAGATTCAGTCATTACAATATTAATAATGTGATACTTCAGAATAAAAACGCCATTATTTACGGTGCAGGTGGTTCACTGGGTGGCGCAGTGGCCAAGGCACTGGCGGCCGCCGGTGCCAGATTATTTTTAACGGGTCGTAATATCAGTTCAGTGCAAAAGGTGGCGGAAGAAATACTCGCCGCCGGTGGTCACGCGGAAGCAACGCAGGTGGATGCATTAGATGAAAAAGCCATCAGCAGCTGTCTCAACAGAATTGTTCAGCATGCAGGCCATATCGATATATCCTACAATGCGATCGGCGTTCAGGTTGTTCAGAATATTCCATTGGTGGATATAGCTGCAGATGATTTTATGAATCCCATCAATTCAACGATGAGATCCCAATTTCTGACGTCAACTGCTGTCGGGAAAATCATGATGAAACAGGGTGGCGGAGTTATTTTATCTCTTACCGCCACGCCCGGTGGCATCGGCTATCCATACACCGGTGGCTTTGCAGCCGCCTGCAGTGCGCTTGAAAGTTTTTCCAGAAACCTTGCTTCAGAACTGGGTGTTTACGGCGTGCGTGTTGTCAATATGCGGTCGGGCGGATCACCGGATTCGCAAGTATTCAAAGACGCGATTGACAACCATTGGGATGTAATGGAACACGTTCTTCGAAGTATGGAAGAAGATACGATGCTAAAAAAACTTCCGATGATGGCTGATATCGCTAATCTTGCCGTTTTTCTTTCTTCAGATCAGGCAGGTAAAATCACAGGAGTTACAGTTGATGTAACCTGTGGCACAACAGCAGGATTAAATTACAGAGCGGCCTCTAAAATTTAATTTGCCTCAAGCCTTAGCCTTAAGCCTTCGCCTTAAGCCTTAGCCTTCGCCAATACCGTCCGGCAACATGTAATAAAAACGAACATCCCCCTGTTTCACGCTATTATATAGTTTTGCATTACAACCTATTATAAGCTGGCACTCATTTAGCGGCCCTTTGGACATACTTAGTAAACTCCGGCTATATGTTTAGAAGCTACCTGAAAATCGCCTGGCGTAATCTTCTGAAAAATAAAATTTACTGCCTGGTAAATATTGGCGGACTGACCACGGGAATTACCTGTTGTATTCTGATCGGCCTTTATCTCTCGAATGAAACCAGTTTTGACCGCTTCCATAAAAACGCTGACCGTTTGGTCCGTGCGACAACAGAGTATACGGTGAATGGTGCGGTCAGCCAGACCGGCTTCACGGGATCTATGGTAGGACCCAGACTGACTTCAGTCATTCCGCAAATAGAATCTTTTGTAAGAATTCTGAGTTTCGAGCCTTACTCCGTCATGTATGGCGAGAAATCATTTGTTGAAAACAAGTTTTGTTTCGCAGATTCTAATTTTTTTCAAATTTTTTCTTTCCCCCTGTTGGAAGGCGATCCGTCCACCGCCCTGGAAGGGCCGCTGAAAATTGTTATTACCGAAAGAATGAAGAAGAAATATTTCGGTAATGAGAACGCGCTGGGAAAATTGCTTAGAGTAGGGGGTACCCGGGATTTTATCGTATCAGGTGTTGTGGCCAATGTGCCGGCCAATTCGCAAATCCAGTTTGACTTTGTCGCCTCTTATGCGAGCCTCCGCAATGCGAACAGGCTCAACTGGTGGGTGGAAATTTATGCTACGTATTTACTGGTTCGTCCGAATACAGATCTGAAGGTTCTCGAAAAAAATATTTCGGCTTATATGAAAAATCAAAAAGATCTCGGCCAGGCTGCCAACGACTACCTGATCTTTCATATGGAGCCCATGACAAGAGTACATCTTTACTCTTCGCTGGATGGACTTGAGCCGAATGGGAATATCACTTATTTATACATTCTCGCTGCTATTGCTATCCTGATTCTTTGCATTGCCAGTGTCAATTATACAAATCTGTCCATTGCCCAGGCCGTTCACCGTATTCCGGAGATAGGTATACGAAAAGTACTGGGATCTGCGCGGCGGCAGATATTCTGGCAGTTCATCGGCGAATCCATGTTATTGAATTTGATGGCTTTTATATTCGCCGTCTGGACTTCTGTGCTGCTTCTTCCATTATTTAATGGATTGGTTGAAAGAACGTTGGAAATCAAATCGCTCACCACCCCGCTTGCGCTGGGAGTTATGCTGCTCCTTTATCTGATCATCAGTATTGTTTCCGGAATATATCCTGCGTTTATTTTGTCGGGTTTAAAACTGATAAAAGTGCTGAAGACAGGATTTTCTTTTTCGGGGACAACCGGGTTCGCCAAAAGAACATTAATCGTTTTTCAATTTGCCGTTTCCGTTTTTCTGATCATTTCCACTGTCCTGATATTTCAGCAATTGAATTTTATTCAGCATAAGAATCTGGGATACGATAAGGATCATGTAGTCGTATTGCCCGTAGATGCCCTGATTCGCCAAAACTATCAGTCGCTCAAAGAATCCCTTCAGAGAGTGCCCGGTGTGCAGTCTGTTAGTTGCGGAGCGGAAGAAATGACCAATATTCACTGGGATGATGAATTAAATACGACCGGAAATTCGGCCGCTCCTTCGGTATTTGTGAGTGCAAGTCCAACGGATATTGATTTTGTGAAAACCATGGGCATGCATATTGTCAGCGGATCTGATTTTACTTTAGCTGACTGGAAGCGCATGGACACGTCAGGAGGAGCTTCCAACTGGCAGACTTCTTACATGCTGAATGAATCCGCAGCAAAAGCGATGGGATGGACACCTGAACAGGCCATCGGAAAAATCATTTACAGATCCGGTCAGAGGGGTACCATCAAAGCGGTTTTGAAAGATTTTAATTTTACTTCACTGCACGAGCCTATACGTCCGCTGGTCATATTCCTGGATTCAAATTATTATCATATCTACCAGATGTATGTAAAAGTCTCCGATCGGAATTTGCCCGCGATCATACAAGGGTTGGGTGAGACCTGGAAGGAGAGGGTTACACATCGACCCTTCCAGTATCATTTCCTGGATGATAATTTCAACAGGATTTATCACAGCGAAAAACAGACAGCCGGTATATTCAGTACATTTTCCAGTCTCGCCATTTTACTCGCCTGTCTCGGACTATTTGCACTGGCCGCTTATACTACTGTGCAAAGGGCTAAGGAAATTGGTGTAAGGAAAATCCTGGGAGCTGGTGTAAAAGAAATTGTGCTGTTGATTTCGGGCGACTTCATAAAACTGGTGATTGTAGCTTCCCTGATTGCATTTCCGGTTGCGTGGTTTTCAGCCAACAGCTGGTTACAACAATTTGCCTACAGGATACAGATTGACTGGTGGGTATTTGTGACGGCAGCTGCATCCGCCGCGATCGTTGCATTGGTAGCGATCAGTTCCCAGGCGATTAAAGCAGCTATGGCAAATCCGGTGACCAGCCTACGCTCAGAGTGAGTTTCGGCTGGCGATGCGCTGAAGGAGGGCACAAGAAAGCAGCCGGAATGATTAAGAGAAAAAATATTTTATAATGGAAGAGCTGCTTAACAAATAACCTATGCCCGGAGAATCTGATTTAAATATCATTTTGAAAACACTGAAACCTTTTCTGCATAATGGTGAATATGTATTTTGCCAGGTGCCGGATCAATTTCCAATAGATTTAAACGATATCATCAGTTATTTCAAAGAAGGGGAAGGAATAACGATTATTCTATCAAAAACAACGGCGGATCGGTTCAAATTACCCTATTCATTTGTGTCGGCATGGATTACCCTTCGTGTTCATTCTTCATTGGAATCTGTTGGGCTGACAGCTGCTTTTTCAAATGCATTGGCGGCTGCCGGGATCAGTTGTAATGTGGTAGCCGCCTATTTTCATGATCATATTTTTGTGGATATCAAAGATGCTCAAAAAACAATGGAGGTGCTGGAGGGCATTTCAAATCATAAAATATGATCCGCTCACCTGAATAATCTTAGATTTACCGAAATTTCCCATAACAACTTAAAACAATACTATGGGTATTACAGACAGACTTTTTAATATGAAAAACGAAAAAGCTTCGGCCAATTTAAAAGCAGGACAGGATTTTTTGGAAGCCAACAAACAAAAGCCTGGTGTTACGGTATTGCCAAGCGGCTTGCAATACGAAGTGATAACCGAAGGCACCGGTATAAAACCCGGAGCGAGAAGTAATGTGACCTGTCACTATCATGGTTCATTGATAGACGGAACGGTATTCGACAGTTCAGTTAAGCGCGGTCAGCCTGCCACGTTTCCATTGAACCGCGTTATTTCAGGATGGACAGAAGGACTCCAATTAATGGGAGTCGGCAGTAAGTGGCGTTTCTTCATACCACCAAATCTGGCTTATGGTGACAGGCAAACAGGATCGGATATCGGTCCGAATAGTACATTGATTTTTGAAGTCGAATTGCTGGGCGTGAGCTGACCAGAATAAATCTTCATATAGCCAAAAAGCTTTCACGAATCTCACTTAAGAGTTTTCTCTGATGCAGGGCATTATATACATGACGGAGAGATTTGTGTAACTTTCAAAACTAAACTTAATGAAGAGAATAATTCTGCTATTGATACTCTGCGCAGTTATTGCTGCTGAGAAAACTTTAAGCCATAGGAATAAGGAAGTACTGGAGACGGACTAAGTATTTACCCTTAGGAGGCGGCCCGGTTGGGAATCAGATCGCTTTATTTGCTGATTGAAATCAACATTTGCTCTTTCTCGCTCAACGAAGTTTGGGATCTACAATAGTTTTATTATTTTGAAGTTTTTCTTCTAACCTCCATTGTACCCTTATGTTTAAGAAGCAGACTTCTCTTTTCCTGTTTTTTTTATTGATGACGCTTGCCGGGTTTTCAAATTCCAGATTATTCCCGGGTTATTATATCGATCCGAAAGGTGATTCTGTTCGTTGTAATATTGAATTCAATGACTGGAACCTGAATCCAAAAACGCTCAAAGTGGAAGTGAACAGTAAGAAAATGGAATTTACACCAAACGATATCAGGGGATTTGGTGTTGACGGTTATGATGATTATGTATCTGCTACGGTTCAGACTCATACGGCAGCTGTTGCGGGAAAAGATGTTCCCGCGCAATTTTCGGATGATGTCGTGATAAATACTTACTTTCTTAAAATTTTAAACCGCGGATTTTTTTCGCTTTACGATCTTGTATTGACAGATAGAGTTTATTTATTCTTTCAATTGAAGGATAGTGCTTTGCATGAACTGGTATACAGGATGAAAGGGACTAATGACTCCCTGTTTGTGGATCAGCAGTATAAAAATGTACTACTCAGTTTTTTTGTACAGGAAGGCATTTCTGATAAATATTTTAACAGGGTTAGCAATACTATATACTCTGCTTCGGAGATCCAGTCTCTTTTCAATATTCTGAATGAAAGTCACGGCGGTTACAGCTATCATAAAAAAGCGAAGCAGGAATTTCAGATCCAGCTTTATATGGGCGGTATACGGAATTTATTTCCCAGCCCAATCAATGCATATTATTTAACAAAACAATTTAATCCGGCCAATTCAATGACAGGCGGCCTCAGCTTACTTTATTCCATACCAGGGAAATTCAACTCATTTAAAATTGGTTTTTCCGCCGGTTATAACAGCTACAATGGCAAACTGACGGAACATACCACAAATAGTTTCTATGTAAGCGCGGCGAACAATGGAACGTCTACCTATGATGATACCCTGACGACTAAAAATTCTCTTGTCCAAACGAATTTTTATCTGATGTACATGATCAATCCCCTGAGTAGAGTGAAATGTTACCTGAAGGCCGGGATCAGTCTTAATTTTTCCCTCAATACTGAAAATTCAGTAAATGAAAGTTATTCAGGCTTTACGAAGATCGTCCAGAATGGCAATCCGCCAGTCCAAAACGCTATTCAAAACAGTGGTATTATTATTCCGTTAAAGGAAAGATATTTGACGCCTTTGTTTGGCATCGGAGTGAATTTTGACCGCAGCACGTTGGAATTTTCTTATTGCCTGCCGGCAGATATCGGTAGTCAGACGAAGGGGCCTGAAGGAGAATCGGGTCCGGCTTTTAAAATCTCTTCCATGACGCTTAGTTACTCTTTTTCCGTATTTCAGACAAAGTAATCAGGCTGAAAAAACAGGCTATAGCCCGTGTTACAACTTCTAGTGACAAAGGCACGCATTATATTTTAAGTCGAATCCACCATCTGTAACGACAACGGAATCATTCCCGGTATTGTATAGTTAACCTTTCGCCTCATGAATGCAACCCTGGCAAAAGTCTTAATAAAATTTTTTACCTGTCGCATCCAGCCACTACGATTGTCACATTCGCACCGGCTGACTTCATATTTTTTTGCGAATTTTATATTCCAATAAAATGAAAATACTATGAGAAAAATAGTCGTCTTATCAATGATCACTTTAGATGGAGTGATGCAGGCGCCCGGTGGACCTAAGGAAGACACGTCAGGCGGATTCAAATATGGCGGGTGGACTGCGCCCTATGGTGACGAAGAGTATGGTAAGGTGGTGCAAAAAGAGCTGCAACCTGCAGATTATCTTTTGGGCAGAAAAACTTTTAAGATTTGGGCCGGCTACTGGCCCGACCATGGAGATTTCTGGCCTGGTATTAATGCAGGTACAAAATATGTATTTTCCAAAAGCATGAAAAAGTCTGACCCGCTGGTGACTGGATGGGAAAACTCAGTAGTAATAAAAAGCGTGGCAGATATCAAAAAGATCAAAAATTCAAAAGGCCGTGACATTCAGGTTTGGGGTAGCAGTGAGCTAATACAGCTGCTGCTTAAGAATGATCTTGTAGACGAACTCAGACTCAAAATTCACCCATTGACTTTAGGCAAGGGAAAAAAGATTCTTCAAAACGGAGCGATTCCTGCAGCATTTACATTGACAGAAACTATTGTCACATCAACAGGAGTTATTATTGCCAGCTACAAGCGGGCCGGAAAAGTTAAGACGGGTACTATTGGAATTTAAATCCCCCGTCTATTAAGCAGTTTCACGAACCCTGGACGTTGGCCGTTTATTCATCACCATTTCCATTCGATATGCACAGGCCGGAATTTCAAATGGCATACCTATACTTCTTACAGCACCATGGCCGGAAATTGGGTCCGGGTAGAACTGTTTTGCAAAAATCGTAAAATAAATATCATCACGGATTTGATATCGGACAGATTTGCGATAAATGCAAAAAACATTCGCCATTCAATTTATTTCGGCGATTTACGCAAAACGAAAAGGAATGCGTAACTTTTTTCCGGGGAATCATTAATTTTAGTGAAACTTTCTGTATGAAAATCTACCGCCTGCTTCTGCCATTTCTAATTCTTCTATGTTTGCACAGTTCGGCACAATCGAATTCCGATCAGAAAAAACAAGCCAGTTATCAGAAACTTAAGCACGGGATCGATTCAAAACAATTTCATTTTTTAGCCACATCCGCTACTGGTTCCAAAGGCAGGACAACCCAGTTAACCGGAGGTTATTTTCTATTTTTAGGGGGAGACAGTCTTACGGTTGCGTTACCTTTTTTTGGAACGGCTTACCAAACCAGTCATTATGGAGCATCGAGTGAAGATGCAGGAATCAACTTCCATACGAACAAGTTCTCCTATAAGGCCGATACCACAAAAAAAGGAGGCTGGGAAATTTTGATACAACCGGCCGGCCAGAGTTCTGCAAGCAGAATTTATTTATCCATAACTTCTTCGGGGAGCTGCAGGACCAGTATTAGCAGCAGCGGGCGGTCGAACATGACATATCACGGAACAGTTCTTTCGAATTTTAAAGATTAGGCAATGGCTCGTTTCCACGGTATCTGAAAGGAAAGACTATCAGTTATTTTAGTCTTAATGATATTTCGTCTTTCCCAATATCCCTGAAAGCAACTAGTGCATAAATGGTTTCGCCATCATGAACTTGTCTGTAAAGATTATATTGTTCGATTTCTTCTTTAAAGCTTTTGTTTGCAGTCCCTGCAACAATCATATTTGTCGCAGTCAGTACGGGCCCGATGATTAATCCAATGGGGAAGGAGTTTGAAGTCGGTGCTCCGTCAATTGAGGTACTGGAAGTAGTAAAAGTTATTGGAGAACACAATAAGTACAACAGGTAAATGGGAACTCCCTGCTTTATCTTATCTTCTGTTATTCTTTGATCTACAAAATATGCTGGTTTATTATCAATATAAAATACTGCGTCAGTCATGGGATTAATATCATGGCCGGTATGATTCGTTATTTTAACTGCGACCAGGGTCAGATTATTTTTCAACTCATGCTTAGCATACTTTTTATTTTTTGATTCTGTCAGCACATCATAGTGGTAAGAGAATTCGATCTTATCGTTGATACTGTGATTATGATATTCCAGAGTTTCCGGACTGATCGGTTTATAACTCGATGCACAAGACATAAAAAAGGGTAAGACAAAAAATAGACAGACAAAACGAAATTTTGCGTTCATGTTAGTTTGGGTTAGTAAATTCAAATCTATTATTTAGTTTTAAATGTACAAATAGGTGTATTCACTTAGTAATAAGGGTTAACCCTTAGAATATTTGATGATTTCTATTTGTATGTTTGAAATATTTGACTTTAATATTGCGTTTATTTATGTGGATGCATTATATATGGAAAACAACCTTTTAAAATCAGCCACGGGTTCCAGTGACTTCATTTATAGAAATGGAAATACAGAATAAGTATGGAGATTATCATTCCTGTGAACAAGAGAATATTTCCGGTCCAATTATTTGTCTGCTCATTGATTGCGATTGCTATTTCCGTTTTTCTTTTCTATACAAGGACGTTTTCTCTGGATCCTTACACACCCATGTCTATCCTGATAGTATTATTGATTGCGGACATCCGGATTGTAATTTTATTGGCGAGAATTTATATAAAGACACAATTCGATAGCAGAGCAAGTTTTACAATAACAGAATCGGGCATAGTCGATAATATGACTGTTTTGGGTTTAGGCAAAATTCCCTGGGAAGAAATCGATGATATTGCTTTGGACAGGTATCGTGGTATGGACATATCGCTCGTTGGAATTGTGGATCCGGATAAATATCTATTAGGAGTGAGGCCGATATATAGATCCATTTTGAGGGGATATGTAAAGAAATGGAATACGCCCCTTATTATATCCGGGAGGCGCGTAGATTTTGATATGGAAAAGCTTCGGGATCTTTTATTAAGTCATTCAACTTCAACAATCAATTCACACGATCTCAGAGACATAGAGTAATTGTCGTCTCCAATGAACAATGAAATGATAGGTCTTTGATGTCACCCCCGGTTGTACTGTTATATTTAGCCGACCGCTGATATTTACTTCTGTCAGCTTTTGATAATTCGGTTCTATTAAAGCAATTATTTAAAACCTTCTTTTTGATATGTCCATTATTATTTAGATATTTGTCTAAATATATAATTGGTATGAATTTGTATGAATCAACTATTTAAGGCATTAAACGATCCGACCCGGAGGGAAATCCTTGAGATGCTGGGAAAAAGGGATTTAAGTGCCGGAGAAATAGCAGATAAGTTCAATATGTCAAAACCC
>Ga0206943_1046_pt1 | contig 30508 bp, 21 predicted proteins | sample Alteio_BWOrgHeat_7_FD_153243 | JGI IMG/M metagenome (GOLD analysis project Ga0206943, IMG submission 153243) | Enriched cells from forest soil in Barre Woods Harvard Forest LTER site, Petersham, Massachusetts, United States -... | ecosystem: Environmental > Terrestrial > Soil > Temperate forest > O... | reverse complement strand
GATACACATGGCTGTCGAGTGCCAGGTGTTTTCGATATTAATCTTTTCGATGATCCGCGAGACTTCCGAGAGTAATTCTTCACACGGCCTGGTCGTGGCTTCCTGTTCCAGTTCCGCCAAGGCAATCACTGTATCGCAGTCAAAGTAGTCCTGCGGCATCAGGGGATACCTATTTGTCTCTCCTCTCAGATAGCGGCCGACATCTCTGCGATATTCAAGCAGCAGAGTATTCGATTCGTATTCCGGATGACCCTGGAAGAAGACAAACAAGCTCTTCTCCTGTTTGATGAAGGTATCGACACCAGCATCTGCGGTCTTTGTGAGTACGGAATATCCTTTAGCCGTCAGTTCGTCTTCTGGCAACCCATTCCAACGAGAATGCGGGAGTTTGAAGCAGGAAGGCGTCTTTGCCGTGATCGGGTGGTCTGACACTCGGGCACAATCGAAGACACCGGACTGTTTGTTATCACTCTTAATCCGGCAGATGCCATCCATATAGAGGCTTGCAGCATGTGCGGCCAGGCAGGACCAGACCGTCGAGTAGGTATTGTCCCGCGCCCAGTCGAGAACCGCTGTAAAGCTTTCCCAATATGGTTCGCGCGCCAGGTTCGACGTCATGGGCTCCCGACCGGTCACAATGAGGGCGTCAAGCTGGGTGTCCCAGAGATTCTCGGCGCTCTCATAGAACTGGCTGATGTGGCGTGAGCCGAACTCATTTCGAGGAACGCCAGGCAATGAATAGCGTGACAGGCAGATCGACATGCCGTCTGAGGCCGAATCAAGCAATGAGAGAAACTGGCGCTCCGTTGCCTCCAGTGCTCCGTCCGGCATGTTGTTTATCAACCCAATATTGAGGCGCTTGCTCTCCTTCTCCAGACATTCTGCAGACGGATTTGCGCATAGCCCCTTCGTGCATTTCTGCCCGTCATGGCCCGAAAAATTAGAATTGAAGGAAGCAGACATAGATATCTCCCGAAATTTTTATGGGGGCCTCGGGGGAGTAGTGGATTTAGATAGCTGCGTTAAGCGCCTGATCCAGATCGGCGATAATGTCGTCGCTGTGTTCGATCCCGATGCTCAGGCGAATCATCTCCGGCCTGACACCTGCATTGAGTTGCGCTTCAGGCGGCATTTGCCGATGCGTGGTTGAGGCGGGATGACAGGCAAGTGATTTGGCATCGCCGAGATTAACGAGGCGAGTAATAAGTTTGAGCGCGTCGTGGAATTTGACCGCGGCATCAAAGCCACCTTTGAGACCCACGTTCATCAAAGAGCAGGCTCGGCCACCAAGGTATTTTTCAGCCATCGCATGGTATGGGCTCTCTGGAAATCCTGCGTAGTTGATCCATGCAACTCTCGGGTCATCGCGCAGAAATTCGGCCACCTTCCTGCCATTTTCGACATGGCGGTCGAGTCGCAACGCAACTGTTTCGATTCCTTGCAGCAGTAAAAATGCACTCAGCGGTGACAACACTGCACCGGTCGTGCGTTGGTACACGCTGCGGCAACGTCCAATGAAGGCAGTCTTGCCGTAGTGCTCGGTATAGACCATGCCATGATAGGAAGCATCCGGCTGATTGAACATCGGAAATCGCGACGCGTGTTCCGCCCACGGAAAATTGCCGCTGTCGATGATTGCGCCACCAATGGTCGTGCCATGGCCGCCGAGAAACTTCGTCAAAGAGTGCAGAACAATGTCGGCCCCGTGCTCAATCGGGCGGAGAAGGATAGGTGAGGCCACAGTATTATCGACAATGAGCGGTATTCCGTGGCGATGTGCCATTTTCGCCAGCTTCTCGATGTCGCAATTGTTTCCCGCTGGGTTTCCAACACTCTCACAATAGATGGCTCGCGTTTTATCATCGATGAGCCGTTCCATCGCTTCCGCACGATCCGACGTCGCGAACCGGACACAAACTCCCTGGCTTGGCAGCAGGTGAGCGAAGAGGCTGTGCGTGGTGCCATAGAGTTGAGGAATCGATACGATGTTCGTTCCCAGTTCAGTGACGTTGAGCACGGCATAATAGACAGCTGACTGCCCGCTGCTAACGCACTGGGCAGCCAGTCCGCCTTCGAGTGCGGCAACGCGCTTTTCCAGCACGGCTGTGGTCGGATTCGAGATTCTCGTGTAGCGATATCCCTCAGCCTCAAGATTGAATAATGCCGCGGCATGGTCGGCACTATCAAATGCATACGAGACTGTTTGGTAAATTGGTACCGCTACAGCTTTGGTTGTCGGATCGACTTCATAACCACCGTGAACAGCAATCGTTTCCCTTTTCATGTTTCTCCGCTTGTGAACTATGCAGGTACGACCACTGCTGTATTCGACAGACCAACGTTTTGATGGAAGAGGCGATTCATCTCGTCCACCACACAATGGATATCCGCTTCCGTTGTTCTGTAACTGGTGATGCAAGCCCGCAGGACCGGAACCCCGCCAATGACTGCTTCTGACATCCACGCGATCTGGCGCTCGCGAAGATCTGCCAGAAACTGAGTGTGCGCCAACCCCTCTCGCGTGAAGCAGACCAGCGGCAGCGGCGTCGAATTAACGATTTGCCAGCCGGAAGCACTGAGTGCATCTCTCAGCACATGTCCCATGCGAGTCTGGTGCTCGATCATTTCAATCTGCCCCGATTCTCCGTGTTGGGCCAGCGCCATAAAGAGCTTCAACCCAATGAAACGCCGCGACCATTGCACCGAGGTCATGAGTGGATCTGGAACTGTCAAATCCGTTTTCCTGGGCATGTAGGAAATATCCACGCGGAAGGCCTCGGCAACGCGATGAGGGTGCCGGCAGAAAAACATTCCGGCGCCCATCGGAACAGAGAACCATTTGTGCGCGTCACACGTGATTGAATCGGCAGCTTCAATACCAGCCAGATAATGCTTGAGCTCAGGCGAAATAATCGCTGCGCCACCCCATGCAGCATCACAGTGAAACCACAAGTCCTCTTCCTGACAAAACCTGGCAATCTCCTCCAGGGGATCGATAACACCCGCAGCTGTTGTGCCGGCGGTGCCAATCACCATGAAGGGGGCAAATCCGTTCCTGCGATCCTCACTCACGCACTGTTTGAGATCGTTGATATCGAGCTTCAGATCAGGGCCGGTTCTTACGATGCGCAGAGCTTCACGGCCAAGCCCGGTCATGTGCGCAATTTTGTTGTACCCGTTGTGAGCCTCTTGCGTGAGGTAGATCGTTGGGGTTGCGGAGAGGCGTCGAAGTCCATATTGACCGTATTCGGGAAAAGCACGTGTCAGAGCTACAACAATCGCCGAAAGGTTCGCTTCCGTTCCGCCACTCGTGAAGATCGCGCTGGTATCCGCGGGAAGACCGAATTTATTAGTGAGCCATCCAAGTGTGTGCAGTTCGATCTCATTTGCAACCGGTGACGTTCGCCAATTCGCCAGCTGCGAGTTGTACATCGCAACAAGCGTGTCTGCAATTACGGAAGCTAGCGTGACGCTTGGGTTGAAGAGACCAAAGTAGCGAGGATGGGTGACCTGAACCTGCCAGGTTTGAAGCATTCGTTCTACATCTGCGACAACTTCGTCGAGAGATGTCGCATGGCGGAAATCATAATGGGACTTAAGATGGCTTCTAATTTCCTCCGCGGTCACATTCGGCACGATAGGACCTTGCTGAATCTCGGCCTGTACCCTCGTAAAATCACTCTGAATGTCTTCGATAAGCATTCGTTTCCTTTTGTGTGAGCACCAGCAGACAACCGCTTCCAGAAGGCGCGGCGCCGCTCAAAGGCGAATCTTTCCAGTCTGAATCCGGTCGAACAGTGCATTGTCCAGCCGGTCGAATGCCTGCGATTCCGGATTATCGAAATAGATGAGATCCGTGGTAGTGGCAGGATCATATCCCTGACGTACCAGATCGGTTTTCGAGTACTTAAACGTACCGGTCACTTCAATGTCATCGCGGAACCGTAGAAACGCAGGGCGTGCGTAAGCAGGAAGGCGATTCATCAAATACTTCCGCAACTCGGAGAGATCGAGCTCTTCTTCCGCAACGAGAGCCGCCATACCAACGCGACCTTCGGTAGCGGGAACCGTCACTCCGTAAACGTTGGCGTGCTTGATTCCGGGAAATGAGCAGATGGCCTCTGAGACTTCAGAGGTCGCCACGTTCTCGCCCTTCCACCGGAAAGTGTCTCCGATTCGATCGACGAAGTAGAAAAATCCTTTTTCGTCCTTTCGCATCAGGTCTCCGGTGCGAACCCAGGAATCTCCAACCGCAAACACATTGCGCAGGATTTTCTTGTCGGAGGCCTGTTTGTCGGTATAGCCATCAAAGCGGCTACCCACGTTCGATGGGTCGTCCACGATCTTGCCGATAGCTTCGCCTGCCTCATTCGGAGCACAACGAATGCACAAACCTTGTTCATTGCGGACCGGTTCGCCTTTGTCGACATCAAACCGTATCAAAGTAGGCGAGAATCTGTGCGTCAGATAACCGGGAATGCGCCCGATCGCGCCGCGCTTGCCTTCGACATTGAACAGTGAGACACCGCCTTCGGTAGACGCATAGAATTCGAGAATTCGGGGAATGTCGAACCTGTCTTTGAAGTCTTCCCAAACATCCGATGCCAGGCCATTGCCGCAGGCCAGCCTGATCCGATGGTTGAGATTCCTTGCTGAAGGAGCGGCCTGGAGCAAATAGCGGCAAAACTCACCAATGTACTGGAACATCGTGCAATCCCATCGGATAACGTCGTTCCAGAATTGGCTGGCTGAAAACTTCTCGCGGATGACAACGCTCCCGCCACCCACGAGCGTCGCACCTGGCACCAACACTCCGCCAATACTGTGGTACATCGGCAGGCAGTTGTACATCCGGTCTTCCGGCTGAGCATCCATCATGCCGGCAAACCAGTGCGTCCATTGCAGGACACGTGCATGGCTGATATTCGCTGCCTTCGGCAATCCCGTGGTGCCGGACGTGAAGATATATAGCGCTCGATCTTCGACGGTCAGCGCTGGCCGCTCGCTCGCGTCCAGCTTTTCACCGGACTGCCTCTCAATGTCGTCGTCAATTCGCTGATACCGAGCATGATCGGCTCCGTGAACCCAGATTGCAGGCGATACTGTGAGGCCCTGCTCCGCCGTTGCTAACGAATCAACGAACTCCTCAGCAACGATGAGATGTTTCGGGCTGACGATGTTGATGCAATGGGATAGAGATGGTCCAACGAGATTGGTGTTGAGCAGCGCCACCACTCCGCCGACGCTTGTGATGCCAAGCCATACGGCAAAGTACTCCGGCCGATTCGTCATCAGCAAACCGACAACGTCGCCTTTTGTGAGACCCTGCGCAAGCGCCCATCGCGCGTACTGATTCGAACGCTCTGCCAGCGCTCGATAGCTGAATCGCTCACGATCGGACAGCAGGGCCAGCGCATCACCGCAACGAGCGGCGAGTTCCTCGATCACGGTCGACATGACGCGCTCGCGATTCCGGTGGATGGTCGCAGTGAGTTCTAGGGCACGCGACCAACACTTCGCAGCTGAAGTACCAGCGCTGACCGGAGCTATTGTCTGGGCTTCGCTCATGCCGTATTCCCCGCGTCGACGGTAAGCACCGTGCCTGTAATATTTTTTGCTTTATCGCTGAGAAGGAACTCAACGGCATTTGCAACATCGTCTACGTCCGCAAGACGGCGAAGAGCGCTCCGACGCTCAATCCTCTGGCGCTGCTCTTCTTTGAGGCCATGAGTTAAATCTGTTTCCACAAATCCCGGAGCTACCGAATTTACATTTACACCCATGCGGCCTACCTCGCGTGCCAGAGAGCGGGTAAAGCCAACGATCGATGCCTTCGTTGCTCCGTAGACAGAGAGTCCGCTGTAGCCTGTCGAAGCAATAATGGATGCCAGGTTGACGATACGCCCGCCGTTGTCAGCCATCATGGAGCGCACGACATACTTTGTGAGCACGATCGGAGAGAGGGTATTTACTCGTATCAGCTGTTCGATCTGAGGAACAGGCATCATGGCGAGTACTCCATCGAAACTGATGCCTGCATTATTCACAAGACCGTAGATGGCGCCGAACTCTTTCCGTAACATTCGCACCAGCTCCGGAATGAGTTCGATCTCAGCCAGGTCAAATGGAGTAAAGTGAAAAGACCCCGGGTTCTCGACTTCGGCGACTTCTATCGTCGCCTTAAGTTCGCTGCTCTCTTTCCGTGCAAGAGCGATGACACGGTAGCCCGCGCCATGCAGCTTCTTTGCAATGCCCAGACCTAATCCCCGGCTTCCGCCGGTTACGATGACATTACGCATTGCGGCGAACGAGTTTCCCTGATTCAGCGACCGCCAACGCGGGAACGAAGTTGATCGTGGCCGGAACTTTGTATGACGAAAGTGCGTCACGACAGAGTAGCAAGATGTCCTGCTGAAGTCTGCGCACGTCGCCGTTGACAGGCTCTGGTGCCGCTTTTAGAACTACATCTGCAACAACGAGCGCACCAGTAATCGGATTCTTCTTTGTCTGCACAAGCGACACCTGGACCGCAGGGTGACGATTGATTACCGCTTCCACCTCTTCGGGATATACCTTCAAGCCGCCAACGTTGATCACGCCATCCCGCCGACCGACGAAGTGGTAACGGCCATCGCGCAGATCGATCAGGTCGCCTGTATCGACGAAGCCATCCGCGTCTTTGAGCACCATGGGCGGAGTACCCAGATAGTGCTTTGCGGTTCGAGCCGACCGAATACGCAGCGATCCATCCTCAACTTTCATTTCGATGCTGGGTGTGCTTTGAATCGAACTCGCTGGGAAACCCGCGAGGCCGTCGTTTACCTCGAACGCCAAACCTGCCTCAGTAGTGGCAAACGCATGGGCCATTCGAGCCGCAGGATACATGGATCGGAGGTGATTTAGGATTGCCTGGTCTGAAATCTCTCCCGACAGGCGGACATACTCGGGATCGATCTTACGGGCTGCGGGGGTCATCAACGCCTTGCGCCAGTGCGATGGCGTGCCGGAGATATGTGTAACCTTGTGAGACCCTGCGCGCGCCAGAAAGTCGACTGTAGATTCCTGCGCGCTCGACAGCACGAGGGAAGTTCCAGTGAGGAGCGCGCGGAGAAGAATCTGAAGCCCACCGTATCTGCGAATATCGTAGAACGTGCTCCACAGGGTCTTCGCTGTTGGAGCGACCGATCGATCCAATCCACCGGCGAGACTCAGCAGGGTATGGACAACCAGTTTCGGACGCCCTGTCGTGCCCGATGTAAGGAGAATCCATTCCGTCTGATGCTGCGCCGTGCGATCGCTACGACACGGTGTGATCTTCCCATTGCATGGAACAAAATGTTCCACACGAGGATCGCTCAAAGCGACTGTTCTGCCATCGGACACAATCGCATCCACGCCTGCCGAGTCGATGACATATGTGAGATGCTCGAGCGATAAGTCGGGTGGATAGAGAATGACGCGGCGTGCGACCCCGTCGAGTTCGATCAGCGCCAACGCGGCGGCGAGCTGGCTCGTCGTTGCAATGACCACAGACCGCCCACGAAGCTCATCACAATGACCATAGAGCGCGGACCCGTCGATCAAATCGCTCAGGGTCCTGTTCCCTTCGGCGCCGAAGAGGAATTGCGTAGACAGATTGTCTACTGCGCTGAGCGCACTCCAAAGCGAGACTAAGTTACTTTGCGGCGTTTTCATAGGATTTAACAAACTCACCAAAGGTTACTGGGAAGACTGCATCATCGCTGGTAAATGGATCCATCCCCAGCGAATCCTCGAGCCGGGCTACGAGGATTGCGAAACATAGAGAGTCAAGACCCGATTCAAGAAGAGACATCTCATCAGTTATGGGTGGCAATTGTCTGTCTTGTTCTTGTGCAACTTGATTGAACTGGTCGATTATTTGGGTCCTGATATTCATATCTGCTGGTTCTCAACTTTCTTATTTTGTAGATGGAACGTTGCCGAAGACGATGGTCTGGAGCAATGCATGGAGCAGATTGACGCCTTCGTAAAGATCGACTGCGGGGTCCAGTGGATTGATGGCCATCTCTGCGGAAAGTGCTTCAAAGAGTCCCTGCGTATGGGCAATGTCGCAGATGCCATGCACATCCGTGTATTCCATGTCGGTCGAGCCCTGGGCTGTTGCCAGATCCGCCAGATATCCCATGAACCGCTGGATAAATCCTTCGAAGAAGGCCATGGTCACCAGCGACTGTACTCCCGAAAGCCGACCCAAAAATAAGCGCACTTTCGCCAGATCCTCATTCACTGCGAACGCGTCAGCGTCTGCGGGAAAGGCATGGGCGGCAATGGCAAACCGCCGCAGCATCGCCGGATGAGCATCGCGCACTTCCTCATATAGGTTCTCAACTAGATGCGGCCGTGCTTCTTCGGCCTGCACAGCGAGATAGGCTGCCGTCATCCAGTAAATGAAATTTCCTTCCAGAACGGCGGTGTATCGGGCAATGATTCCACGGCGCTCTTCGCTAGTTAATTGTTTCTGGTCAGGCAACGAAGCTACGAACTCATCGATCATGCCGGTAATCTTGGCTTGGATGGAGGCATCGAGCAGCTCGCTCTGCGACTGCGGTGTCAGTACGGATGTTGTCATTGTCTACCTTCCTTTATGGCTTGGTTTTGGAGTTTTTCAGAAAACAGATGGTGCTAAGGTTTCGGTAATTGTTGACTATTTTGTAGGTGAGTGATCGCCTGGTGGGTACGATCATCGATAATTTTCAATGACCGTTCAGGGCATATACAAATTCCCGTTCGGTCGTTAGGGACTGATCGTACTGCTCTTCCGATTCGTAGATGACGATTTCACTGCCCTTACTGGAGAAGCTGAACGGGACGCATAATAGATTATTCAGACGCGCCCGCAACGCCTTCCTTTTTTCTGGAGGTACGAAGAACAACATGAAGCCTCCTCCCCCAGCTCCGAGGAGCTTACCGCCAAGAGCGCCGGCACTGAGTCCCGCTTCGTAGATTTCATCAATGCTGGAGTTTGAGATCTTTTGCGTCAGTGTTCTTTTAATTTGCCAGCTCTCATGCAGCAATCGACCAAACTCATCTATCGATCGATTGGGATTGGCAAGGATAGCTTCAGCCTCATCAACAAACTGGAGCATGGTATTTAGCTCGTGCGTCTTGTGCGGTGTCAACCTCAACTGCTCTTGGGCGATTTCGGAGGCCGTCCTGGAAAATCCAGTGAAGTAAAGGGCCAAATGATCCTCCAATTCCCTCACCCTGTCTCGAGGAATCAACATCCGCTTTACATCGATCGAATTATCCGTGTGGAAATTGATGCGATTCAAGCCTCCGTATGCAGCGCTTACCTGATCTTGCGCGCCGACAGCCTCACCAATGATGTTTTGCTCAATGTGTATGGCTTCCAACGCGAGGGTGCGCTTGTCACACATCTGGTTTTTTAGCGCGTAAAGTGCATGGAGAAGTCCCACGGTAAAGGCGGAACTCGTCCCCAAACCAGTGCGGGCGGGCAGATCAGCCACGTGGTGGATCTCGACCCCCTCGTCGATCCCGAGGAACTGTAAGCACCCACGGACCGACGGATGTTGAATAACATCGTTCCTGTTGACGTTCTCAACCTTAGAGTAGGAGACGCGGCTGTGATACTCGAAAAATGGTGGGAGTCGCCGACAAGTGATATAGCACCGCTTGTCAATCGTGGTTGAGAGTACAGAGCCACCGTACTCCTGATACCACACAGGATAGTCGGTGCCACCACCGAAAAACGAAATGCGGAGTGGAGTGCTGGTTATTACCATGGTTTTTTACCTTAGATTGTGTTGCTGGAATTTAATCGGATGGACCTAGGGGAGCTGGAACGACCGTCTAGCGGGAATGACTAGTGTCTTGGTGATACATTTCTTTGCTTGCTTGAAGCTTCGCAATTTTATTGACTTCATCACGTATAAAGTTGTTGCCTATTCGTGAAATATCGTATGCTCCACCAATTCGCTAATGATGTGCCCTATCAAAATATGGCACTCCTGTATGCGCGGTGTTTCGTTCGACGGCGCACAAAGGCAAAAATCAACTTCGCTCTTTAGCTTGCCCCCTGTGCAACCCCCGAAAGCAACTGTGTGGATGCCCAACCTTTTCGAGGTCGACATGGCCTGAAGCACATTAGCCGAATTGCCGCTTGTCGAGATACCGATTACGACGTCGCCCTTCTTGCCCAGAGCTTCAATCTGCCGTGAAAACACAAGGTCAAAACCATAGTCATTTCCAATGGCCGTTACGCAGGATGAGTTGACGGATAAGGCAAGTGCAGGCAAGGCAGGTCGGTCAAAAGCGAACCGGCCCACAAATTCAGCAGCGATATGTTGGGCATCTGCCGCGCTGCCGCCGTTTCCGCACAGAAGTATCTTGTTTCCTTGCCGCAGAGCTTCCACGATAATCCTGCTGACCTCGGCCATCGTCGAAACAAGCGCCGTATCCCGCAATAACATCTGCTTCGTTGCTATTGAGGCCTGAATCAGCCCATGGATGCGCTCTTCAAAATTATCCGCTTGTCTCACATCTATCACCCTTGATTTATCGTCTGCACGCCGATGGTCTGGCTTTGTATATCTTTAACTTCAGAGAATTTTCAAGGCATTCGGCTACGATACGGCCGGAGAGTACTTATATACCGCCGCATTGGCTAGGCGGTCGCACATCTCCTGTGCTCGCGCATAGTCTTCAGGAATACCGATATCTATGAATACTCCGCGCTGCTCGAGTCCATAGATTCCTTGTTCCAGGAGCAAAGGAAACACGTCTCGCTCCAGGCTTGCCGGTCCGTAGGGAACCTGCGCAAGCACCGCACTGCTAAAGACATACACCCCGGCATTAATGACCCCAGGTGAATTCTGCCCGGTCTTTTCTACAAACCCCGTTATCCGACCGCCTGTTCCTACCCGCACAGTTCCATAGCGACCCGCATTCTCAACATGCACTGCTGCCATAGTGGCTAAACCGCCATGTCTTCGATGGAGATCAAATAGCTCACTAAAGTCAATTTCCAGAAATGAGTCTCCGTTAAGCACCAGAAACTCTGACTCATGCTGAACGTAACGTTGTGCGAGCTTTAATGCGCCTGCCGTACCAAGGGGAACTGATTCCTCGGAGTATTCAATCGTCACTCCTAATTCGCTGCCGTCCCCAAACGCCTCTTCAATTTGTCCCGCCAAATATCCCGTGCACATCACCAATTCGCGGATACCTTGAGTGCTCAATTGTCGCACCAATAGTTGCAGAAAAGGCCTGTCGCCTACTGACGCCAACGCTTTCGGCGATGACGGCACCACAGATTTCAAGCGCGTTCCTAGTCCACCAACTAATAAAATGGCCTTCATTATCGAGTCAATTCGCAGGATGGCGTTGGATTTCTTCCATCATGAAGTTATTCGTTGATTCTGTTTCGGACGTCACGAAACCGCCGACCTCGTCATCACCGCGCACTATAAGCTCTCTGCACCGGGCGGCTCTCAAAGTGATGCTTCAGCCGAAGGAAGGGTCGCTCAAGGAAATTCCATGTGATTATTGCCAAAACATAGGCCCCACAGACGGTGATCGTGAATGCCAAGAGAGGATATTGATCGAGCCTTAGTACCTTTACTACGTCTACGGGTATCTTAGCGAGCAGATATATCCCGTAACTGATAGTTCCTGTGTAAACAAGAAACCGATTCGCCAGAATGCGCTGAAGATAAGTCGCCTGAGAGAAGAGCGCCAGATATATCAGCGATACTGCAGCGAGAGCGACGAACGAGAACACGAGCCATCGCTGCTGCAGTGCTTCGAGTAAAAGTGTTAACCCTGTCGAAATACCCAACGTTATCCATGCCAGTCCTAGAAAGCGTGCTTGATCAAATCTCTTGGACCGAACCGCAGTTGCCAACAGCGCTCCAGCCATCAGCCCGTCCAGCCGGCAAAAACTGTTGGAGTAGATGATCACAGCATGCCTGGACAAATACAGCCGAATCCATGGAGAAACGCATATGACTATGAAAGCGATTCGCCTGATCTGCTCTACACTACAGAACCGTACAATGAGCGGCCAGATCAAGTAGAACTGCTCCTCGACTGCTAGCGACCAGGTCACACCCAGCAGTCCCAATGCATTCGTTGGCACCGGAACGAGGAAGTTCTGAAGAAAAATTAGATAAGACCACCATGGGCCGGAGCGGACTCCAAAAATATTGGCTCTTTCTGCTGGATGCAGAAATGGCACGACGACGAACATGAAAACCAGTGCAGCATAATATAGAGGCCAAATCCTTAAACAGCGCCGCGCATAAAAATCTCTGAAATAGCCGTCACTGGAGCGTGAATCAAGGAGTATGCCTGTGATCAGGAATCCGGACAGGACGAAGAATAAATCCACTCCCATCCATCCGTAGGTTGCAATCCATCCTAAATGAAGAGTGGGATAGTTATCCGTATTGTGAACAAGCACCAGAAGTACCGCTATGCCACGCACGGCATCGAGTTGATGGATTCGCCTCATCTTCAAAAGTCTCTGGATCGGAGGCAGAAACTGATCGATGGTTCCTGGCTGGCTGCCTTCCTTCGTTCACACTCTTAGGAATCGTCTCTGAAATCCTTTGGCAGTGGATAGGGCAAACTCACTCTTGGACAGGTAATTGTCTCTAAATTCTGACAACCTTCTTCTGAAAAACGCTCTTGCAGTCCAACGCCAATTGAATTCGCCAACCAAGACCTTCGATTTTCGATGAATCAAAGTACAGGTACGAGAAGTTCCAGGTGGCACAGTAAGGGATACGTTCGTAGGAACTGTCCTACCATGCTCTGCATCGCAGCGGACCCCGTCCACTTCGACTCCTTCCACTTCATCATCTTTGAAGGCAGTGCCCCAATGAACCACATGCTTCCGCTGCGTTTGAGCTTCACTTGAGATTTGAACCCTACCGGAGTATGCGCGAACATGGTAAGTATTTGCGCACTCTTTCCGCATAAGAACTGACTGGCTCACCGCCGCCCCAATACTGCACCACTTGATCTCGGGAGCCATGGTGTTGATGGTATCTACGAGTTGAAGAAGGGGCTGCGGCTCCTTGAATCTATCATGATGTTCACCGATGAGGATCGGACGACCGAAGAACAAGTTGAATGCAACATCCTGCTGCCGGATCTCTCTAGCTGATCGACGCAAGAACAAAGGAAACTGCTCGTATCGCGTTACGGCAGGTTGCGCGACTTCAGCAATTGTGAGTTGAGTAAACGCATTGTAAGGATGGGGTGTTGTGTTGACCGCCGCATCGAAGTTGTTCGCTTTGAGGACGCTCATCGCCTCAGTCGAGAACTTTCCTTGCGGGAAGACCATGACGTTGTCACAGGCGAGGCCGCTGATATGCTGATGTCGTTTTATTCGGTCCCTTGCGATCGCAACCATTCGCTCGATCTGATCGCGATCGGTCGTAGCGAGTTCTGCATTTGTGTGGTCATTTCCATGAAAACAGATCGACAGCCGCTCTGGATTGTCGCGAAACATCCGGGTAATTTTCGCAGAGTTTCTGGCAAAATTATGCGGTATGAAAGCTATGGTCGCGTGGAAGTTGTGCTGCCTGCAGAGCTTAAGAAGCGAGTCAAAATTCAAGAAACCATAATTCTTGCGCAGTAGCGGATCATCGATAACAACGCAGGCATAGTTCTTATTCGGACGCCAGCCGTCCTCCCCGGCCGCATATCTTAAGGCCATCGCGAGCGGAACGAAACTCGAGAAATACTCAGCCAACGGCGCTGATCCAATGTTCGCCTGCAGGTCGACTACATCGCGGCTAGCAACAAACCATATTATTGCAGAGCCCAACGAAGAGTAAGCCATGAAAGGATCACGGTTGATCGATATCAGGACCTCTATGTCTTTACATTCGCCACCAATAGAGAGAATAGAATCGTTTGATGTATTTACCGGCCCAAAAGAAATCCCAGAAAAGGCGCCGCATACAGACTTATCTGTTCCGGACATCTCGTAACAATAATTGCGATCGTTTAACGAGCGGACGGCATCAAGCTTTCCGTTTGAAAGAGCGGCAACAAAGGCGTCATGAAATGTGCTGGGCCGAAGCCCGTACACAAACAAGTGTTGGAAACGGGAGGAAAGTAGCTTGACCAGCGACGCCGATAAATGATCGCACCCCAGCCACTCTTTCATAACATCTGGATTCAGGGCAATGCAGGTGCAGTCGCCCGGAACCGCTTCGTTCAGGAAAGCTGCTGGATCGGCCGAGCACGCGAGGGGGAGTACCACGCTATCGATGCCAAGGAACTCGGCTAGGTGAACTAACCGACTCTCTTGTTCGTGCTGCTCATGGATATACGGAACGATTAGCTTCATTCGAGTCGATGACGTCAGCGAGTATGCCGTGAGGGGCCCGACTGATAAAGTTCAGTAGTTGCAAGGTGCGATTTGTCGATCTGCGAAAAGAATTGCAGAACTACTCTGGCCTTGCTGATTGATCAAGCCCAAGTGCTTACTTGCGATTGAAAACAATCGTCTGGATCAGATTGTTCAACAGGTGTACGCCTTCAAGAGGGTCTGCACCTTGCTCCAAAGGATTGATCACAACTTCCGTCCCGAGCGCAGTGAAAAGACCTTGAGTATGAGCGATGTCGCAGACTCCGTGCACGTCGGTGTATTCCATGTCGGAAGACTTCTCCGCGACAGCGAGCTCTGCGAGATAACCCATAAATTTCTGAATGAACCCCTCGAAGAAAGCCATCGTGACAAGAGATTGCACGCCGGAGAGTCGGCCGAGGAAGACGCGCACTTTCGTTAGATCCTCATCGACTGCCATGGCATCCTTGTCTGTCGGATAGGCATGCGCCGCCAGTGCAAAACGACGCAGCATTGCAGGATGTGCGTCGCGCACTTCCTCATGCAGATTATCGAGAATGATCGGCTTCGCTTCTTCTGACTGAATGGCCAGGAGCGCAGCGGTCATCCAGTAAATGAAATTGCCTTCAAGAACGGCTGAGTATCTCGCAATAATGCCGCGCCGCTCGCTGCTAGTGAGCGTGTTAATGTCGGGAAGCGAAGCGATGAGTTCATCAATCGTCGCCTCAACCTTCGACTGGATGACAGGTGCAATGGAATCGTCTTGCAACTGTGGAGTCGTTACCAGAGTAGTCATGCTTTACCTTCCTTGATAGTTTGGATTCGGTTCGAGTTTGGCTAATAAGAGAACATTGCTGCTACAACATTGGTTGCGCATCGAGCTGATGTACATACAGAACACAATCCAATTGACCTCATATGCCAATCATGGCGATTCATGCATGAAGGTCTTAGGGTGCTCTCAACCATTACATATAACTGAGGTGCGGCACGAGATTTGGGCACGGCTCCGCAATTTCACTCACAACGTGAAACTCGGATGGGATTCGCATTGCGCGCGTGGCTCAATTCTGCCAGTTGCCGCTGTTTCAAGGGTAAGCTCAATCCTGCTGGCGACAATACCTCTTTGGTAACCACCAGTGACCTTCAACAGTAGCAGTAACATGATTACCACGCCGGAGTGAGTCGCAGGTTCGTTGCGTTCATCGTCATGACCTTGCAACGCTGGTATCGTAGATTCCTTTGCCCCGCATTTTCCTGAAAGCCGCTTCGTACGCAGCGAGGAGCTTCTCGATCGAATACTCCCAAGCCAATTCTGTCTCGACCCGCCTGCGTCCAAACTCTCCCATCCTTTGTCGCTCCTCCGGATGGTCGAGCAACCAAAGAATATTGTCCGCAAAATCAGACACCTGGTTAACATTACTGCTGTATAAGGAGGCGTCCTGGGCGCTGATCTTTCCTTCTTTCAGATCAAATTGGACAATAGGCTTGCCTAGAGCCATGTACTCCATGATTTTGTTCATTGTCGAGATATGATTCATCTCACATGGCTTATCCGGATTAACGCAGACATCCGCAGTGGAGAGGACCTCGAGTAAATCTGCATCTGAAACTCGCCCGGTAAAAGTGACCATATCTCCGAGATTCTTGTCCTGAGCCATCTGCCGGAGCTCGACAAGTGCAGGACCGCTACCGACGCAGGTAAAATGAACATCGGTTCGCCCCAGGTTCCGAATCCGCTCTGCCACATCCAGTAGGATATCCAGCCCTTCCTGGATATTCATCACTCCCACATATCCGATGAGATATCGCTTGCCGTGCTTTAAAGCAGGATTCGGAGCAACAGCTTTGAATTTCTTCAAGTCTGGCCCATTCCGAACCACAAATACGTTGTCGGGTGAAACTCCTCCGCGGGTTAATGCGACTTCTCTGTAAGTCTCGTTTGTGGACATGACGATGTCGCAAACACGGAAAGTCATCTTCTCGAGCCAAACCTGGGCTTTGTAGAAAATGTCCTTTCTTTCATACTTTGCAAGGTATAGCTCTGGGTTCACATCGTGATGATCGAAGATGAACTTGACCCCGAATAGCTTGAATGGCCATGCTACGAGGAAAATGTCATCCGGTGGGTTGCAACCCTGGATGACATGGAAGCCGCGCCTGAAGTAAATCCACCAGGCAAACAGCGTCTCCCAGAACAAGGCGCATCCATATTCCCAAAGGTATCCGAGTGCGCTATTACTCTCCTTGGGCATCGGGTGTCGATAAATGTGGATGCCTTCCCGCAACTCATAGCCCTCTTCGCACCCCTTCCCTTTGCGGCATAAGATGGATACGTCGTAGCCAGCCTCGTGTAGCGCCAGCCCTTCTTTCCATACACGTTGATCAAAGGGCACTGGTATGTTTTCAACGATGATCAGAATCTTTCTTTTCACACAGACCTCAAAGAAGTATCAAGCTGCTTGAGGAAGCCCCACGAACGCGCCTGATGTAGTAATTAGTTCCGACGACGAGGTGCCGAATTTGGCCCGCGCCGTTGAATATTCAGCGAACTTGATTCAAGTATCGTTTTCCAGCCGAGTTTCTCAGAGCGCTGGGTCTTCGGTTGGGCTCGGTGCTAAATGGCCAACCTTCGACTTTGCTTCAGGCCGCCTGGACGAAAACCCTGGCAGCAGATCGGGCAAGAGACGCACAAGTTGCAAGATTGGCTCCATCGAGCCGAACAAGATCACAAGTATCACCAGATAAAGCAGCCCGAACAGCACGTTGTTTACGAGGATCCTTACAATTGCCTGACCCAGCCCGCCGCTTGGAAGTTGCGACGGCATCGGCATATTTCTAAGAACCAGGAAGCAGATCGCGGCCGCAGCAATTGCGGCCAGAGCATATCTCCAAACGGTTTGCAGAACGGTAGTTATTGAAAGGTGAAGTGGTCTCAAGGCGTATAGAAAACCTGGGATCATCAAGACGCAATAGGAGATCGTCCACGCTGCGGCAACACCTGCGGGACCGCGTCTCAAACCGATTAAAAAGAGCGACCCAGTCACAGCAAGCTCAATTACTGTCCAACGCAACCATCTCATGGTGGTGCCCATCGAGAGATGTATCCAGGCCGTGGTCTGGTAGAGGAGCAACAAGCCAATTCCGGGAGCAAAGTACAAAAAGATGCGCCCCGATTCTCCCCATTGGGACCCCAGTAGGCAGCGAACGACATCTCTTCCGGTCAGCGTTAGTGAGGCGCTTACAGCCATACCCGAAAACGCGACGATGGTAAGCCCTCGGAGAAAATAGCGCCTGTATTCCTTCAGATCATTGTTTTTGCGGCTGAGCGTGGTTACGACGACAGCCAGGATCGGCGCGAGCAGTTGACTGGACGGGAGGACGAAGAGGTCAAAGGCTTTTTTGTAAAATCCCAGCGCGACTGCTCCCAATCGCCATCCCACCAACAGGTTATCTGTATTGCCAGTGAAGTAATTCAGAGCGAAGCGTCCGTAAACGCCGGCCGCATATTTCACCATTCTGCCCGTTCCGCTCTCCCGTTGTGGGAGTTTGGGAACCCATGAGCAGAGGTACCATGCGCCCGAGCAGTACATCAGTTGCTGCGCAACATAGCCCGCAACGAGAGCCCAGTATCCCCACCCCGCGATCGCGCACGCAATCGCAGCGATCACATACGCAGTCCGACTGAGAATATCAAGGGTGGAAACCTGCCCGAAACGCATGGCCCGCTTCAGCAGGGCCAAGTGTATGATGGGCAAAATTGAGAGAAAAATTACAACTGAAAACCCGATTGCTGCCTTCGTGATCAAAGGGTTCGAGTAAAAGCGAGCCAAGAGTGAGCCGGCTGCGCCAAAAGTGGTGGACATAATAAATCCACCCCCTAGATTGATCCAAAACAGGTTACTTGCCTGGCATTCAGTGAGTGTGCCTGCCTGAAGGACCGCTTCCGTGAAACCAGCGAGCCCAAAACTAGCCAGCAGCAGACTGAAGGTCGTGACCATCGTCACAAGCCCAAAGTCACTGGGCTTTAGCAGTCGGGCTAAAATAGCCGTTCCCAACAGTTGGATTGCAAAAACCGACGCTTGGGCGAATACCGTGACGCCTGCATTGCGTACGGTCCGTCTCGCTAGCTGCCCGTCGTCAGCATGGTCGAGAAACTCCCCGTGGTTGCTAAAAGGCTTGAAGCTCAAACTTAATTTTCCTTTGCCGGAAGCCCTGCCATCAGAGCGCATGTTCCCAGTAGGCGAGCATTCGCCCCAGGGTCTGCTCAAGGGACTTCCGTGGCTTCCAGCCCGTGTCCTTTTGGAGCTTTTGAGTGTCGCCAAAAATAATTCTTTCATCAGAAGGTCGAATCAGCCGGTCAGCCACTCGAACTTCAGGCTTGACGCCACTTAACCGCATGGCTGTTTTTAATACATCGCCGATCTCGTGTGTCTCGCTCGCGCACAGGTTATAGGCTTCGCCACGCTTGCCTTTTTGTGCGGCCAGATAAAATCCTTTAACCGTATCTTCCACGTCAAGAAACGCCCGTTGCGGCTTAAGATTGCCCACCTCAATCACAGGCTCCTGCAGGCCTTTCTTGATCCGCACTAGTTGCCGAACGAAATCCGACGGCGCGTCATTGGTCTTTCCCGGACCGGTTGTGTTGAAGAGCCGGATATTGACCGCTGGGATTTTGTAATCGAGAAAATATTGCCGTGCCAGCAGGTCCAGGCATACCTTGCTGATCCCATACGGGTGTAGAGGATGCAGCGGCTGACCTTCCTTTACCGGGATCGCGGAAGCCGGTACATTGCCGTACTCTGCGCTTGAGCATGCCGACACAACAATTGGAGGCTTCTTGCGGTTCCGTATAGCTTCGAACAAATGCAATGAACCCATGATGTTCGATTGGAAAGTACCCACGGGATCAGCCCATGAGACTGTGGGCAGGCTCTGAGCTCCCAAATGAAATACATGTGTAGGATCGTACTTCTGGAACACCTGCTCGACACTCTGCCCGTTTGCTAGATCACACTGTTCAGGGTGCAATAGAGGGGAAGCAGGAAACGGACTGGATCCGTAGAAACGATAGCCCGCAACGACATTCCATTCTTTGTCCACCAGGAATTTCACTAAGTGCGTGCCAATAAAGCCTTCAGCTCCGGTCACCAGGGCTGTTTTCGACATTCTCATCTCCGGCATTTGAATCAGATTGTGGTGAACACGGGGAGGGGTATCTGCTTGTGCGCGAACGAGCCATTTAGCGTGGCTGACGCACTTGCGTTCCTAGAAAGCGAGTTGGCGGGAAACCCGCATAATGATCGCGATTCGGATTGTCATCCGGCCCGAAAGGGCGCCGAATCGCCAGGCGCCAGCCGGAACAGCAATCTGTCTCCGAACCTCAGCACCGACCACTTGAGCCGAGGTAGAACAAATTGGGCTCTCCGGCCTAGCTTTTCTCCACACAGGAACTCTATCCAGGAATATTTCCATGATAGGCGCGGCGTTTGAATCGTGCCTCCGAGTTCATGGGCCATGTTGCGCATTTCGTCAATCAGATCCGTTCTCTCCGGGTAAAAGAACAAAAGCCAGTTCTGAATGTATGAGACGCAGGCAGCGCGAGTTCGCGGCGTATCCTCCAAAGAGCGCAGGACGCCAATGTGCAGTTGCATTGACTTCCACTGTGCATCACGCTTCCGATTCGAAAACCCAACATAGCTGAGGCTGCCTGCACCCGAAGCACGATAATACACTCGCGGCCCAGGCGTAAACCGCACACCATTGCTCGCCAGGAGGACCCTGGAGAAATACTCCCCGTCATCGTCAGACAACATATTCGTATCCCAAGGCCCCGCTGACTCGGAAAGCTCGCGGCTAACAAGCCACGTTGCGGTTTGCATATGAAGGTTTTGACTCATCTTGCACGTCAACCATTCCGCTGGATCGAGATCGCGCCACAACGCAGTCGGCTCAAACTTGGCCCGGTCGTATCGGTACAAAAATTGCCCCCATCCGCACGATATGAGGGTTTGTTTACTTCCACACTCCTCGGCTTTCGCCATCTGCACCGAAATCTTGTCTGGCGACAGAAGGTCGTCCGCATCAAGCCATTGAATGTAATCTCCACGGCTATGCGTATAGGCTGTGTTTCTAGTCGCGGCCGCGCCTTGGTTCTTTTGTGTGAAGACTTGCACTCCATCCGACTCGAACCGCCGTGCGACTTCCAGAGTCCGATCTTTGGAACCGTCATCCACCACAATGATTTCTTTATTCGGCCACGTCTGGGCAAGAGCCGAACGCAGAGTGTCCGCAATCCAACCCTCTGAGTTATATGCCGGAATAAGAATCGACACTAATGGCTTCATAGTTATTACCTCGCAACATACCTGGCAGCGTGTGCTGCTTGGCTTGAATTGTCTTTTGCGTCAGCCACTCGCTGCATTCACCAACAAATGCCGTCATACTTCCCATTTCCGCTTCTCTGACCGGAAATGCGAACGAGATCCACAATGGATTGACCGTTGCGCAATTGATTGGGAACCTCCAGAAACTCCGGATCCTTGTTTCCGATCACGATCGTTTCCGCATGATCGAGAATCGCATCCACATGATCCACCATGAGCCGCGAGATGTGCGGTACGCGGTTGAGAATAAAGTCCCGGTTCGCGCCCACCAGGCTGGCGATCTTCACATTCTTGTCATAGATGCGCAGATCGTAGCCTTTGCCAAGCAGACGCTCAATCACTTCAATCATCGGGCTTTCTCGGAGATCATCTGTACCCGCTTTGAAGCTGAACCCGAGAACTCCAATTCGCTTATGTCCCTTCTCCATAATCAGCTTCAGCCCGCGATTCAGCTGTATTTCATTACTGTGCAATATGGATGTAAGTATCGGAAGCTCCAGATCATGCAGTTTGGCAGTATATGCAAGAGCACGCAGGTCTTTCGGCAAGCAAGAACCGCCAAAAGCGAAACCGGGCTTTAGATACGCCGGAGAGATGTTGAGCTTTTTGTCCTCACAAAAGATTTCCATAACCCGATGACCGTCGACGCCAAGAGCTTTGCTGAGATTGCCTACTTCATTTGCGAAGCCGACCTTGAGGGCATGCCATGAGTTATCGACATACTTAATCATCTCGGCAGTCTGTAGATCGGTCCTGATGAGCGGGGCATCCAGATTCTCATACACCTGAGCAAGAATGGATCCACTCGATTGGTCCATTGCCCCGATCACAGTCATCGGCGGCGAATTGAAATCTTTTACTGCGGAGCCTTCGCGCAGGAACTCAGGATTATTGCAGACACCAAAATCGGTGCCGGCTACTTTCCCGGAGAATTCCTCCAGCACGGGTATCACTACATTTCGCATTGTTCCCGGCAAGATCGTGCTGCGAATAACCACGGTGTGGTGCGTGGACTTTAGCTTCAACGCCGCACCGATCTGCTCGCAAATCCGCCGGATGTAGCGCAGGTCAAGATTGCCGTTGTTCTGACTCGGTGTTCCGACACAGACAAACGAAAGATCAGTGCTCAGTATCGCCTGATTTGGATCAGCAGTGACCTGCAGGCGGCCTGATTTCACCACTTCCGAAATGATTTCGCCGATTTCTGCTTCGACAATCGGAGAAAGACCTTTGCTGATCAGGTCTAGCTTGGCTGGCACAGGGTCGACACCGACAACCACATGTCCATCTTTGGCAAAGCATCCCGCCGATACTGTGCCGACATATCCTAATCCGAAAATACTGATTTTCATAATGTGTGTTATTTAAACCAAGGTATGAATGTGCTTTTGGGCGCTGCAAATGATCTCGTCCGTGAAGGCATCTAGGACGCGTCACTTTACTTATAGGGGGATTGCTAACAGGAGGGGGATTGAGTACTTGGATGGAGATTGCTCTAGTCCCTTGTCAAATGTCGGGTCTAGATATCGTCGTAAATAGTTGCTGGTTGGCGCGCGGAACGGTCAAACTATCCCTGACCTTCGCTTTTTTGCCGTTTAGCCGTGTTTACGAAAACGTCTCTCATGCGCACGATCGACGTGGGATTGGGTCGTGAGGCCCAATCCCAGCCTATTGCACGTCTTGACTACTCTTGCCACGAGCTCAGTGCACGGTAGCACTCAGGCCTGTTGGGGGGGTGGGCTGATTTCCGCCTGAGCTATTGCCACCGTAGCAAGTAGCCTCATTGAACGACAAAGCGGAGCCCGAACCATTCGAGTTTCCACCCATGGTCAAATAGCAGTCCTCAGCCGGATTTGTATAGGCCCGACCGCCTACCCCGCTCACATTTCCACCTGTCACATCCGGCCCGATGATTGGCCAGGGTTTGGTCGAAGGCCACCATGAGGGTTTGGAAGAGTAGTAAAAGGATGCCGGAAGTGTTTCGCTTGACGGGCAAGGATTCAGGTACGGGAATTGCACCTTATACATGGAACTGGTCGCTGTATCCTGCGCCGGAAACTGCGGAACCTCGGAACAGTTGAAACGCGGGGAACCATAGCCCGTAACCGGATCAGCGTTGCCCCAAAGCATGATGGTTGCAACGGTGTTTGAGTCGGATGGGACACCGCCATTTCCATACCCAACGCCGAGGACGTTAGTATTATTCGCCGTGGAACCTCCAGAACAGCTCGAAGTTCCGTTGCAGTAGGTTTTAGTAACTCCTGTAGTTCCGAGCACGTTTCCGATCAAGCTATAAAATCTGTGAAACGCGTAAACCTGCGCCACGGTTATGCCGCCCGTACAGGCCCCATAAGTCGCCGAAGCGTAACTTGATCCACTTTGCCAGCAAGCCGGCTGCACAGCGTAGTAATTACGGAAGTACGTCATCATGTTTGCGGTTCCGTGAATGACATCGCCGGTAATCCCGTTGGAAATGTTGCCTTCAGTCAGGTTGGTATCTGATCCAGCGGCATGATCTCCGCGAGCCGGAATACTGTAATTTGTGCTCCCCGTGTAGTAATCGTTGATCGTGTAGTTATAACCCCACACGGTGCCTGTCGACGGACCATTGTTAATCTCTGGCGTGGTCACAGCATGGAATATGTTGTTTTCCACCAACGAATCGGAACACGAAAAACACTCAACCCCATAGGAAACCGTAGTCGTGTTCTGTGTAAGAAAGAAGTAGTTATTCCTGATGCTGGTCAAGTTGGCGTACAAAAGTTGAATATGCGCTTCAGAGGACTGCTGCGAGGTTACTCCCTTGACCCAGCATCCCTGACAATTCTCAATTTCGATTGAGTTGGCTCCCGAGTTGTTCGCAGAATTGATATTCAAGTCCTCGACGCCGTCTGCCTGAATCGGCTTTGAAGCCCACCAAGCAAACATATTGGCAGTGGACCAGTTGGGCATGTGTAGACCCGGATAGAATCCCACTACGACGTTAGTTCCGCTGCATGCCGTGCCTACGGTCGTCACGCCGTTGCAACTCGTGACCATGACTTGCTGTTGTTGGTGATAACAGCCGCCGGGCCCACCACTGCACCCTGAACCACCACGTATTCCGTTTCCACCGCCATCGGTATTATAAGGACCGCCGATGCCCGGCGATGTCGCCGTACAGGTATAGCCTGACGCGGTTCCGCTGACGAAAATCCCACCGTTATCACATGTAGGATCGAGCTGATCCAGAATGATCGGGTTGCCAATGGTCAGATTGGGGACGGAAGCCAGCCTGATCGTGGTTGAACCCTGAACGACATTGCCCGACACGGCTACAGGGCCATTCTGCGGGCTCCCTGCGGAGTTCCCGCCCGACACCATCCCAATGCTTCCGCTACACCCAGTCGTAGAAGTAGGTGCCAGGAATGTCTGATTGGCCCCAGCTCCGCGCAACGTCACATTGGAGACGCCGCCGAATGTGATGCAACCAGTAGCGTTCGAATATGTGCCAGCAGGAAGAGAGACATAACTGTTGGCTGGTGCGGACATAATCGCTGCGTTAATTTGCGCTGACGTTGAGGAGGCACCGTTCGATGTCACTGTATTGCAGGCGCTCGTCGTACATTGAGTGCGGTTCGTTGGGATCCCGCCAATGACACCGGGGGTCCAATTGGTGAAACGTCCGGGGGCGAGCACTCCGGCGGCGGGAGAATTGTTTGTCCAGAACAGCGGCTCAGAAGTGGTGGCGGTTGTCCAGTTTACCATCAGGTTCTGGAAATAAGTCGAGGTGCCAGAGTTGTTTCCATTCTCGTTGTTGCCTATCTGGATATAGGACAAGGAGGCCCCATAGTCACCTGCAGTGATTGAGGCTGTACCAACCACTGTTCCTCCTGGAGTTAACACCCACAGGGCGCCATATCCAGTGGCAGTATCTGCGGCAATGGCAATGTAATATGTACCTTGCGGAGCAATGGCGATACAGGATGAGTGTGCCGTGGGCTTCACTTCCATTCTGATTCCGTATTCGCCGCTGCCGGGACATGCACTGTTCAATTGCGCTTCCCAGTAGTCCCCGTTCATATCCCAGATTCCGAAGATGTCCCAATCATCACCATTGCCCTGTGACGGCGGACCCAGAGTGACGCACGCGAGAGCCGAAATTACCGTGGCCTTCCCGGGAGCTCCGCTGAATTTCAAGTAGGCGTTGGTGTTATTACCCGCGTCGTTGTGCGCCATATTGTTGTAATTCAGACTTTGAGCTGGATAAAGCGGGCCGCCGCTCCCGCTCATTTGCACCGGGCCCAAATTGGAACACTTCGATTGATTCGCACCCACCGTAAAATTGGAGACCGTTGAAAAAGTGCAGGTCGAGCCTGCTACGCATTGCGAGCTCACTATGCCCGCATTCGCAAGGGCGGTTGTGAGTGAGGTGCCGGGTGAACTGGTATTCATACTGACAAGAGCGTCTGCTGATAGCGTGGACCATTGCTGCGCTCCGGCGACGTTTGCAAGTCCGATCAATAAAAGGGCGGACAGAAGAAGGATGCGCCTCATGCGTGCCCCCGATCGGAGCCCGGATTTACCGGTGCATGGGTCCCGAGCACCTTTCGGCTTCGGAAACAGGTCCTTGTGGCGGTCGAAGTTGCAATATCGTGGCTGGACCAAAGATGTCCTGAACTGGAATAAAAAGAGTCGAACAAAATCACGACCCGGGGGAGTCGGCCTTTCATTTTCACCTCACTGAAGTACAAATCGATACCTAAACACCAATGAATCAAGCACTCTCCACAGGGCCAACCCCCAGTGAGCAGAAAGAATGGAAGCACCTAGCTGTTCGATGTTCGAGGTTTTGTTCAATCATGTTATGACGCTCTTGAGCAGGCTCGCAAGACACCGAAGTACCCTGTTCGGCCTAAATCCCCACAGTATTCACTTGTCACTCGCTCCTCACGAGCGCTAACGCGAAAAATGAATGTGGGAAAGAGGAAAACAGAGGTGCCAGATTGAGCCTTACCAATTCTCGATCAAACCGGAACCGTTAAGTTCAGCATCGCCCCCATCCAAGGGGTGTTGTTTTGGCCTCGGCCGGAGTGCGCCGGGAGCGGATATTTCGACAAAGGGGTAACGTAATCTTAGGTACAGCAATGCAATTGCCAAATGCTTGGTTCTGCTGCAGGAAAAACGCAAGTAGCAGAGGGCAAGAGGTTTAAAGAGAGCGCTTCAAGCGGTGAGATGTCGAACCGGAACTACATCAACCGAAAATCCGTGTTGTTTTTTGCCGTCAACGGCGTAGGTTTTACCGACCACGAGTGAGCGTTTGGGTTTGGGTACGGGACTGCTTGGCACTGCGGCGATTGAGAAGAGGAACGCGAGCCACACCGAGGAATTCGCTCGAAACCCAGCCTCCGTGAAACTGTAAACGATGACCGCGACAAAGAGCCCCAATCGGATCCTGCCTATCTCGGGCTCAAGCCGAAGCGCCGTAAGGATGTTCCGATAGCCCGTAACGATACACGCGGCGAGTAGAGTTACCCCGATCCATCCCAGGTTCAGATAAGTTTCCAGATATCCATTGTGAGCTTCGTTGATTCCATATAACTGGCCGCCGGCAGCCCAGATTCTTTTCATTCGATTCCCCATCCAGAAGCTATCGAATCCCGTTCCGAATACTGGGTTCCCGCTAAAATGCAGCAGCCCCGACCATATTTCCGTCCGTCCAGTAAGATTGGAGTTTCGTCCAAGCTTCTGAAATGCAAAGCCTCCGCCGATATGGAGAAACAAGGTACTGAAGGTGATCCCCACGATCGTCAACACCATTAGGTGTACGACTATAGGCTTGCGCGCTATTTTCGAAAAAGTCATTGCGGCGATCAGGCCGCTCATCATAATGAAACAGGATTCCGACGTCATCGAGTCGGCGTCCTTGAAGAGGTAAAACACCATTGCTACGATGATGGCTTGAGCAATCAGCCGTCGGGTTCGTTGCTTGCCCTTCGGTTCCTTGTAAGTCGTGACAAGTCGCCAGAACATTCCGATTCCGTAAACCAGACAAGTCATCCCCAGCATGTTCTTGTCCAGTGCTACCCCCGAGAAGAGCTGTCTTCCCGTCCATAGGTCGTAATACCGCGAAAATTCCGGATAGTACTTGTTCAGCATGACGGAGACAGGAAAAAGGATGATGGCAACGCTTGATAGAACCCGCTTGATTGCACCGGATCGGTCAGGATCCGTTAGCACAACCAGAATCATTATGAAATCGCCAAGTAACCTTATCCAACGTTTGAAAGCAACATCCGGATAATCAGACCAAACGGTGCTCACCGCGCAGTAGAACAGGAACAGGAGCATTGGTCGATTCTTCTGTACAAATTTGCTGAAGGATTTTTGCCTCTTTGTAAGAACGACTATGCCCGCAGTGATGAGCCCCAGCCGGACGGCCGCATCGATCGGGCTCCCCTCCATGAGCTGGTCTGGAGAAAGTGAAGACCCTGTATAGAGCCAAGCGGCCACGGGCCGCGACCCGCTGATTAACAGCCAGGCGATGGGAATCCAGAGCGCATTGGAAGCCTTGCTCTTGCGGTCCCGGTCTGAGTTGTAGACGATCCAAATCAGGATGCCGTAAATCGCTGTGGCAAGTAATCTGGACATCAGGCACTCTCCGTCAGGACCCTAGCCACGAGTCCTTGAATCAAGGTCCCTCCGAGTAAATGCAGTTCTCGATTTTGCCTCTTATACAGCTGCGACCTCGCCCACCGAAAGCCCCTTGAGCCATTCCTCCAGCACAATCAGGCTGAAAAGGACTTTGTGATTGTCCCGTCTGCCCGCAGCGTGATCGGTGTAGAGTTGCCTGACCGCTGCCGGACGCAGAAACTGATAAATGGAAGCGCTGTCGTCTTCAAAGGTGCTGGCCATGGTGCCTCCCAGCGTGTCGCGGAACCAGCTGTCGACGACATTCATTGCGAAGCCGCGTTTCGGTCTGGCCACAATGGATTTGGGCAGGAATTCCCGGCAAACCTGCTTGTGAAGCCACTTTCCCACACCATTGCGTACCTTCAAATCCGCCGGCAGTCTCTCCGCATACTCGACGACATCTTTATCGAGGAAGGGCACCCTCAGCTCCAGGCTGTGGGCCATTGAAAGCTTATCAGCGTACATCAACAGTTCATCTGGCAGTGTTGACCGGATTTCTGCGAACTGAAGCTTTCCCAGTTCGTCCGTGTCGGGCGCCAGGTCGAGGAAGTCAGCCCAGCATTCAGTCAGTCGCTCTCCTGAATCAGATTTCAGTAGCCCATCCCAAAATAAGCCATCAATCTGTTCGGCCGGCAACAACGAGAGGATACGTTCGTAGTAATTCTTAGGACCGTCGCTACCCAGAGCATAGAGACCGCGTTGCAGCCTTTCGTTACGCGGCAACAACGCAGCCGCTCGCTCCACCGGAACCCGGGCCCAACGGGGTACTGTCGACCATGCGGCCCCATAGCGTGCATACAAGTGACGGGGGTAACCACCAAACAACTCATCGGGGCCTTGACCCACGAGGCAGACTTTTACGTCCTCCCGCGCGCGCTGACAGACGAAATACATCGGGACAATCGAAGAGGTCGCAATGGGCTCTTCCAGAGAACCGACAATGTTGCTTAACTCTTGCTCGAAAATCGCGCGACTGATTCTTACACTCGTGTGTCGTGACTTGAGAATCCGAGCGGACTCCTCCGCGTCCCCCAATTCATCGTAGGCAAAACTCTCACCATAACCTACGGTAAACGTTCGCCAGTCGGCGCCATTTTCGTTCATCAGCGCCAGTAGCAGACCAGAGTCGTTTCCACCACTCAGAAGCAGCCCCAGCGGCACGTCACTCACTAACTGGCGACGAACGGCCTTGCGATATAGATCCAGCAGTTCCTCACCCGCCTCTGCGGCGCTCTTGTGAGGGACAAACGGCGTCGGCGCAAAGCGATACCACCGGCTTGTCTGACAAGCCCCGTCTTCCACGACCAACTTTGTGCCTGGTGCAAGCTTGCAAACGCCTTTCACAGCCGTATATGGCGAAGGCGTATAGCGGTAACGCAGAAAAAGACTCAGCGCTTCGGGATCGGCCTCGGGTCGTTCATTCCCCATGCCGGCGCATACGGCACGTATCTCCGACCCAAACCACAACGAGCCGCCCTGCTCTCGGTAGTAGACAAGCTTAATTCCGAAGGCATCCCTCGCCAGGAGCAGGCGCCGTCGAACAGCGTCCCATACAGCCAGACCAAACATGCCATTCAATCGGTTTAAGACTTCATCGCCCCATTGCTTGTACCCGTGCACAATAACTTCTGTGTCGCAGCGGGTCTGAAAGACATGTCCAAAGCCCTCCAGCTCGGTTCGCAATTCCTGAAAGTTATAGATTTCGCCGTTGAAGACAACCCAGGTAGTCTTCTCCTGGTCAGACATCGGCTGATGGCCGCCCTCAAGATCAATAATAGAAAGGCGCCGGAACCCAAGACCTACGGGACCGTCGAGATGATAGCCTTCATCATCAGGGCCTCTGTGACGTATTGACCGGGCCATCTTCTCAAGTTCGCGACGCTCGACCGCGCGATTCGAGAAGTTATACTTCCCACAAATTCCGCACATTAGATCGGCCTCTCTACTTGGCTTAATGGAAGTCTCACGGGGACTTTGCGCAAAAGTAAGAGGCAAAGGCTGCGAAACAGCTGCGCCTGCGCCCAGCGATGCATCGGCACGTTGTCCCAGCCGAGCAACAATTGCCGCGAACGGAATGAGCCATCAGGCCTTTGCCAAATCGTCAAAATCTGATTCACAACACCATCGACCAGCCGGTCAAGTTTCTCGAAACGTCCCCGGAGCAAGATGCCAAGATTGATGCATTCCGCATAGTCGTACAACTCCCGACGATACACCGTGAGCCGGGGCGGTTTGGAAAAGGGCTTCGGCACTCCGTCTTCATCGAAAAGATTGCGGACGTAAAAATCAATACCTCGCTCGATTGCGCTGGTACATTCGCGGTCGGCAGTCAGCGCTTCGATCTTGGCCAGGGCTTTCATCACAAAACAGCTGTGAAAATGATCGATGAAGTGCCTCTTACCGTCGTTCATGTAATGCCAGGAACCGTCGGGATTCTGAGATTCCAGCACGAATTGGAGATTCCGTACGGCGGTTTTTCGGTAGCGGTCATCCGAGAAATCCGTCGCTGCCTGGGTCAACAGGAACGCGCGATAAGCACTCGCATTGATAACGCCTGCGGCGTGCTCGGGAGCGGGAGTATAGGAACTCGAAGCCGCCCACTTTGAAGTCTCGAAATCCTGATAGTCATACAAGCCATGATCCGCGATGGACCGCATGATCTCTCGCAACCGAGCATCGTCATCTATCGAGTGAACGTCCCGGAATGCCTCGTAGACGTAAGGTACCGTAGTGATCAGGGGCGTTCCTTGCCAAATCGTTCCACGCAGAGTTCCCCAGTTGAAGGGATAACCCCAGCAATAACGGTCGTATCCGGGGCAGCGAGTATCCTCAAGTACTTGCAAAAATTGGCGAGCGCGGCGGTAGTGCCCTTCATCGTTCAAATGACGCGACAAAAAAGCAAAGCCCATGGCGTAATGCGCGTCTGCGATCGGAATTCTTTGTTTCTTCCAGAACAAGCGGCGAGCCGACGGAAGGAACGCTTCGCAGAAGATTATCGGAGCGACCGCTACGGTCCCTAGAAGCGGTTGGCGATAGTAAAGATTCTTGATGTTTCGGCAGAGATCGCTCGCATAGAACGTTTGAA
>Ga0206943_1011_pt3 | contig 30805 bp, 27 predicted proteins | sample Alteio_BWOrgHeat_7_FD_153243 | JGI IMG/M metagenome (GOLD analysis project Ga0206943, IMG submission 153243) | Enriched cells from forest soil in Barre Woods Harvard Forest LTER site, Petersham, Massachusetts, United States -... | ecosystem: Environmental > Terrestrial > Soil > Temperate forest > O... | reverse complement strand
TCGGCATAATTTAACCCTATACAAATCATTTTTGAAGGGCGGCCAACCGGTGCGCCCAAACGGGTGCCGGGAGCAACTTCTTCCAGTTTATTTTCATTTGCAGCAACGTAATCGGCTAATCTTTTTAAACCACCGGTTTCAAAAAAACTTTCATTATAATCTTCAGTAAAGCCCGGTAAGGCAAATTTTTTGTCGCCTAATATTATACCCGGTTTTTCGTGCCCGGCCTCTCCAAATCTTATAAGTTTCATGCTGTTTGTTGAATTATCTGTTTTAAATTTTGCCCAAATATATAAGGTAAAATCCTTAATAACTGTTAATTTTTAAATATCCCGGTAAATTATACCTTTACCTTTAATAACAACTATGCTAAAAATTAGTGAACTATACCTATACCCTATTAAATCATTAGGCGGGATAAAAGTTGATAAAGCCATTATAACCGACCGGGGTTTTGAATATGACAGGCGGTGGATGCTGGTAGATAAACATAACCACTTTCTTTCGCAACGCGAAAATGCCAGGATGGCTTTGCTGGCGGTTAATATAACAGCGGGGGGGTTAAAGGTTATTGACCGAAGCCGCACTGCAGAAATTATTATCCCTTATAAACAATTGACCGAAGAGTTTGCAGATGTTATTGTTTGGGATGATACCTGCAAAGGGCAATTGGTAAGCAAAGAAGCTGATAAATGGTTTACCGCTATATTAAATATGGAGTGCCGATTGGTTTATATGCCCAATGATACCAGGCGGCTTACAAACCCTAAATATACTATCGGAGATAAGATCACTTCTTTTTCAGATGCCTATCCTTTTATGATGATAGGCCAGGCTTCGCTTAATGACTTAAACAGCCGGATGGCGCTGCCATTACCTATAAACCGGTTTAGGCCAAATATTGTTTTTACAGGCGGCACGCCCTACCAGGAAGATACTATGGACAGTATCACTATCAACAACATCGCGTTTAACGGTGTAAAATTATGCGCAAGGTGCAACATCCCCACTATCGATCAAAATACGGCTATAAAGGCGAAGGAGCCGTTAAAAACCTTTGCAACCTATCGTAATAAAAATAAAGAGGTTTATTTTGGACAAAACCTGGTTGGTGAAACCACCGGTGTTATTTCGGTTGGCGATGAGCTTGTAGTTTTAACTACGCATACCAACGAAAGATTTATGGTTTAGTCGCCATCTATTATTAAATTAGCTTTATGAAACCCACTATTACCATTGAATATTGCCCCAAATGCCATTGGCTGCTAAGAGCAGCTTATATGGCGCAGGAATTATTAACCACTTTTGCCGATGAACTGCATAGCGTAACCCTACAACCAAGCGAAACAGGCGGTAAATACGATATAAGCCTTAACGGGGTTAGTATATTTGACCGCAAAGAACAGGGCCATTTCATCGAAATAAAAGAACTCAAACAGTTGGTACGCGATAAGATATGCCCTGAAAAGGATCTGGGCCATTCGGATAAAAAATAGCTTATAGTTCTATTTTAGCGGATATGGAATTCTTTATTTAAGTTTGAATGTTATTAACTTAGAAAATGCTATCAAAGAAAACAAAGTATGCTATTAAAGCATTGGTAATACTTGGGAAAAACACGGACAAACCTCCCATGCAAATTTCAAAGATTGCTGAATTGGAGCATATCCCAAAAAAGTTTCTCGAACAGATACTATTAGACCTCCGCAACGCTGGCTTTTTATACAGTAAAAAAGGTGCAGGTGGCGGTTATAGTTTAAATAAGGACCCTAAAGAAATTTTCCTGGTGAGCATAATGCGTATTACGGATGGCCCTATTGCCATGGTGCCCTGCGCCAGTCTCAATTTTTATCATAAATGCGATGAATGCCATTCGGAACTTACCTGTGGTATAAGGAATGTATTTATTGATGTACGTGATGTTACCTTAAAGATATTAACTGAAACGAGCATTGCCGATATTATAGCACGGGAGAATAAGCTGATATTTGAGTTGTAATTACCCTCAGCCGTATTCCCAACCAAACAACAAAAGGCGCAAAAATTTGCGCCTTTTTGCATAAATATCATTTTGTCCACAGACTCAAAATGTTGTATATATTACTGTAATTGAATCACTAGTGTCCATTAAAAAACAAAAATTATCCTTTGAAATCATTGATAGTCTATTAGTTATAAGCTTGTTTATTGCGTGACGATTTGAATTGATTACGTTAGTCGGTTAACCGGCATAGTATGAATCAAGGCAAATATGTTTTCTCACAATTATCAGAGTTTCTTCCGCAACGAGTATTTGACGGAATCGTAAAGAAATATGATGGCGATAAATATGTAAGACACTTTTCCTGCTGGAACCAATTGCTTTGCATGCTGTTTGGCCAGCTTACGAACCGGGATAGCTTACGCGATCTGATTATTACATTGGAAGCCCATAGTAAAAAATCGTATCATCTAGGCCTTGGAAAAAGTGTGACCCGAAGCAACCTTGCCAAAGCCAACGAAAATCGGAACAGCAAGATATTCGAAGAGTTTGCTTATCACCTGATCGGCATTGCCCGGAATAAACGCGCCAATGAAGATTTTGAAATAAAAGGCAAGATATACGCATTTGATTCATCTACGATAGATCTTTGCCTGAGTGTATTCTGGTGGGCAAAATTTCGTAAAACCAAAGGTGGGATAAAAATTCATACTCTTTTTGACATCACCACACAGATACCGGTCTTTATACACATCACATCAGCTTCGGTAAGCGATTTAAACGCTATGGATTATATCACTTATGAAGAAGGTGCTTATTATATTTTTGACCGGGGCTATATTGACTTTTCCAGGCTATACACCATTACCCAAAGAAAGGCTTACTTTGTGATTCGGGCCAAAACAAGCCTGAAATATCACAGGATATATTCTGCTAAAGTTGATAAATCCACCGGAGTGTTATGCGATCAGGTAGGTAGATTGACCGGCTTTAACACAGTCAAATATTACCCGGAAAAACTGCGTAGGGTAAAGTATTATGATCGGGAAAGCAATCGAACATTCGTTTTTCTGACCAATAATATGGACGTAACGGCGGCACAGGTAGCACTTCTTTATAAAAATCGCTGGCAAATAGAGTTATTCTTTAAATGGATAAAACAGCATTTGAAGATCAAGTCCTTTTGGGGTACCTCTGAAAATGCGGTTCGCATTCAACTTTACTCGGCAATTATCGCTTACTGTCTCGTGGCTATAGTTGCCGAAGACTTGAAAACAGGCCGTTCAACTTACGAAATGTTACAGGTAATCGGGATATCCCTACTGGATAAAACCCCTGTAAATGAACTACTTAAAACAATAGATTACAAAGATACCAAAGAACTAAATTGTAACCAACTGTCACTCAGCTTGTTTTAAGTGGACAGTTATGTAATTGAATAGTAAAATTCTACAATTTTCAAATAAATACTACAAATTCCATATACTATGTGTATGTTTGTCGGACAAATGGCAAATATCAGTTTAATCTATAATATGCAAATGACTTGTTTTTATAACAAAAGCAACTGATAAGGGCTATAAACCGTATGGAATGTATATGCCTCTTTAGCCAACTGCCAAAGGGGTATTTTTTTAATAAAATATTGATAAGATAATATGCAAAGCTTCAGAACAGAGCTGGAAAACCCGATTGTTGAAAAAGACATTATTGATCTGGAAAAAAAGATCAGGGATTTTCGTGACGGTAAGATACATGATGAGAAGTTCAGGAGCCTGCGCCTGGCAAGAGGGGTTTACGGGCAAAGGCAACCGGGTGTACAAATGGTGCGCATCAAATTGCCTTTTGGTAAAGTAACCTTTAAACAACTGCTGCGCATAGCTGATATATCAGATAAGTACGCCAGCCGCAATTTACACCTTACCACCCGCCAGGATATTCAGATACATTATGTAAGCCTTGACAGGACACCCCAGCTATGGGCCGAACTTGCCGAAGATGATGTTACCATACGCGAAGCTTGCGGCAATACAGTTAGAAATGTGACCGCCTCGCCTGCTTCGGGTATTGACCCGCTGGAGCCATTTGATGTTTCGCCTTATGCCCATGCTGTTTTTGAATATTTTTTACGCAACCCGATATGCCAGGAAATGGGGCGTAAATTCAAAATATCATTTTCATCAAGCGATGCTGATACCGCTTTCTCCTACATACATGATATTGGATTAATACCTAAAATAAACAGTGATAACGAGCGTGGTTTTAAAGTGATGTTAGGCGGAGGTTTGGGTGCACAGCCCCTTTTAGCCAGCATTGTTGAGGAGTTTTTGCACGAAGACCAGCTTATCCCTTATATTGAATCGGTTATACGTGTATTTGACCGTTACGGCGAACGCAATAACCGTAATAAAGCCCGTTTAAAATACCTGATACAAAAAATAGGGCTTGAAGAAGTTTTACATTTAACTAAAATTGAGCGCATTGCCAACAAGGTTAAAACCTATAAGATAAACCGCGATACGGTAGATTTACCTGCTATTCCGGAACTTGCTGCCGAATATACGGCAGTTGAAATTTCAAACCCGTTGCATTATGAGCAATGGCTGGCTACCAACGTTTTCGAACAAAAGCAATCGGGTTTTTATGGTGTTTATATTAAAGTGCAGGTTGGCGATATACCTACGGATGTGGCCCGCCAGTTAGTTGCCGCAATTGAGCCTTACGTTGCTGATGAGATAAGGATAACCCAAAACCAGGGGCTGCTTTTAAAATATGCCAGAAAAGAAGCATTGCCTGCGCTATTTAAGGGTCTTGCCGAACTTGGTTTTGCCAACCCCGGATTTGACAGTGTTGGCGATGTAACCACCTGCCCCGGTACCGACACTTGTAACCTGGGTATATCAAACAGCATGACCTTTGCGCGTGTATTGGAAGATCTGATAGCTAATGAATATGAAGACCTGATCTACAACAGGGATATCAAGATAAAAATAAGCGGTTGCATGAACTCGTGTGGGCAGCATGGTTTGGCCCATATTGGTTTTCATGGCAGTTCGCTTAAAGCGGGTACAAGGGTATTGCCTTCTATGCAGGTGTTGCTGGGCGGAGGCACCGTTGGCAACGGCGTTGGCCGTGCTGCCGAAAGGGTTATAAAAGTACCGGCAAAACGCGCTACCCTGGTATTAAGGGCCGTATTGGACGATTTTAAGCTTAATTCTATTGAAGACGAGATATTTCATAATTATTATGACAGGCAGGGTAAAGATTACTTTTACCAGTTGCTAAAACCACTTGCCGACCTTACCACTTTAACCGACACAGATTTTGTTGACTGGGGGCACGAAGAAACTTATGCCACCGCAATAGGTGTGGGTGAATGCGCCGGGGTGATAATCGACCTGGTTTCTACCCTGCTATTTGAGTCGGAAGAGAAACTGGGCTGGGCCAATGAGTCATATAACGGCGGCGCATGGTCTGACGCTATATATCATTCATACAATACTTTTATCAGCGCTGCAAAAGCATTGCTGTTAGATAAAGGTATTAGCAGCAGCACTCAAATTGGGGTTATCCGCGAGTTTGATACCCATTATGTTGAAACAGGCGAAATTCAAATAAATGGTAGCTTTAATGAACTGGTATTACAGATCAATAAGAACGAACCCTCCGAAGAATTTGCAACACAATACAAAGCCGCTGCTAATGATTTTCTAAATTTGGTTAAAGTTAAAAGAGAGGAAGTATTACAATCATGAGTAACGAGCAAGTAGTAAAACAACCCAGAATAACATTGGTTGGTGCGGGGCCTGGTGATGCCGATTTAATAACCGTAAAAGCTGTTAAAGCATTAAAAACCGCAGATGTGGTTTTATATGACGCGTTGGTTAATGAAGAATTACTGGAATACGCACCTGAAAATGCTGTGAAGGTTTATGTAGGCAAACGCTCAGGCGATCATACCTACTCGCAGGATACGGTAAATAAGTTAATGGTTGATTATGCCATTAACTATGGCCATGTAGTGCGGCTTAAAGGCGGTGATCCGTTTGTTTTTGGGCGTGGGTTTGAGGAGCTGGAATACGCGGCATCTTTTAATATCCCTGCACAAGTTATTGCGGGTATATCAAGTTCAATAGCTGTACCCGAATTGCAGCACATCCCGGTTACCCACCGCGGGTTAAGTGAAAGCTTTTGGGTAGTAACCGGAACCACTGCCAATGGCCAAATATCTGCCGACCTATATGATGCGGCTCGTTCAAAAGCTACGGTAGTTGTGTTAATGGGGATTCATAAACTGGCAGAGATAGCAACTATCTTCAAAAACGAGGGTAAAGGCAATTTGCCGGTAGCGGTAATTCAAAGTGGCTCAACAAGCAACGAAAAGACTGCCATTGGCGTAGTTGATACTATAGTTGACTTGGTTAATGAAAACAATATTACTTCACCAGCCCTGTTGGTTTTTGGCGAGGTGGTAAGCTTGCACCCACAGTTTAAATCGATACGTGAGTTTTATGACGCTGTTGCCGCAAAATAATGAGATCATAGCTGTAAAGGATACAGAAACCGCCGGTAACCAGCTGTTCCCTGTATTTTTGAAGCTGAATGAACTGCATACGGTGCTGGTTGGCGCGGGCAATGTTGGTTTGGAGAAACTTAACGCCATACTGAACAACAGCAATAGCGCGAGGGTAACGGTTATTGCCGAAAACGTTATACCCGGCGTTTATGACCTTGCTGCTGATTACCCGAGGATAAAGATCATTCAGAAATCATTCATTGATACCGACCTTGATGATGCAGACCTTGTTATTGCAGCTACTGATAATAGCCAGCTAAACAAATACATCAGGCAGGCAGCGCATCAGCGCAAACTACTCATCAATGTGGCCGATAAACCGGAATTATGTGATTTTTATCTGGGCTCCATTGTGCAAAAAGGTGACCTTAAAATAGGTATTTCTACCAATGGTAAATCACCAACTATAGCCAAAAGACTTAAAGAAGTACTTAATGAAAGTATTCCTAATGAATTGGATATCACGCTGCAACAAATGAGTGATCTCCGCAATTCATTAAATGGTGATTTTGCCGATAAAGTCAAAAAGCTGAACGAAGTAACCTCAGTACTGGTAGCCCCAAAACCTAAACTGGAAAAGAACTTTAAATGGTTGTTATGGTGCTCAATTATAGCATCAATAGGTGTTGCCGTAACCGCTTTATGGTTTAACGAACCTACGTTTAAAACTTATGCTCAAAACATAAACCCGGTGTTTTACTACTTCATGGGAGCCGGGTTTTTATTCGCGTTGATTGACGGCGCTATCGGTATGTCATACGGCGTTACCACGACTACATTCTCCTTATCAATGGGCGTGCCCCCTGCTGCTGCGAGCATGGGTGTCCATTTATCGGAGATAATGAGTAACGGCATAGCCGGTTGGATGCATTACCGCATGGGTAACATTAACTGGAAGTTGTTTAAACTGCTGTTAATTCCGGGTATTATTGGCGCGGTTGCAGGTGCTTATCTACTATCGTCGTTAGAGCATTATAGTCAATACTCCAAGCCATTTGTATCTCTATACACGTTAATTTTGGGTATCGTTATCTTTTCAAAAGCCCTTAATTTAAAACGCAAAAGAACATCAGGCAAAATAAAACGAATAGGTTTATTAGGCTTAGGCGGCGGTTTTATTGATGCTGTGGGCGGCGGCGGCTGGGGCTCAATTGTGTTATCCACCTTAATTGCAGGTGGGCGCAACCCGAGGTTTTCATTAGGTACGGTAAAATTATCCCGGTTTTTTATAGCCTTAATGAGCTCATTAACGTTTATCACCATGATAAACGGCGCGCATTGGGAAGCAGTTGCCGGGTTGGTATTGGGCAGTGCGCTGGCATCGCCTATTGCGGCTAAAATATCCAACAAAATATCAACCAAAGCTATTATGGTATCAGTAGCGGTTATTGTAATACTGATAAGCCTTAAAAGCATTATTACCTTTTTACTGAAGATTGTATAATGATAAGTACAGAAGATATAAAACAACAAACAACAGGCGTTGAGCCGTTAGAAGCGTTAAAGCTTTTGGCGGGGCAATTTCCGGGTGAGATCATATTTTCAACCAGTTTTGGATGGGAAGACCAGGCCATAACCCACATGATATTTGCTAATAACCTGCCTATTAAAGTGTTTACCTTAGAAACAGGCAGGCTATTCCCCGAGACGTATTATGTATGGAACCGTACAATGGAAATATATGGTAAGCCTATACACGCTTATTATCCGCAGCATGAATTGTTAGAGCAAATGGTAAATACCAAAGGGCCAAACAGTTTTTATGAATCGGTTGAAAACCGTAAAGAGTGTTGCGGCATACGTAAGGTTGAGCCGTTAAGCCGTGCTTTGGCCGGTAATAAATGCTGGGTAACAGGCATACGTGCCGAACAATCAGCCAACCGCCAGTTTATGGAGCATGTTGAATGGGATGAACAGCATGGTTTAATAAAATTTCACCCTATATTTAACTGGACGTTAGACGAAGTAAAAGACTATATTAAAAAACACAATATACCCTATAATACCTTGCACGACAGGGGTTTTCCAAGTATTGGATGCCTACCCTGCACACGCGCGGTACAACCGGGAGAAGATTTTAGGGCAGGGCGCTGGTGGTGGGAAGACCAATCAAAGAAAGAATGCGGCCTGCACGAGTTAACAATTGATAACAAATGAGTAATAACAACCTTGATTATTTAGACGAGCTGGAGGCGGAAGCCATATACATTTTACGCGAAGTGGCCGGCCAGTTTGAGCGCCCGGCGCTTTTATTTTCGGGCGGTAAGGATTCTATTACCCTGGTACGTTTGGCCGAAAAGGCATTTCGTCCGGGTAAATTCCCCTTTCCGCTGGTACATATTGATACCGGCCATAACTTTGCCGAAACGATAACCTATCGTGACGACATGGTTAAACGACTGAATGAGAAACTGATCATCGGCCATGTACAGGACTCGATAGATGAGGGAAAGGTAATTGAGCAAAAAGGTAAGAATGCAAGCCGTAACGCTTTGCAAACCATAACTTTATTAGATACCATAGCCAAGCATAAATTTGACGCCTGTATTGGCGGCGCACGCCGCGATGAGGAAAAAGCCAGGGCTAAAGAACGTATTTTCTCTGTTCGCGATGAATTTGGCCAATGGGACCCTAAACGTCAGCGCCCCGAGTTATGGAATATTTATAACGGTAAAATACATAAAGGCGAAAATGTAAGGGTATTCCCTATCAGCAACTGGACCGAATTGGATGTATGGAATTATATCCGCCGCGAAAAAATGGAACTGCCTTCTATCTATTTCGCGCATGAGCGCGAAACGATTATACGCAACGGGCAGTTAATGGCTGCATCCCCATTTTTAAATATGGATGCAGACGATGTGATTGAGCGCCGTACGGTACGTTTCCGCACGGTTGGCGATATGACCTGTACAGCGGCAGTAGCGTCACATGCTTTTGAAATTGATGATATCATTGACGAGATAAGTGCTTCTAAAATAAGCGAACGCGGCGCACGTATGGATGATAAAGTAAGTGAAGCCGCAATGGAAGACCGTAAGAAAGGAGGATATTTCTAAGTCCCGAAAATTCAATATTGGAAATACAATAAATCCGAAATCGAAAATCCGAGATCCGAAATAAAAACACATGGACATACTAAAATTTATTACAGCAGGTAGCGTTGACGATGGCAAAAGCACATTGATAGGCCGGTTATTATACGACAGTGATTCGATATTAGCCGACCAGTTAGAGGCCCTGCATTCATCAAACCGTAAAAACGACGATGGCAGTATCGACCTGGCTATTTTAACAGACGGCCTTAAAGCCGAGCGCGAGCAAGGAATCACAATTGATGTAGCTTACAAATATTTTCAAACTGATAAGCGCAAATTCATTATTGCCGACACCCCGGGCCATATACAATATACCCGTAACATGGTTACCGGCGCATCAAACGCTAATTTGGCAATTATACTTATTGATGCCCGTAAAGGTGTTATTGAGCAAACTATACGTCACTCCTACCTGGTATCGCTTTTGGGCATACAGCAGGTGGTAATATGCGTTAACAAAATGGATATGGTCGATTACAGCGAGGATGTTTATAACCAGATAGTTAATGATTACAAAAAGTTAGCGGCAAAGGTTGGCCTTGAAAATGTTCACTTTATTCCTGTTAGCGCGCTTAAAGGCGATAACATTGTTCACCCATCTTTAAATGTCAGCTGGTATAAAGGCGAAAGCTTATTAGAATATCTTGAAAACATAGAGATAGCGGTTGACAACAGCACCATGCATGCCCGTTTACCTATACAATGGGTTATACGCCCGCAAACTGATGATCTGCATGACTACCGTGGCTATGCCGGCCGTGTATCCAGTGGGTCATTTAAAGTGGATGATAAGGTTACCGTTCTTCCCTCGGGCTTTACCTCATCTATTTCAAAAATAGAACTGTTGGATAAAGAACCAAATGAGGCATTAGCAGGCATGTCGGTAACCATTCATTTAAAGGATGATATAGATGTCAGTCGTGGCGATGTGCTGGTGAACAGCAGTTATCAGCCCGAGGTGTCGCAATTAATAGAGGCCGACCTATGCTGGATGGATACACGCCCGTTAGATACCTCACATACTTACTTTATTCAGCATAATAGCAAAGTAACGCGGTGTAAGGTGCAGGAATTGTTGCATAAGGTGAATATCAACACACTTGAAAAAGAATACAGCGACGAATTCAAGCTCAATGACATTGGCCGTGTAGTCATCAAAACCGCCGAGCCGTTGGTTTTTGACCTGTACCAGGATAATAAATCAAATGGCGGCGCTATTATTATTGATAGCCGCACCAATTTAACTGTTGGAGCACTCATGCTGCGTGCTGTGGCCGATTAATTGTCTGAACCATGATTACACGGATTTTATTGATTTACTCGATTTTTAGCCATTAACAAAGATCCAGAGAATCAGCCTAACCTGTGTAATAATGGTTCAGACAAACTGCTGTTCCACTCCTGCCTTATGCGCTCAAGCAGAGCGAACCTTGTTCCATAAAATACTATATAATACTGTATTACAATAAAATACAGTATTATATTTCTTCTCAAATAAACAAGTATTTAATTTTTTTGAAAAATATTTTGAATGTGTAAATATTAATAATATCTTTACACTACTAAAACGGTAGATTTTATAGATTATAATTTTACAAATGAAAACTCAGCAAATTAATTACGTATTCAAAACCTATTCCCCATGCAATTTAATTGAAACTACTATGTGTTGTTGTTGCTAATCGCCCCTCATTCCAGGGGTCTTTTTTCCCACTTACAAACAACATTATTCAATTAAATCATTTTTCAATTTTACACTTACAATGAAATTTTCTTACTTATTTAAATCCACGCTCGTTTTGGGCCTGGTATTCTCTGCCCTATTTGTTAAGGCACAAAACAATGATGAGTTACTAAACTTACTCATCCAAAAGAAAGTAGTATCACAACAAGAAGCCGACTCGCTTCGTTCAGACCTGGCCTTAAAAGAACAGGTAAAGCGGGACAAGGAGAACCAGCATGGTATAACAATTGGCAGCAGGGCATTGCAGATAAGCGGTCTGCTCCAAACAGAATATGAGGGCTTTGAGCAAAGCACCAAGCTAAATACGTTTCTGCTACACAGGGCCAGGCTTGATGTTAAAGGTAACGTAACTGACAACTGGAGTTATGAAGTATATACCGAGTTTGCGGGAGTAACCCCAAAATTACTGGATGCTTATACCACCTATAAAATTGCCGACTACCTCAAATTTACAGCCGGGCAGTTTAAAGTTCCGTTCTCGGCCGAAAGTTTAACTTCGGATGCTGACTTGCTATTTATTGACCGCTCGCAGGTTGTTAACGGGCTCGCCGGCAGGTCAACCGATGTTATTGGCAACCAAAACGGCCGTGATATTGGCGCACAGTTAACCGGCAGCTTTGCCAAAATAGACAACCGTTACCTTTTTGACTACTATTTTGGTGTTTTTAACGGTGCTGGTTATGATGTAACTACTGATAATAATAACCAGAAGGATGTTGTGGGACGTTTAGTTATTCACCCAATAGCAAATCTTAGCATAGGCGCTGATTTTTATATTGGCCAGGATGTATTTGCAGTTGGAACAGCCGCGGCAGCAACACATAAAAGAAACCGCCAGGGAATTGACGGCACATACGTTTGGAATAAGCTGTCTCTTACCGCCGAATATGACAGAGGTACAGATGCTACAATAAACAGGAATGGATGGTATGGACAGGCAGCCTATTTTGTATGGTCAAATAAATTGCAATTAGCTGCAAGATATGATACGTATGACCCCACCCAAACCATTACCACAGACAGGACAACCTATTATATAGGAGGTGCAAACTACTTCTTTAACAAATGGGCAAAACTTGCGGTTAATTACATTGACGCCCGCGAACAAACAGTTCAGATCAAGAACAACATATTCGAAGCGCAGTTACAGGTAACATTCTAAAATTCAGCAATTAAAAGTTATGAAAAAGATACTTTCAAACAAATATCCCCTGTTTTTTGCCGCCGTAGTTTTAAGTATAGTGATACTATCATCTTCTTTTGTTAACAAGCGGGTTAATACAAATCCACCTGCCGATGACCTGGAAGGTACGATCAGTATATCAGGTGCATTTGCCCTCTATCCTATCACTGTAAAATGGGCCGAAGAATTCAGGAAACTGCACCCAAAAGTAAAATTCAATATCTCGGCAGGTGGTGCCGGCAAAGGTATAACCGACGCGCTATCAGGTTTGGTTGATATTGGCCTTGCTTCGCGCGATATTAATCCTGAAGAAGTTAAAAAGGGAGCTTATACCATATATGTAACCAAAGATGCTGTTATACCTACTTTTAATACAGGTAACCCCAATGCCGCGCAGTTATTGGCTAAGGGTGTAAAAAGAGACCAGTTTGCCAATATTTTTATTACAGGCAGTATTAAAGACTGGAAACAGGAAGCAGGCAAGGTTTCGGTGCCTATCCATATCTATACCCGGTCTGACGCTGCGGGCGCGGCAGAAACATGGGCTAAATATTTTAACAAGAAGCAGGAAGATTTGTTGGGTGTAGCCGTTTATGGCGACCCTGGCCTGGCACAGGCTGTTAAAAAAGATGTTACGGCTATCGGCTTTAATAATATAGCGTATTTATACGATTTGAAAACCCGCAAACAGGTAGCCGGTGTACATGCCTTACCTATTGATGTGAACGGTAATGGCAAAATTGATGCCGATGAGAACTTTTACAGCACTATTGATGAGTTGACAGAAGCAATAGCCACCGGGAAATACCCATCCCCTCCTGCACGCAATTTGGGCTTCCTGTTTAAAGGTAAACCAAAGAAAAAGGAATTGGTAGAGTTTGTTAAATATGTGTTAACCGATGGACAGAAGTTTATTGACGAAAACGGTTATATCGCGCTTTCCAAACAAAAGTTGCAGGAGGAGCTGGCTAAAGTTAAATAAGTTAGAATGGTTGTAAAAGTTATAGTGGTCGGAAATATTCTAACCCTTACAACATTTACAACCTTTCTATAACTTTTATAACCATTTACAAAATGCGTTTCCTAAAAGATAAAATAATTTCAAAACTGATGCTGGTGTTTACACTGGCATCTGTTTCGTTAATAGTAGTGATAGGTGTTGGCCTTTATTACCGCTCTATCCCTATTCTACATCAATCATCATGGCATAACCTGCTAACTAAAAGCGACTGGAAACCATTAAAGGGTTTATTTGGTTTTTATCCATTTATAATGGGGACTTTATGGGTAACGGGCATAGCTATTATAATTGCTTTACCCTTATGTGTGCTTACCTCATTTTACCTGGTAGAATATGCGCACCCGAAAATTAAACAGATATTAATTCCCTTTGTGAACCTGCTTTCAGGCATACCACCGGTAATTTTTGGTGTATGGGGCGTATTATTTATTGTTCCGTTTATTCAATCATCTATAGCGCCGCACTTCGTTGAGTTTTCGACAGGTTACAGTGTACTGGCAGGCGGAATTGTATTAGCGATAATGATATTCCCACTGATAGTAAGCATTTTGAATGAAGTGCTTACCACCATACCACAGGAATTAAAAGATGCTTCGCTGGCGTTGGGCACAACCAAGTGGGAAACCATAAAAAAGGTGATCATCCGCAAAGCAGCGCCCGGCATAGTAGCGGCCGCGGTTTTGGCTATATCACGCGCGTTTGGCGAAACTATAGCTGTATTAATGGTTTGCGGAAACAACGCGGTTGTGCCTCATTCGGTATTTGACCCCGGTTACCCGTTGCCTGCGCTTATTGCCAATAACTATGGCGAAATGTTATCAATCCCTTTGTATGATTCGGCTTTAATGTTTGCCGCGTTATTGCTTTTTATTATCATCCTGCTATTTAATATCCTGTCGCGCATTATTTTAACCCGGTTAGAAAGGAATTTAACAGCATGATCAAACGCAAATTAGAAGAACTTTTCTTCAAAATTTTAATGATACTGGCTACTATCGTAGTAGTTGGCAGTTTCTTTCTGATAGTAGGGACAATATTTGTAAAGGGCATTCCTTTTATGAATTTAGATATGATAACCAAAACCCCGGGCGGCGGCTTTTATATCGGCAAAGAAGGCGGTGTGCTTAATGCCATTATTGGCTCACTTTATATAGCGGGTGGCGCTACCGTATTGGGGTTGGTCATCAGTATCCCGGTTGCCTTTTTCATCAATCTATATATGAAAGGCAGAAGAATTACTTCAGATATTATACGATTGGCGTTTGATGTGCTTTTTGGCATCCCATCTATAGTTTATGGCGCTTTCGGGTTTTTAATAATGGTTTATTTTGGCATACGTGCGTCATTATTAGGCGGCATAATAGCCGTTACCTTATTGATAATACCCGTACTGGTACGTACACTGGATGAAGTGATACGCACCGTCCCCGGCGAATTACGCGATGCGGCCCTATCTCTGGGCGCTACCCGGTGGGAAACGGCCAAAGTAGTACTGCGACAAATAAAACCCGGCATATATACGGCGATATTATTAGCGTTCGGCAGAGGTATTGGCGATGTAGCATCCGTGTTATTTACTGCCGGATTTAGTGATAATATCCCAACCTCGCTTCATGAACCTGCCGCTACGCTGCCGTTGGCTATATTTTTTCAGTTGGGCAGTCCTGTTGAAGAAGTACAGGGCCGGGCTTATGCTTCGGCATTAATTCTTACTATACTGGTATTGATCATCACTGTATTATCAGAAGTAATGATCAAAAAGTTTTCAAAACATAAAATTTAAATGACAAGCACACCCCATATAAGTGTACAAAATTTGAATGTGCATATCGAAAATCAGCACATTTTAAAGGATATCAGCATTAATATTCCCAATAAAAAAGTCACTTCCATTATCGGTCCGTCAGGTTGCGGTAAAACCACGCTGCTAAAATCATTTAACCGTTTATTAGATAATACGGCGAATGTAAAAGTCACCGGAAAGGTGTTGGTTGACGGCGAAAACATATATGACCCCGATGTTGAGGTAACCCATATCCGTAAAAAAATGGGGTTGCTTTCCCAGCGCCCCTACCCCCTGCCCATGTCTATTTATGATAACGTAGCTTATGGCCCGCGCATCCACGGCATTACCAAACGCGCAGAGTTGGATCTAATTGTAGAACAGCAATTAAAGGCCACAGGCTTATGGAACGAGGTTAAATACCGTTTAAACGCTTCTGCCACACGTTTATCCATAGGTCAACAACAACGCCTATGCCTGGCGCGTGGCCTGGCTGTAGAGCCCGAGATCATCTTAGGCGATGAATCTACATCGGCCCTTGATCCTGTTTCCACTTCTATCATCGAGGATCTTTTTATATCCTTGAAGCAAAAATATTCTATAGTGCTGGTTACGCATATATTACGCCAGGCACGCCGGGTATCTGACTATATCATATTTGTTTATATGGGTAAGATCATTGAATTTGGCCCCACGGAAGAGTTGTTATTAAACCCGAAAGAGGAATTGACGAAGGAATATATAAAGGGTTTTATCAGTTAATTCAATATATTTTAATGTCTTAAACTTCTATTTAGTAATATTGCCGATTAATTCTATGAGTTAAATGGACTACAACTACCGGCGGATAATTATTAAAATTGGCTCCAATGTTTTTACGCAGGCAAACGGTTTGCCCGATCTGCAGCGCATAAACCATTTGGTTGAGCAAATTGCTGCTATAAAAAAGCAGGGTAAGGAAGTTATCCTGGTATCATCGGGCGCAGTAGCTTCGGGCAGGAGTTTGATATCCGTATCTGAGAAATCAGATGCCATTGCAACCAGGCAGTTATTGGCTTCAATTGGGCAGGTTAAACTCATCAATACCTACTCACAACTGTTTGAGCAGTTTGATATACTTTGCTCGCAGGTATTGGTTACCAAGGAAGATTTCAGGGACAGGGTGCATTACCTCAATATGAAAAACTGCCTCGAAATTTTGTTGCAGCACCAGGTAATACCGGTAGTTAATGAAAATGACGTGGTATCAATTACCGAGCTCATGTTTACTGACAATGATGAACTGGCAGGGCTTATAGCATCCATGCTTAATGCACAAGCACTAATTGTACTTACTAACGTAGATGGAATTTATACCGGCGACCCCAAACTGGAAAGCTCAAAAGTGATCACAGAGATCAGCAGCTCGAATAACGATTTTTCATCTTATATACAGGAAAGCCGTTCGCAGTTTGGGCGTGGCGGCATGATCACCAAATCAAACATGGCGCAAAAGGTGGCGCAGTTGGGCATAGCCGTGCACATAGCCAATGGCACTAAAAAGAACATATTAACGGATGTGTTAGATAACAAAGCCGTGCATACCCATTTTATCCCCAATAAAAAATCATCGGGTAAAAAGAAATGGATAGCACATTCAGAAAACTCAGCCACAGGTGTAGTACAGGTTAATGAGGGCGCCAAAATAGCGCTGCTTTCAAGCAAAGCAACCAGTCTTTTACCAATTGGAATAATAAAAGTGCTATCCGACTTTAAAAAAGGCGAGATCATTAAACTGGTTGATGAAAATGAAAAACTCATTGGTCTGGGCATCGCCGAGTATGGCGCGGAGAAAGCAAAAGACAAAATCGGCCATAAAAACCAAAAGCCGCTGGTGCATTATGATTATCTTTACCTGCAATGATAAGTGAGATGAATTATACGGCATATTTTGAAAATGCTTTATTAGCAGGGCGTAAAACAAGCCTCACCCCTGCTATTATTAACCGGGTATTGGAAGACCTTGCTGATGCAACTATTGCGCAAACTGATGCGTTAATACTGGAGAATAAAAAAGACCTTGACCGTATGGACCCGGCCAACCCAAACTATGACCGCTTAAAACTTACACCCGCCCGAATACAGGATATTGCAAAAGATATTATTAATGTAGCCGGTTTGGATACTCCGTTGGGGCACCTCATCTCAGAAAAAACATTACCCAACGGATTGCATATTTCAAAAGTAACGGTGCCTTTGGGTGTGATAGGTGTAATTTATGAGGCCCGCCCTAATGTTACCTTTGATGTATTTGCTTTGTGCTTTAAATCGGGTAATGTTTGCGTTTTAAAAGGCGGAAGCGATGCGGCCTATTCAAATAAAGCAATTATTGAGCTGATACACGGGGTATTGGCAAAGCACCAAATTGATATTAACGTGGCTACGCTGCTCCCACCTGACCGCGAAGCTGCCGAAGCCTTATTTAGCGCAGTTGGATATATCGACGTTTTAATACCCCGTGGCAGCCAGGGATTAATAAATCATGTGCGGCAACATAGTAAAGTGCCGGTAATTGAAACCGGTGCAGGTATTGTACATACCTATTTTGATGAGTATGGGGATATAGAAAAAGGCATTAACATTGTTTTCAATGCCAAAACACGCAGGGTGAGCGTATGCAACGCTTTGGATTGTTTGGTCATTCATGCTTCACGATTAAATGATCTATCCAAAATAGCCACACCACTCGGGGAAGCACAGGTAACACTTTATGCCGACGAACCTGCTTTTTTAGTATTAAAAGACGTCTATCCTGCCCATCTTTTACACCAATCAAAGCCTGAACATTACGGGACTGAGTTTTTGTCGATGAAAATGGCGGTAAAAACAGTTGATACTTTTGACCTGGCCCTTGACCATATAGCCACACATGGCTCAAAACATAGTGAAGCAATAATTTCTGAAGATAGCGCCCACTGTGAAGCTTTCTTAAATAAAGTTGATGCTGCTGCCGTTTATGTAAACGCATCAACCGCGTTTACTGATGGGGCCCAGTTTGGACTTGGTGCCGAAATTGGTATAAGCACACAAAAACTACATGCGCGTGGCCCCATGGGTTTACAGGAACTAACCAGTTATAAATGGGTGGTTAAAGGTACCGGGCAGGTACGAAATTAATTATCGCATCATTTCTCAATAGCCTATTAAAACAAAAAAGGCGCTTACCATTGGTAAGCGCCTTGAATTTCATGGTAACCGTAGTTTACTTCACAAAGTATTCCACAGTAGCTACTACGCAAATAATTAAAAAAATAATGCCTTGTAGTTTCTGTTCAATTGATAATTGGGCAATCGATTTCAATTTAAGTTAGGTTAATTAAGGGTAACCCAAATATATATATTGTGACATGTTTGTTACAACAGGAACTATATTTTTAATGAATTTTTAACATAAAAGACACATTTAACTTCACAATGTATTTATATGTATTATTCTTTATTAAAAATGCAACAATTAGGCTAAAATATTGATAATTACGCTTTGATAATCAAAGAGATAAGAGCTTGTTTTACTTAATAAATCACTTCTGAATTTTGTATTTTTCCAATCAAATGATATTTGAAAAATATTTATCCTTATCTTCTCCTTAATTAACTCAAGCATTCTTCCCAATTATTTGTTAAGCATTAAACAATTTTTAATTAATCATGCAGCTAATTTCCATAAACCCGGTTAACGGAAAAATTATAAAAAAGTATAAGGCGCACACCGATAGCCAGGTAGAGAAAAAGATAAAGCAAACTAACACTGCCTTGATAAGCTGGAAAGAACAAAGTATTACCGAACGTTGTAAACATTTAAATAGCCTGGCCGGTGTTTTACATAAACGGAAGGACGAATTGGCAAATTTGATGGCCTTAGAAATGGGTAAGCCTGTTAGCCAGGGTATTGCTGAAATAGAAAAATGCGCATCAGTATGCGAATATTACGCGGCAAATGCGGCTACGCACCTAAAAGATCAGCAAATTGAAACAGAAGCCTCAAAAAGCTATGTTACTTTTCAACCAATTGGAGTTGTGTTAGCAATTATGCCATGGAACTTCCCTTTCTGGCAGGCATTTCGCTTTTTAGCGCCGGCATTGGCAGCGGGTAATTGCGGTGTATTAAAACATGCTTCAAATGTACCCGGTTGCGCTTTAGCAATCGAAGAAATGATAAGCCAGGCAGGTTTTCCGGATAATGTGTTTCAAACATTGTTAGTGGGCAGCGATAAAGTCGATCGAATTATTGAAAACAAGTATATTAAAGCAGTTACCATTACCGGGAGCACCAATGCCGGTAAAAAAGTAGCCCAAAAAGCCGGATCATTGCTAAAAAAAACGGTACTGGAATTGGGCGGCAGCGATGCATACATCATATTAGCTGATGCCGACCTGGAACAAGCAGCTGAAATTTGTGTAAACAGTCGTTTAATTAACAGCGGGCAAAGCTGTATTGCCGCTAAACGGTTTATTGTGGTTAAAACAGTTGAAAAAGAGTTCACGCGGTTGTTCCTTCAAAAAATGCAAGCCAAAAAAATGGGCGATCCGTTTGATCCGGCAAATAACATTGGCCCAATGGCCCGAACTGATTTGCGCAACGAATTACATAACCAGGTTAAAGCATCAATTGAAATGGGCGCTAAATGTATTTTAGGTGGCCAGATACCAACAGGCAACAATGCCTATTACCCGCCAACTATTTTAACAAAAGTAAAAAAAGGCATGCCTGCTTATGATGATGAACTATTTGGACCGGTGGCTGCTATTATCACCGCAAAAGACGAAAACGACGCGATCAATATGGCTAATGACAGTGTGTTTGGATTAGGTGGGGCAGTGTTTACAAATGACAAAAAAAGGGGCGAAGAAATTGCCGCTACCCAATTACAAGCCGGTTCATGCTTTGTAAATTCGTTAGTAAAATCAGACCCGCGACTGCCATTTGGCGGCATTAAAGAATCAGGGTATGGGCGCGAATTGGGGTTGTTTGGTTTGTATGAGTTTGTAAATATTAAAACAGTTTACGTTGCCTGATAAAATTGTATATATAAAGTTTTACTTTTAATAATCAACTGTAATAGTTTGATTATAAATACCATTTTCTTTTAAAGAAACCCCGATTATGATAATCATAATACAGTTTTACGCTTGCCTGACCAACAAATAAGCCCGTTAGAGATCAAAAAAGTATCTTTGCAAATTATATGAGTAAGCACGGCAGAATATTAGTAGCAATGAGCGGCGGGGTTGATAGCTCGGTAGCAGCAGTAATGCTGCATGAGGAAGGCTATGAAGTTATTGGGCTTACCATGAAAACATGGGACTATGCCTCATCGGGCGGTAGTTCAAAAGAAACCGGGTGTTGCAGCCTTGATAGTATTAATGATGCCCGTGCTTTAGCCGTAGGCTATGGTTTCCCGCATTATATTTTAGATATCCGCAGCGAGTTTGGCGATTTTGTTATTGACAATTTTGTTGGCGAATACCTGGCGGGCCGCACTCCTAACCCGTGCGTGTTATGTAATACCCACATTAAATGGGAAGCCTTACTAAAACGTGCCGATAAACTTGATTGCGAATTTATAGCAACCGGGCATTATGCCAATATACGCTTGCAGGACAGCGGCCGGTATGTAATATCTAAAGGAAAAGATGAGCATAAAGATCAATCTTATGTACTTTGGGGGGTATCACAAAAAAACCTTGCCCGCACTAAATTCCCTTTAGGTACCTATTCAAAACCCGAGATACGCCAAATGGCTATGGAAATGGGGCAAATTGAATTGGCCGGAAAAAGCGAAAGCTATGAGATATGCTTCGTACCCGATAACGACTACAGGGCGTTTCTAAGACATAAAGTGGGCGACCTTGAGGAACGTGTAGCCGGTGGTAACTTTGTTTTAACAGACGGCACCATAGTGGGCAAACACCAGGGTTATCCTTTTTATACTATAGGCCAGCGCAAGGGTTTAGGCGTAGCTTTTGGTCACCCGATGTTTGTAACCAGCATACAACCTGATACCAACACCGTGGTATTAGGTACTATTGATGAACTGGAACGCAAACAAACCTGGGTAAAAAACCTCAATATGGTTAAGTACGAAAATATCAACGAACCATTGGATGCCATTACCAAGATACGTTACAAAGATGCCGGTACGCAAAGCACCATACAGCAAATGGGCGATCATTTAAAGGTTGATTTTCACCACATGGTATCGGGTATTGCGCCTGGACAATCTGCCGTATTTTATGAAGGGAACGACCTCTTAGGCGGTGGTTTTTTGATGTAGTAATTGGTTACAATCCACTCCCGATAGCTATTACTGCTTTACCCCATTTTCGCATTTACTACAACGTTTTCGCTTCAAAGAAAAAAAATTAAAGACTTGGTAAAGTTTGTGTTTCGCATTCTTTATGTTTTATTTGCAAAAAATAACTGTATAAATGGCTAAAAATTTATTAATAGTTGAATCTCCCGCAAAAGCAAAAACCATTGAAGGATATCTTGGAAAGGACTTTATAGTAAAATCAAGTTATGGGCATATCCGCGACCTGGTGAAGTCTGAAGACGCTATTGATATAGGCCGCAACTTTGAACAAAAATATGAGGTACCTACTGATAAAAAACAGGTAGTAAGCGAATTAAAGAAGCTGGCAAAAGAAGCAGAAGTGGTTTGGCTGGCATCTGATGAGGACCGCGAGGGTGAGGCCATATCATGGCATTTGTTTGAAACTTTAAACTTAAAAGATGAGAATACACGCAGGATAGTTTTCCACGAGATAACTAAACCTGCTATAACAAAAGCGATTGAAAACCCCAGGAAAATAGACTATAACCTGGTTTATGCGCAACAGGCCCGTCGCGTTTTAGACAGACTGGTTGGTTTTGAACTTTCGCCGGTACTGTGGAAAAAGGTAAAACCATCCCTTTCTGCCGGCAGGGTACAATCAGTTGCGGTACGGTTAATAGTTGACCGCGAACGCGATATCAATAAATTTAAATCAGAAGCCGCGTTTAAAATTGTAGCCATTTTTGGCAAAGGAAAACAAGCTTTTAAAGCTGAATTAGCTGAACGTTACAGCAAACAGGATGACGCTGAAAAGTTTTTGACAGATTGCATAAACGCTACTTTTAACGTTAGTTCGTTAGAAACAAAACCAGCTAAACGGTCGCCTGCCGCTCCTTTTACCACCTCTACCCTGCAACAGGAAGCCAGCAGGAAATTAGGTTATTCGGTATCACGAACCATGTCTGTAGCGCAAAAGCTGTATGAATCTGGTCATATAACCTATATGCGTACCGATTCGGTTAATTTATCAGATACCGCTTTAAATGCCGCCGCTGCAGAAATTGTATCGGCCTACGGCGACAAATACCATCAACACCGGAAATATAAGACCAAAAGCGCTGGTGCACAAGAGGCTCACGAAGCCATAAGGCCTACTTATTTCAACCACCATACCATTGAAGGCGATTCGGGCGATAAACGCCTTTATGAGCTAATATGGAAGCGAGCTATTGCCTCGCAAATGAGCGAAGCGCAATTTGAGAAAACCACCGCTAAGATCAGTATATCAACACGTAAAGAGGATCTGGTTGCAAACGGCGAGGTAATGAAGTTTGATGGCTTTCTGAAAGTTTACCTGGAATCGGACGATGATGAGGACGAGAACCAACAGGACGGCGAAAACGCCATGTTGCCGCCTTTAACCAAAGGGCAGTTACTGGAGCTGGAAGAAATGTCGGCTACCGAACGTTTCTCGCGCCCTGCCGCACGCTATACGGAGGCCAGTTTGGTGAAAAAGTTAGAAGAATTAGGCATTGGCCGGCCATCAACTTACGCCCCTACCATATCAACCATTCAAAACCGCGGCTATGTGGTTAAAGAAGAGCGCGAAGGTAAAGTAAGAAAATTCAGGGTATTAACTTTAAAAGCCAATACCATACAAAAGGAAGAAAGAACAGAAAACACCGGCGCCGAGCGCAATAAGCTTTTTCCAACGGATATTGGCGCTGTGGTTAATGATTTCCTGGTACAACACTTTAAGGGTATTGTTGATTTTAACTTTACCGCAAGTGTTGAGAAACAGTTTGATGAGATAGCACAGGGGTTAAAAGAATGGACGGATATGATCCGTAATTTTTATCAGCCATTTCATAAAGATGTTGAAAGCACTATTGAAACTGCTGATAAAGCAACCGGCGAACGTGACCTGGGCACAAATACCGAAGGCAAAAAAGTTTCTGTACGTATTGGCCGTTACGGCCCGTTTGTACAGGTAGGTGAAAACGCACCTGATGCCGACAAGGAATACAAGCCCCTTTATGCCAGTTTACGTGCCGGGCAAAGCATAGAGACCATAACACTTGAAGAAGCCTTAGAACTGTTTAAACTACCCAAAAAGGTGGGTGTTTTTGAAGATAAGGATATGACTGTAGCCATTGGCCGTTTTGGGCCATACATAAGGCATAACAGCGCTTTCATATCGTTACCGAAAGAGCTCGACCCACATGACGTTACCGAGCAGCAAGCCGTTGAATTAATTGTTGAAAAACGCAAAAAGGATGCTGAAAGGCTAATCAAAGCATTTGATGAAGACCCAACAGTAAAAATATTAAATGGCCGATGGGGCCCTTATATTGAATTTGGAAAACAAAACGTTAAAATACCAAAAGGTAAAGAACCATTAGAGTTAACCTTTGAAGAATGTAAAGCCTTAGCCGCTGCCGAAAGCAAGACACCTGCAAAAGGCAAGAAGAAATTTGCCAAAAAGAAGTAATTGGTTAATTGGGTTGATTAGGTGGGTGGTTGTTGGGGTAATCTGAAACTACTCACCTAATCAACCCAATTAACTTAATCAACCACCCCATGATAAAAGATCTTCCGGAAAATACGGTAAAGGATATTGCTATAGCTGTAGCGCTGGAAAAAGAAAGTGCTGAAAGCAAGATATGGTATGTTTACCTGGTTAATCTTAAAAAAGAACCTATTGAGAATGTAATGATCACCTCAAAGGGGTATGGTGAAAAAAATGGTGAACAGGTAAAAACTTCTGTTCTGCGCCATGCATTCCCCATAATTGAAGGAGGCGCTTATAAACTTATTGAACCAATTGACGAAGAAACCTTCGGCTTAAATAATGAATACTGGCTAAGTTATTATATCGGTAACGATATTTATGACAAGAAGTTCATCTTCCTGCCCGAAAGTATCATTGACGTAAATTTTATCAGGATACCGGTTGTGAATAAGCCGGGGGTGATGATACTTTAAGATAGTTTTGAGTCTTAAGTCAAATACCCAATTCATAAATTAAGGCTAAACATTACTCATCAAACTTCTCCAATAACTTTAGTAATGTTTCAAAATCCTTAGGATATGGAGCATGAATGGTGACCGGTGTGCCATCCATTAGCTTAAAGGTAACTTCATAAGCATGTAAGGCAAAACGTTTCATAATGGGCATTTCTTCCTGGTCTTTACCTAAATGATACTTGCGCTTAATGGCTGATAAAAAAACAGGCTTGCCTTTATACATTTCATCCCCGGCTATGGATGCCCGTTGCGTAGCCAGGTGAATACGTATCTGGTGCATACGGCCGGTTACCGGGCGGCATTCAACTAAAGTATAATGTTTAAAGTATTTTAACGACTGAAACCAGGTTTCGGCACGCTTACCCTCCTGCCTGCTTATGGTTACATTACCTTTACCCACATTTAAAATAGGCAGGTCTATCAATAGTTCGTCAAAAACATGGGTACCGTCAATAATGGCATGGTAAACTTTTTTAACCTGTCGCTTTTCAAACTGCATAGATACCGAGCGGTAAGCTTCGGGATTTTTAGCAATAATTAGCGCGCCTGATGTTTCCTTATCCAACCGGTGACATACCTGCGCATCATCCGAGTAATTTTTTGCCAGCCGCAACATATTGATCTCCCCTCCTTCGCGTTCATCAAGCGAACTTATAAACGGCGGTTTATTAACCACTATCACATCATCATCTTCAAATAATATCAGGTCGGCAAACTTCGGGATCTTCATCTGGTAACTATATAGCCGGCAAAAATACGGTTATTAATTTAAACGTGCGCCGGGGAGGTTAAAACTATATAAAGTAGCTTACTTTAAAACAAACCAGTGGGCACGCCAAATATTAAGTTGTTGTTATTCAAAGTAAACTATACCGTTAAAAATCCATTTTAATAGAATCAGTATTTCCAAAAAGAAGGCTGGATATTCGATCCGCGTATGGTACAATCCACGCATAAAGGAGTGGCCCCGGTATTTGCATCCACAGGTATTAGTATTGGATTACTAATATTATAATATGCATTATATTCGGCAGTCTTAACAACAGCCTTTACACAGGTGTATTGCGTATAAAGTGCAGTATTTAAGTAATCCTGAAAATAGTTTTTGGGTAAAGTTGTATGATCTATATATATCCTGGTTTGGCTAACTGTACCTGCGCTTATGAAACCAATAACCGGTTCGGCCTGGTTATTCACATTATGCAAATTACCAATTGACGCTGTTGGCTGCGAATCAAATATACTTCCTAATTGTTCCGTGTTTTTTTTAAGCATTGTCCAGTAATCATAACCGTCTTTTGTTAGGGCATATTGTTTTACTAATATGCTATACCGTATTTCTAACTTTTCCGATGACGACTCAACATAGGTAATCGGGTTATTTGAAATAACATCCTGGCTAAGATTAGCCGTTGATGCCAACAAAATAGTGGCCGAGTTGAAATTACCCCAACAATGATTAATCTCATTTGCACTGGTTCTTGGAATAATTGCTAACCCATTAAAACTATAAAGGGATGTAAAAAAAGAATTAAATTCCCAGGTTTCTTTGTAATCCCAACGGTAATAACGGGTATTATCTTGTGAGTCATGTGCATTTACCGCTATATGTACCCCGTCAACTTGTAATTGTGTAGTAACAGTATCTATCGGCGGGGCTATTTTGGCTTGCACAAAATCAGATGCATAAGTGTTGCCATTAGCTGTTTTTATCATTAGACGATATTGGTTAGCTGCACTTAAGCTTAGCGGCTCAGCGGCATATATACCATTGCCCAATTCTTTCAAAGGATAGCTACTTCCCAGGCTGCTCTGAATAATTATTGCGGCCTTTAACTCGGGTTTGACCGTCGATTTGCTGGCGACAGTTACCGTGCGGCTCAAATTTATATAAGTTGAATCTGTAATGTTGATCAGCCCCTCAACTACCAAATAGTTAGTAGCGGCAGTTATAGGCGATGGCGTAAAAGGGACTCTACACGCTGTCAGACTTACTAATGTTATTAACAGGAAAATATACTTATTTACTTTATTCATTTATTTCCAATAAGCGGGCGGCGTTTTAATGCCGCGCAGGGTACAATCAACACAAATAGCGGCTGCAGATATGTAGCAAGTATCTGCCCCAACATTAAATGGTTGAATAGGTATTTGCAGTAGCGCATTGCCTTCAAATAACGGGCTTTTGAAATTTACATACTCATCTAATGTAGGACGAGGGTTTTTGGGGGTTGTGTGCACAAATATCGAATCTGACAAGCATTGAGGATAGGCAGGAATAGTTTGCCAGGCCGGCAATTGGCTTTTATTAATAAATATCCTGTTGCGCGTAACCGTACCGGCGCTAATAAAGCCGATAACCGGTTCGCTTGGATTAGTTACACAATGTATATTACCAATAGAAGCCGAAGGCTGGGAATCAAAGATAGACCCCAGCTGCTCTGTATTCTTTTTAAGCAATGTCCAGTAATCATAGGCATCTTTTGTTAAAGCATATTGTTTTACCTGTATGCTATATTTAACACTTATTTTTTCGGCGCCCTGCGGAACAATAGCAACAAGGGCCTGGTTAATAACATCCTGGCTAAGCTGAGCCGACGATCCTAATGTTATATTACTTGAAACATCGCCTGTATAACAATCCCATATTTGTTGTGCCTGGGTGCGAACGGTAATGTTTTTGCCGTCGGATATATATTGTGAATCATAGTTAGGATGAAACTCCCATTCTTCGGTATAATCCCAGCGGTAATAACGTGTAGCATTTTTAGGGTCGTGTGTACTTGTATAAATTTCCAATCCATTAGTTTTAGCCTGCCAGGTAAGTGTATCTATTGGCGGGGTAATTTTGGTGTCGCCAAAATCAGAAACATATTGTTCGCCATTACTGGTTTTTATGCGTAACCGATATTGATTGGTGGCGCTTAAATTTAATGGCGCAACGGCGTAATTACCGTTACCTAACTCAGTTAAGGGATAAGAATTCCCTGCACTGCTTTCGATGGTTATTGTAGCCTTTAACTCTGTTTTAAGCGTAGCGCTGCTTGTGAGGCTTACGGTACGGCTCAACTTAATATAAGTAGAGTCGGTAGTGTTAATTATGCCTTCTACCACCAGGTAGTTACTTGCAATAGTTATGGGTGTGGGGGCGTAAGGTGTTTTGCAACTATTTATGCTTAGCGCCGTAACGATCAATAAAATGTATCTAAAGTTTTTTTTCATATTAGTGCCAAAAAGCTGGTTTTACGTTTGTTCCTCTTAAAGTACAATCTACACATGGAGGTATTGCCCCGCTGTGGCTACCAGCCGAGTCAAGCGGGTTAAATGGTACAATTTGATTTATTGGTATTTCAATCGGGTTTGGATGTATAAAATAGTCTTCTTCAGGAAACCCAATCACTCTTCCTAAATTATTTCTCATTACTACTGAAACAACCGTCGAATCACAAGTGTACTGATTATAGGGGGTATTATTTAAATAATCGGCAATATAACTTTTTGGCAAATCGGTAAAATTTATATATACCCTGGTTTGGCTAACTGTGCCCACACTTATAAAACCTATAACCGGTTCGGCGGGGTTATTTACATTATGTAAATTGCCAATAGATGCCGAGGGCTGCGAATCAAATATACTGCCTAACTGCTCTGTGTTTTTTTTAAGCAACGTCCAGTAATCGTATCCATCCTTCGTTAACGCGTACTGTCTTATCAATATACTATACCGTATCGATAATTTTTCTGACGAGGATTGAACAAATGTAATTGGGCTATTTAACAATATATCCTGGCTAAGTGATGCGGTCGAATTTAATAAAATTGTGGCAGAAACATCATCACCCCAGCAATGATAAACATCATTAGTGCGCGGCACAACTACTATACCCATACCATTAGATACCCAATGTGAATCAAAATAAGAAACAAACTGCCAGGCCTCCGAGTAGTCCCAACGGTAATAACGGGTATTATTTTGAGCATCATGCGCATTTACCCCTATATGTATGCCATCGGGCTGCACGTTTGTAATAATGCTATCTATCGGTGGCGTAACTTTGGTCTGCACAAAATCAGATGTATAAGTGTTGCCGCCGGTTGTTTTTATCCTTAAACGGTATTGATTAGCCGAGGTTAAATTTAAGTTGGCCGTAGCGTAAACGCCATTGCCCAGCTCTTTTAAAGGATAACTACCACCCTGGTTACTCTCAATAGTAATAGTTGCTTTCAATTCAGGCTTAACAACTGAGGCGCTCATTACCCCCACTGTTCTGCTTAACTTAATATAGGTCGAATCACTAATATTTATTAAACCTTCAACAACCAGGTAATTGTTTACAGCCGTTATAGGCGGTGGGGTATAAGGGGTTTTACAGGTGGTTATACTTAACAATGTAATGATTAACAATAAGTATTCAAAGCTATTTTTCATGTCATTTCCAATAGCTTGGTGGTGTACTTTTTCCCCGTAAGGTACAATCTACACATCTTGAGGCTGCTGCAACCCAGCCAATTTGAGTTCCGGCAGCATTGGCAGCTGGCTGAATAGGTGTTTGAATTGTTGGATATCCCAAAAATTCGAGGCTTTTGTAATTCACATACTCATTTGTAGTAGGTGGCATAGAATGGGGCGGTCCGCAACAGTCCAGAGAATCAACATCGCATATAGGATAAAATGGCGTGGTTAACCAGTTTGGCAGCTGATTTTTGCTTATAAATATTCGGCTGTTAGTTACCGTTCCGGCACTGATATAGCCTATAACAATTTCGGTCGGATTGTTTACACAATGAATGTTACCAATTGATGCCGAGGGCTGGGAATCAAAAATACTTCCCAATTGTTCTGTGTTTTTTTTAAGCAAGGTCCAGTAATTATAGGCGTCTTCTGTTAAAGCATATTGTTTAACCTGGATACTATATTTAACACCTATTTTTTCGGCATCTGGCAAAATAGTATTTACAAGCGCTTGTTTGATAACATCATTACTAAGCTGGATAGATGTACCCAGAGCTATATCATTGGAAATATCTCCCGTATAACAATCAAATATTTGCTGGGCGGGTGTGCGTATCGAAATTTTTAATCCATCTGATACATATTGTTAATCATAATTGGAATGAAACTCCCACTCTTCGGTAAAATCCCACCGGTAATAGCGGGTAGAATTTGTGACATCATGGGTATTGGCGTAAATTTTCAAGTCGGTTGTTGCCTGCCAGGTAAGGCTGTCAATTGGTGGGCTAACTTTTGTCGCGCCGAAATCTGAAACATATTGCTCGCCGTTGCTGGTTTTTATCCTTACACGATATTGATTGATACTGCTTAAATTTAACGGGGCAGATGCATAACTGCCATTACCCAATTCGCTTAACGGGTAACTACTACCAGTATTGCTTTCGATAGTGACCGTAGCTTTTAACTCCGGTTTAAGTGTTGAGGCGGTTGATATATTTACCGTTCGGCTCAATTTTATATAAGTAGAGTCGGTAATATTTATCAACCCCTCAACCACCAAATAGTTGCTAACTGCGGTTGTAGCAGGTGGATTATAGGGAACCTTACACGCGGCTATGCTGAGCACAGTTATGATTAATAAAACATATTTAAAGTTCTTTTTCATATCAGTGCCAAAAAGCCGGTTTTACGTTTGTTCCTCTTAACGTGCAATCAACACATGCTGGTAGCGCACCGCTATGGCTGCCAGCCGAATCAACCGGGTTATATGGTATAACAACATCCACAGGCAATAAAATAGGGTTTACCTGTATAAAATAGTTTAGTTCAGGAAAATCTATTACTTTTCCTGTATGTGGGTCCCTAACCACCACAGGAATAGTGTCTAAAACGCAGGTATATTTATTATAAGGCGTGTTCAATAAATAATCGTTAATATAGCTTTTGGGCAAATCGGCAAAATTTAAATATATACGGGTTTGGCTAACTGTGCCCACGCTTATAAAACCTATAACAGGTTCGGCGGGGTTATTTACATTATGTAAATTGCCAATAGATGCCGAGGGCTGCGAATCAAATATACTGCCTAACTGCTCTGTGTTTTTTTTAAGCAACGTCCAGTAATC
>Ga0206943_1045_pt1 | contig 30934 bp, 25 predicted proteins | sample Alteio_BWOrgHeat_7_FD_153243 | JGI IMG/M metagenome (GOLD analysis project Ga0206943, IMG submission 153243) | Enriched cells from forest soil in Barre Woods Harvard Forest LTER site, Petersham, Massachusetts, United States -... | ecosystem: Environmental > Terrestrial > Soil > Temperate forest > O... | reverse complement strand
CCCAGCGCTGTATTCTTAAAAACGGCATAGGATAATTTTACATTGGGCTCGAAGGTAGGAACCGAATTATTGTATTTGCTCTTGAGTGAAATTCCCAATGTAGGATTCAGTGATGCATAAAATCTGTCCCATTGTTTATCTATGATGGGCCTGATTTCAAGACTCCATTCATCGTCGGCGTAGGCTGGTTTCTGATATCCGATTTCCATAGACAGACTCAGGCCGACCGGAATGCCCCAGTCAGTGGGTGCCATCACACGGGGACGAAGGTGCATGCCCACAATCTGGTATCCATATCCCGATGTATAATTTGTAAAAAGATAGACTCCTGTTTCAAAAACATCGGTTATTCCGGTCGTAATTTCCAGGGTTTCATGCAGCGAATGATTGGAAGGAAGAACACCGTTCACTATTTGTGTGCTGCCATCAAATGTGTAATTACTGTGTAGTTCAAACATGGTAGAACCTTTGGCCTGCGTCTGGGAGGCATATACCTGTATTTCATAATTATTTTGAGCCAGTGAATGTCCAGGATATATTATTAAAATAATAATGCAGATGTACCACATTGTCAGAAAACGTGTAATAGTATGAGTTGCATTTTCTTGCATGATCTTTATCCGTGATGTAAATATAAAATGTCGATTCCAGACCGGAGTTTAATTCTGCGTCCGATTTTTATATCTATAAAAATTATTAACTTAGGCTTCTGATAAAAGTACTTTAACCACACAATGATTGCTGCCGATTAATTAGCCGGAGTGGTTACCGGATGTTCGTATTTTTCAATTTAACACTGATTAACATGCGAATTCAAACCGAACCAATCGGAAGCATACCCCGTCCGATTGAATTAATTTTAGCAATCAAAGCTCATGCAGCAGGACAGGTCAGCGATCAGGATCTTCAACTTTTATATGATCGTGCAGTTTCTGACACCATCAAAAAATTCGAAGCAACGGGATCTCCCGTCATTTCAGATGGCGAACAAAGTAAGCCGAGTTTTGCAACCTATCCGTTACAGGGCATGCAGAATCTTTCCCCGGACGGAGTAATAATACCGTTTGCAGACGGGCATACCAGGCAATTACCAAAAATTACATCTGGTCCATTCAAATACCAACTTTATTCAGATGTGTACCTTCAGAAAGCAAAGCAACTGACTTCGCTGCCAGTTAAGCAGGCGGTTATTGCTGTATCAGCCATTAGTCTGTTATATCCGGGAGAAGGAATAGAAGGTTATTCCCGGGAGGAGTTTATCAGCGACCTGGTAAATGAAGCCGTAACCGATATCAGGAGAAGTCTTGACAAAGGGGCGCATGTTGTACAGATCGACTTTACTGAAGCCAGACTTTCCCTCAAGCTCGATCCCAGCGGAGCCCTGCTGCGGTCCTTCATCGATTTAAATAATCTTGTCCTGGGCCGGTTTACCAGGGATGAAAGAAAAAGAATCGGGGTTCATTCCTGCCCGGGGGGCGATCGCGATTCGACTCATAGTGCGGACATCAGTTATTCGGGATTATTGCCGTTATTGTTTCAATTAAATGCAGGGAATTTTTACCTGGAGTATGCTGGAGAAAAAAATAAGAGACAGGTTTTGCATACTATCAAAAATACAATGAAACCGGGTCAGGTCATATTCCTGGGAGTCACCGATGTTTTGAATCCACGAGTTGAAACGCCGGAAGAAATACGGGATATTGTTCTGGAAGCCGCCGAAATTATCCCGGTGGATCAATTGGGCACTACAGATGATTGTGGTTTTTCACCTTTTGCTGATGATGATTCAACATCCAGGGAAAAAGCATTTGAAAAAATCCGGGCACGTGTTGAGGGAACAAAGCTGGCAGAAACCATCATCAGTAAAAAGAAACATTTTTTTCAATTTTAACTGACCATGAAAGGAAACTTCCGCCTAACTGTACCGCAGAGGCGGGTTTTCAATAAAAAGCGGGTGATGGGAAATTCACCTGCCGTTCATCCTATTGGGAATCATTATTATTGGAATTGAAGTGAAAATGCGGGAAATTTGATTTAGCTGTTCTTAATATTTCGACCGCGTTGAGCAGCTGTGTGCAGAGCCAATAAAAATGAAATGAAATCAGGATTGACTGCTGTTTTTTCCCTTATCGTTTTGACTGTCGTTCACCCAGCGAATGCCCAAACTACGCGGGAGGATAGTATCTTTTATCAAACAAGCCCTCACAAATACTATTTCGATCTATAAAAAACAATTGGGAGATCAGTCACCGTTATATAACGGGAGCCGCTATTCGCCTACAGGGTTCATATTCCGCGCCGGCAGCCCATACTTTATTTCTGATAGTTTTAATCTGGGTTCCGTCGTGTATGACGACATATTATTTGACAGTGTTTATCTGATGTATGAAGACTTGAGGGAATTGCTGGTTTCCAGGAATAATGATAATTATCTGCTTCAACTGATTAATCAACGGGTCAGTTCCTTTATCATTTCAGGGCATTCGTTTATCCGTCTGACCGCAGACAGCTTGCATCCGGGTATCTCCAAAACCGGATACTATGAAATACTCTATCCGGGCCGATCACAGCTTTTAAAAAAAACATTTAAAACTATTATTGAAGAGCCATCTGTTTATGAAAATACGATCATCAGGCATATCGAGGAAGCGGAAAATTATTATATCAGAATAGGTGGTACCTATCAACGCGTTAAATCTAAATCAGAATTACTAATGCTGATGCATGATCATCAAAAAGAAATTCAGAAGTATGTAAAAAAAACCAAACTGAATTATCGTAAGGACAGGGAAAAGTTATTGATCCTGACAGCTGAGTATTATGATCAAATCGCGAAATAGGATGAGTTCTCCAAAATATTTTCTGACATGTTTGTTTTGGCTGGCAATATGCCTTCCTTCGCTACATGCACAAAAAAACCCGCAGAACCTGATCAGTGACGATTTTAAAGATCTGACCATTCAGGACTTTACAAAACAACTTGAGCGGCAGACAACCTATTTTTTTTATTATGATATCAGTCTGTTTGACAGTATTCGATTTACGCTTAGCGCTGACCGTGACCCCTTGAGCATTGTAATGGACAGGGCTTTTTCCAAAACAGATTTTACATGGTCGGTTGGCAGGCACAATGAGGTATTTCTAACGAAGGGAGCTTTTGTCCAGACTAATCTAACAGTCACAACGGTCGATTCGGCAAAAAAGAAACGACCTGTATACGTTGAAGTAAACGAAACAACAGATCAAAATGCTTCCATTCAGTATGCAAAACTTGAAAACAAACTTTACCAGATTGGAACGAACGCGGCAAATAACGGACAAGCCAATGCACTGGTCAGTGGTTATGTGCGGGATTCTAAAACCGGAGAAGCGATTTCGGGTGCGTCCATATATATCGATAAACCAAAGATTGGTGTGGCTTCCGATCAATATGGCTATTATGCGATTTCCCTGCCAAAGGGTCGTCTGGTACTCAATATTCAAAGTATTGGGATGAAAGACACAAGGCGGCAGATACAGTTGTCAGGGGACGGTAAATTAAATATTGATCTGCAGAGCCTGGTGATGATGTTGAAGAATGTAACGATTTCTGCGGAAAAGATCAACAATATACGGGGCGTACAAATGGGCGTTCAGAAACTGGATATAAAAACACTCAAACAGGTGCCCGTCGTTTTTGGTGAAACTGATTTGTTCCGTGTGCTGCTTACTTTACCCGGCGTAAAATCCGTCGGCGAAGCCAGTACCGGTTTAAATGTGCGTGGTGGATCTGCCGACCAGAACCTGATATTATTCAATGATGCAACGATCTACAATGCGTCTCATTTCTTCGGGCTCTTCTCTGCCTTCAATCCCGACGTTGTTAAAACAGTAGAATTATATAAGAGCAGCATTCCGGCCAGATACGGCGGTCGGTTATCTTCAGTCATAGATATCGAGAGCAGGGAGGGAAATAAAAAGGAATTTGCCGGCTCGGCAGGTATTGGCCTGGTTACGAGCCGCCTGGAATTTGAAGGTCCATTGATAAAAGATAAAACCTCTTTTATTCTGGCCGGAAGAACAACCTATGCGAATTGGTTATTGAACCTGCTGCCCCAGCAATACAAACTGAGCCGCGCCAGTTTTTATGATCTGAATCTGAATATCAGTCATCAGATAAATAAGAATAACAATCTATATCTGACAGCCTATACCAGCAAAGACAATTTCAACCTGAACAGCGACACCCTATACGGATATGGAAACCTGAATTTGTCGCTGAAATGGAAACATTCATTCAACGATAAACTGTATGGTATTTTTACAACGGGTTATGACCGCTATAATTATTTTATATCCAGTGAAAATAATCCGGTGAATGCCTATAAGCTGGCTTTTGATATCAACCAGTCATACTTCAAAGCGCAGTTCAATTATTTCCTGAATTCCAAACACTCCATGGAATTTGGTTTTAATACGCTTTATTATAAACTGGACCCCGGAACCTTTGTGCCTTTTGCTAATACGTCCCTGATCATACCGGATACTGTACATCACGAACAGGCACTCGAATCTGCACTCTATGTAAGCGATAAATTTACGATTACTCCGCAGCTTGTTTTGGAAGCCGGCCTGCGGTATTCTGTGTATAATTATCTAGGCCAGCAGAATATAAATGAATATGCCCCGGGACTCCCTAAAAATGCAGATGATTTGATGGCGGTTAAATCCTATTCAGGCGGTCGGGTTATAAAAACCTACGGAGGACCGGAATATCGCATTTCCATGAGATATGCCTTTTCAGATAATTTTTCAATGAAAGCCAGTTATAATACCGAACGCCAATACATACACATGCTGTCCAATACAACGGCCATTGCGCCGACCGATATCTGGAAACTCAGTGATCCCAATATTCTGCCGCAGCTTGGGAGTCAGTTTTCTTTGGGTGCTTATAAAAATTTAAAGAACAATACTATTGAAACATCGGTAGAAGTATATTATAAAAATATACAGAACTATTTGGACTATAAAAGTGGTGCCGTACTCGTGTTGAACCACCATATTGAAACAGATGTGCTTAATACAAAGGGTAAAGCATATGGGGTGGAACTGATGATCAAGAAAGCCACGGGTAAATTAAATGGCTGGGTCAGTTATACTTTTTCCAGAACATTAATAAAGACCGACGATACGACGCAGGGCGAGTTGGTGAATAAAGGGAACTGGTATCCGACAGATTATGACCAGCCAAATTCAGCTACAGTGGTTGCGAACTATCGTGTCAATCACCGCTTTAGTGTCTCCCTGAATTTCGCCTATAATACGGGTCGCCCGATCACCCTTCCCATTGGCGTATTCCGCTATGACAATTCTTTCAGAACATTGTATTCTGACCGCAATGCTTACCGGATACCGGATTATATCAGAGCGGATCTTTCCCTGAATATAGATGGGAACCATAAAGTACACCAGAAATTTCACAATTCCTGGACGATCGGCGTATACAATTTGTTTGGAACGCATAACCCATATTCAGTTTATTATATTTCTGAGAACGGCGCAGTCAACGGTTATAAATTGTCCATCTTCGGATCCGCCATACCATTTGTAAACTATAATATCAGATTTTAACCACCGATGAAATTAAGAGCCTGGTTTTGTTTAATGATGTTAATGGGAGCCTGCAAGGATAAATATATGCCCCATATAAATCAACCGGCAGCCGGATTTCTGGTTGTTGAAGGGTATATCAATTCGGGTAACGACTCCACATTTATTTATCTGAGTCGCAGCTCCGGTTTGGACAGCATTCAGGTTTTTCCCGAACCGGCTGCCCAGGTAGAAGTTCAGTCGGAGCAGGGAGGCAGTTATCCCCTGACTGAGCAGCCAGGTGGTAAGTATGCAGTTGGCCCGTTGTCCATTGATCCGGCACAGAAATACAGGGTGCATATTCTTACGTCTAACGGCAAAGAATATTTATCGGATTTATCAGAAGTAAAAATAACTCCTCCGATTGACAGTGTGAACTGGAGGGCCGGTCCGGATCTGGTGACGATTTACGTATCTACCCATGATGATCAGAAGAAAAGCATTTATTATAAATGGAGTTTCGAGGAAACATGGCAGTACAGTTCCCCTTATATTTCCAATTATGTATATGCTCCTAATGATCCGGCTGCTGATTCCTTCTATTTGATTCCAAGGGTCAATGCGGGTGCTTATAATACCTGCTGGCTGACCAGCCAGTCTTCAAATATAAATCTGGGATCAACCGCCAGCCTGAACGCAGATGTCATTTCAGAGTTCCCCCTGCAAACGATTTCATACGATGGTTCAAACCGGCTGATTACCCGCTATAGCATTTTAGTAAAACAAAATGTGCTGACCAAAGCGGCCTACGAGTGGGAACAAATGCTTCAGAAGAACACCGAACAACTGGGTTCTATTTTTGATGCCCAGCCTTCTGAAACCGGTGGTAACCTGCATTGCACGATGAATGCCACGGAACAGGTGATTGGTTTTATCGGATGCAGCTCTCAAACCGAAAAACGCATTTTTATAAACCGGTATGAACTGCCGAATGTATTTGTAACTACCGGGTATGAAGTCTGTTCCGTAGATTCGGTGGACAAGGTAAAAGAGGCTCATGCCTTTACTGATAGCACATATGAGTGGGTGATTGACCATTTATTTAAAGGGAATGATATTATCGGTGCAACGGGCGCCCCGCGGGGATGCATTGACTGTAGGGAAAAGGGCGGCGTGAGCGTAAAACCGTCATTCTGGTAATTATAAAAAATTTGAATATTAAACGATGGGTTCTGTAAAAAAAATAAAATTTCTTTTCCTTCTTATACTGGAATGCCTGTTTATTATACCCGCCGCATTTCCCCAAATTAATCCGCAGGAAAAAGTTATCCAGGCCGCTTTCGATCAATACAAAAGCCGGTTCATACAGGAAAAGCTGTTTGTGCATACTGATAAAGACATATTCATTTCCCGGGAAATCTGCTGGTTCCGGATTTATTATACAGACGCCTTCTATAACAGACCTGCAACGTTAAGTAAGATCGCTTATGTTGAAATCCTGGATAAAAATAATCTGCCCGTTCTCCAGCAAAAAGTTTCATTAAAGCCAGGGGAATCGGATGGTTCGATGATTATTCCGGTAAATATTCCTTCAGGAACCTATCGGTTCAGGGTATATACCAACTGGATGAAGAATTTCAGTCCGGAGTATTATTTTGAAAAAAATATCCGGATCATCAATCCGCAGAATCTCGGGGCGGAACCACTGTCATCCAAAACAAAACAATACGATATTCAGTTTTTCCCTGAAGGCGGAAACCTGGTTCAACAGATTGAATCAAAAGTGGGATTTCGAATAACCGATGTATACGGAAAAGGGCTTGAATGCGAAGGAACCCTGGTCAATTCCACAGGTGATACCGTACTGCATTTTCATCCACTGGCTATGGGCCTCGGTCATTTTGTATTCACACCTGCTCCGGGTCAATCTTATAAAGCTATTATTCATTTCCCGCCGGGTGATCAGATAGTGAAAGAATTGCCGGACGCATATGCAAACGGGTTTGTATTGAGCGTTCAAAAAGAAAATGAGTTTCAAATTTCTGTTCGCGTAAAATCATCCGCCGGACTGGACGCACAGGATGTTTATCTTTTTGTTCACGGAAGTGACCAGTCCCTTCCGGTAAAAAAGCAAAAGTTGGTTAACCAGGAAGTTGTATTTACGATCAAACCGGAAGAAATCGAGGACGGGATTTCACAGATCACATTGTTTGATAAATCAGGACAGCCTGTTTGCGAACGTTTGTATTTTAAATACCCTGAGAAAAAATTAAGGATCAGTGCATTGGTAAGTCCGGAATACAATACCCGTTCGAAAATCAACTTAAATCTTTCAGTTACTGATCAATCCGGCAATCCTTCGTCCGCCGATATGTCAGTGGCTGTTTACAAGCTTGATTCTCTCCAACAGCCGGATGAACTGAATATCCTTAACTATACTTATTTGACTGCTGAGCTCGGACCAGTCGAACACCCGTCGTATTATTTTATGGACGAAGGGAAAACCCGGGACAATGAAATGGACAACCTGATGCTCACACATGGCTGGAGACGATTCTTCTGGCAGGATATGTTGTTGCAAAAGACGTATCCGGTTACTTTTTCTCCGGAATATTACGGTCATATCATCAGGGGTAAGCTGGTTAACAATGTTACTGGCATTCCAGTTAAAGGAGTGACCACATATCTTTCAATACCTTCTGCCCGAACGGAATTCCGTGTATCAAGCAGTGACAGTCTGGGCCGCATAAAATTTGAAATGCCCGGTTTTTACGGATCGGAGGAAATTATCCTACAAACGGATCCTAAAGAGGACAGCACCTCCCGTGTTGAAATTTCAAGTCCTTTTTCTGACCAGTATGCCAGCAGCAGGCTCCCGGAATATATTGTGCCTTCTGTGCAATCTGCTGCATTGCTGGATCAGTCAATTGCTGAACAGGTGCAGCATATTTATGCCGGTAATAACCTGAATCAGTTTTCTATGCAGCCGGTGGATACAAATAGTTTTTACGTAGAGCCCGACGAAAAATATTATCTGGACAATTATGTACGCTTTCAAACCATGGAAGAAGTGATCAGGGAATACGTGGTGTCCACGAGTGTGATTCAGAAGCGGAATCGGTTTAAATTATTTCTGGCCAATAAACCACAAAGGGAATTTTTCGATGATGAGCCCCTGATCCTGATTGACGGTGTTCCGTTTTTTGATGCCAATGAATTGTTCCAGCAGGATCCTATGAAAATCCGGAGGTTGGATTTGATGAACAGGGAATATGCCATCGGATATCAATATTTTAATGGCGTTGTCAACGTGACTACGTATAAGGGTGATCTGAACGGGATCCGATTGAATACACGCCCCGTGGTTCTTGATTATCCGGGAATTCCGGAACAGAGAGAGTTCTTCTCTCCAAAATATGAAACAGAAGATCAGATAAGCAGCCGCATGCCTGATTACAGAACGCTGCTATATTGGTCACCCCGGATTTTAACGGACAAACAAAATAAAAAGGCCATTGACTTTTATACCTCGGACCTTCCGGGTAACTATGCAGCTGAAATCATGGGTCTTTCAGAATCCGGCGAACCCGGCGTTCAGACAGTTTACTTCTCGGTGGGAAAATAATTACCTGCATATTGTCGTCCCGGGGGCAACAAATTTTATGGAATCCCGTTGACAACCTAACCTGGTATCGGTGCCATGACCCAGCCCACATTTTCTAGAAAAGAGAACATAGGGAATTTATAAAAGAATTGCGACATTTGATGCGGTTCGTCCCTTTTAAATCTAACCCTTTTCGCTGAATGAAATCGAATATATTCTTCCGGACATTCATATATACCTGTATTTTGCTTGCATTCTGTGTAAGACTGCACGCTCAAACCGAAGATGCTAAGAAACTGATCTCGATTGAAAAAAGACGTTTTGATGCCATGGTTCACAAGGATACGGCCCTGCTAAAAATATTATTGGCAGATAGTCTGATCTTTATCCATTCAAGCGGCGTTATAGATAATAAAATTTCATTCCTGAAAGATATTGGCTCCGGACGTATCTCGTATATGTTCATCATTCCTGAAAAATTAACTACCACAGTGGACGGAAACTATGCGTGGATATTCGGAAGGGCGAACGTGCGGTTTAAACTGGCTGTCATGACATCTGTAATCGATCAGTACATCAGTTTTGTTGAAGTTTACCACTTCTACAAAAATCAGTGGCAGATGGTTTTATGCCAGAACGCGCGGATAGAAAATAACGCCCCTTATTACAACAATACCGTGCCGCAGGTTAAGAGCGGTTCGATTCCCTCTATATACTAGGCTTCGAAAAAAAATAAACAAAAGAGAATCTGAAAAGTGGTTCATAAATTATTTGAAACAGGCACACAAAGTTCATAATATTAATATTACGGATCCCTTATAAACCTGTTCCGTTCCGTCTTTAAATTCAATGACAATAATATACACATAGGATTCTGCAGTTAAAGGCTTACCGCCTTGAAGACCATTCCAGCCAAAAACCGGATCATTTGCCGGGACATTTTTTTCCTGAAAAACAGCCATGCCCCAGCGGTTGAAAATGGAAAAATTCCGGATGATTTTTATATCCTGACTGCCCATAACATAAAAAATATCATTGCGGCCATCTCCGTTAGGGGTAAACGCATTCGGAATACTCACCCGGCCTCCGGTTACACGATTAATCCGTCCATAGCCTTTTTCTTTACAACCATACTGATTTTGAACCTCCAATTCATACTGCTGACTGTAATTGGCTGTTGCGATCGGATCCGGGCAATTTAAACAAGACAGTGATTCCGGAGGTGACCAGTCGTAAGAAATAGCCTGATGGCCTGATATTCCAAAATGCAATGGCACCGGCAAACCACGAAAAACCGTTGTATCAGATGGATAAATAAAAACCGAAAAAGGGGTATAATTAAAACTACCGGAATTATTTGAATAGTCTTTTTCCAGGAAAATGCTATCCGATGGAAGAGTTAGTGGTGCCGGAAGACTGCTGTCATTTACAACCGCAAAGAAATTTCCTGGAAAGACGCTATCTATAAAACCCGAATAGGTAACCTGTTTTTTTTGATTATCCGTTTGCAGGGTAATAACCTGCCTGAGAAGTTGTGCTGTATCAGTAAAAGGATTGCCTTCATAAAAAGAAACCGTCAGTCCGTTTGGAACAGTGCCCAATGAAAATTCATTTTCCACAGTGAAGGCGCACAAAACACGATTATTATTGGCGCAAATCATGCTATCAATATGGATCGTATAATCATCGACCGGCGGAACTTTTATCACGATGAACGCACTGTCAATACAATGGTAACTGCTCGTGATAATCACTTTTTTTGAAATATTGTTCTTACCGGCAGTAAAAACCGGGTTGGCACAATCCGTGCAACTGAGTCCCTGGGAATCACTCCATAAATAACTAAAAATATCTCCAGGGCTGCCGGAGGCCAGAAGTTGCAGCGTATCGTCGTATACAACGGTTGCGGAAGGAGGACTTATTTTTGCTTTAAATTGAAAATTACCGGCGACAGCAATATTATTGGTGTAATTTAATTCAGGGAGAGAAGTGTTAGGGAGTTTAACGGGTATACTTCTACCGCTATCATTTATAACAGCATAGATGTGGTTAAGACCGGTTCTTCCAACATCCAGTGTTCTCTCAAAACTGGCACAGCAAAATCCCTGGATGGCAGAGGGCAGCAGATAAACAGTATCCAGTTTTTTTGCGGTATCCGTTGCCGGATCACCTTCATAAAAACTGACCGGTGTACCGGCAGGTAATGGAGCGTAACCGTGATTACAAACCTGAAAGCCTACCTTTATTTTTGTTTGTTCAAAACATTCAACATCTCCCAATCCGATAACGGCATCCACGGTTGGATCGAAAACCGTAAAATTGAATTTTTCTGTTGTGTCTGTGCATCCGCTATTTACACCCACGAGCCATATCGAATATTTACCGGGAGAAGAAAATACCTGATTGAGATTGTATGCGGTGCTGATCATCTGCGCCGGCAAGCTGGAATCACCGCTGATCCACCATTGATAACCCGTTGCATTCACTGAGCGGTTGGTGAATAAAATGCTGTCGTTGATGATCTGGTCTTTGGATGCGATTATTCTCTTGTCAGGATAGAATCTTGCCATTACGCCACATCCGACGATAACTGAATCGTAATAGCTGGCAAAACAATTCTGGTTCGAATTATAAACTTTGAGGGATACCTTATAGTTTCCCGCCTGCATAAAATTTTGAGAATAATCGGGACTGTTAGTTCCGACGGGCTGATCATTGACTGACCATTGAAAGTTCGTTCCACCGGAAGATGTACTGTTGAATTGAATTATATCACCCGCGGCAGGAAACCAATTGTTCCTTGTGAAAGACACGCTTATATTTTCAGAACAGGGAGGATCGCATTTATTTCCAGACACCACACTACTGCGTATACCGCTTAATGTGTTTCGCATTTTTGCAGCCTGACCCTCCGTAAAGGAGTTTGTACACGAGCCACTGAAACTCATAAAATTTGAATCCAGGTCCGGCATATCTTTTGTAAAACCACTCAGGGTATCGGAACTGCATGAATTTTGATAACCTGCGCATCCGTTTCCTGGTCCCGAAGCCGGTGGGGTATCGCATATCCCGTCACCATCTGTGTTGCAATTCGTATTTGCGCAACTTCCGATAACAAAAGTATACTGGAGACCCAGGTAAAATCCCATCTGCATCGCCAGATCGGAACCAAATTCATTCGTTACGATTCCATCCCGGTAATCTCCATCCGGAAGAAAACTTGCAACATTTTTATTATATTTTCTAGACCAGTTACCACATGAAAAAGTAGTAAAGAATTCATTTTTTATGCTATCTACCACCCAGATATTACAATAGTCTTTTGTACTCCATGAAATTATTTTTTTCAGCCGGTCGATTTCGATATCGCCATCCAAATTGCCGAGTACCGACTCTGTTCGGGTTATTCCTGTACTGATTCCTCCATCCGGATCAACCTTCGCCAGGCAAAACCTAATCCCGGAGTTTGCGCCGTAACCTGAGGAATAATTACCTGTATGGGCAAATGCATCATTAAGGCCCTGAACGGCATCCTGAATTTGTTGATTTGTAACAGATGACGGGTTCCTGCTGATTATATGAAAAACGATGGGCACAGTATAAGAGCTTTGGGAAAAGCAGGTCAGGCAGACAGCCCAACTTAGGATGATAAAAACAATTTTACGGAAAATAGCATCAGGTTTTTAGAGATGTTTGGCGCAGACTGGAAATAGTTCAATAATTGGGCCACTCAGCTTTGCCGTATTTCGCTGAAAATTTCTTTTTAAGGCGACTAAGTGTTTCTATGTATTGATGTTCTGTGAATTATGTAAATCAATTCGATTAAAGTGTAACAGTCCTTCAGAAAGAAAATATTAGTTTGCGTAACGTGATTACATGGTTTTTGTGTTCAGCCTGCAGTGTTAAAGAGAGATGAAATGGAAGCTAACCCCACTTATCAATATGATGGCAGAAATATTCCGGAGAGAAATGGATATTTTGGTAAACCGGTTACCGAAGCCATTTCAAATGGTTTTTTTACTGTTGATCAGAATTGGACTGTTAAATACTGGAATAAGGCAGCCGAAAAATTAGTTGGGATTCGATCCGAAGATATTCTCGGTAAAAATCTGTGGAAAGGTTTCTCAAAACTGATTCCATCAGAATTTTCTCAGGTTTTCAATCATTCCTTTCTCAAAGGCGCCCCCAATCACTTTGAAGAATACCTGGGTAAAATGGGAAGTTGGTTCGATGTGATCATTTATCATTGTGATGATCGGGTATCGGTTTCTTTTAAGAGTATTGTACAGCCGCTGAAAAAAGAAGATCTCCAACAACAGTTGATAGTACTGAATGAATTATACCGCTTTGTTACCGAGGTTACGAATGATTGTCTTTGGGAATGGGACCTGTTGACGAAGGAGATATTTTGGATAGATGGCGGACACAAGAGGGTTTTCGGCTACCGGATAGAAAATGCCCTGATTCCACAAAGCTTTTGGGAAAGCAGGGTCCATCCGGGGGACAGACAAAGGGTTTTGTCTGGTTTAAATAAAATTAAAATGAGTAAATCCGTTGTGGATTGGGAAGAGGAATACCGGTTTAAGAAGGCGGATGGGGAATATGCATTTGTGCAGGACCGTGGACACGTTATTTACGATCAGGAACTCGGTGCGACCAGAATGATTGGAACAACACAGGATATAAGTTCCAGGAAATTAATCGAAAAGCAACTTATTGAGGAGCGACTGACAAAACAAAAGGAAATTTCCTATGCAGTACTGACCGCACAGGAGAACGAACGGCTCGATATAGGGCGGGAATTAAATGATAATCTGAATGAGGTGCTCAGTGCAGCCAAGTTATATATTGAATTGGCAAAAACGGATGATAGTCAAAAATTGGAATATCTCGGAAAATCATCTGGTTATATAATGGACGTGATCGAAGAAATCAGGTCGATATCCAAAAAACTCAGGATGCCGGGAATGAGCATGGGTTTATATGATAGTATCCGTTTTATTGTAGATAAAATAAACATGGTTCATTCTGTAAAAATAGACTTCCAGGCGAATGGCATTGAAGAAGAAGACCTGGACGAAACCCTGCAGCTTGATATTTTCAGAATAGTTCAGGAACTCATCAGTAATATCATTAAACATTCCGGTGCTGCCGGTGCAATGATCAATATCACCAGGAAATTGAATAAAATTACTCTTCTGGTTTCCGATAATGGTCAGGGTTGTGATCTTTCAAAGGTGAAAATAGGAATGGGAACTATAAATATTTTAAGTCACGCAGAACAATATCAAAGCAGTGTCTCAAAATTATCGACACCAGGTAACGGATATGAATTTAAAGTCGTTCTGCCGATAGATGGCCGGCAAAAAACTACTTCACAGGTGCTCAGTGATTATGACGATTAGAATAAATGGCAATTAAGGGCTGGGACGTGCAGCAGATGACTCCTATCTGTTTGTAGTTCTCTCACTACATGCAAAATCCTGTAACCTCTACACTGATATTACAATACCATCTATTGCAGTCACAAATCATTTTTTGTCTCTTCACAGCCGACTCCAATCCGATATCCTAAATCTGTAAAAATGAAACCCCGTACCGTTTTATCCATTTTCCCGATGGCTGAAAACCCCCGCCGTTGTACCCGCCAATTCAACTCATTCGATCACCTGGTCAAAAACCAGATCGACGAACAAAAGAATAAGTTGTTGTTGAGTAAAACAATGAAACGCAGAAACCGGCTTTTGAGAAATCACAGAATAACTGTTCTGAACAGAGCGTTATGCGCCATTGCCATTCCGATTTTTATTTGGCTGGTGCTTGAGACATTTTTTAAATAACCCCGGTAACCTGCGCGGGAATGAATAGTTATGTCAGTTTGTTTTCTATAGAATACAGCATAATATCTGCATTCGTTTTCAAATGCATTTTGGCTATAATTCTTGCCCGGTAGGTGCTAATGGAAGTTACGCTGAGCGATAACCTGTGAGCGATATCTGAAACGGTTTGACCGGATGCAATATATTTGAACACTTCGAATTCTCTGTTCGAAAGGCTCTCATGAGCGGGCTTATTATTTCCAAGGTCGATAGTTCCGGCGAGTTTTTCGGCGATATTGGCAGATATATATTTTTTACCGATTAGAAGTTGGTTTACCGCATTCACCAGTTGTTCCGGAACGAAATCTTTATTCAAAAAACCGGAAGCTCCGGCCTTGAGTACGCGGATCGCATAGAGATCTTCTGAATACATACTGAGTATAAGAACCGGTAATTTGGGATAATTCTGTTTGATTTGCGGTAAGACATCCAGCCCACTAATTCCTGGCATCGAGATGTCTGAAATGACCAGGTCCCAGGGTTCCTTAAAAATTTGTTTCAACAGGGATTCAGCATCCGTTACTTCTGCAATATTTGCATTCGGAAAAGATTCCAGAAGTATCTGCATCAAACCTTTGCGTACAACAGCGTGGTCATCTGCGATAATGATTTTTAACATATGAAGAGGTCTGAATACAATATAGGGTATTTTATTCAGGTTCGTTTCTATTATTTGCATGTTCCTATTCTGCAGATATGGTAAATCCATAAGCTGCATTGAGCAGGGTGATGAGTGTATTGCTGCTTTTAATTTTAAGTTTCTTGAATATATTGTACCGGTGAGCAGATACTGTTCGACCGGAGATATTCAGTTTGTCCGCAATTTCCTTTGTCCGCAGGCCATTTTGTATATGCCGGGAGACCACCAATTCTTTTTTTGTAAGCATGGTAGTTGTAAAATCTTTGATCTGATTCTCCGCCTTGAATTCGAATCCTTTTTCCCTTATTTCAGAACAAACATACCTGTTGCCCTGATGCACCAGTATGATGGCCTCCAACAATTCCGTATAGCCGGTATTTTTTGTCAGATATCCTCTCGCACCGGAATCAAACATTTTCCGCACGCAGGACATTTCAGCGTGAAACGATAAAGCGATCACTTTTAAATCGGGAGAGATTTTTGACAATCGCGCAGTTGCCTGAAATCCATTCAATGGAAGGATATTGATGTCCATCAAAATAACATCGGGTCGCTTTTTACGCGCGATTGAAATGGCTGCCATGGTGTCGCTGCAGGCTGCGATAACATCAAACCGCCCATCCATATCCAGCATGGAAGTCCAGGTTTCACGAATCAATTTATGATCCTCCGCAATGAGAACCCGGATTTTTTTCATTTTATTAGTTCATTTAATATGGTTACGGTCAGTCTGAAACGAACCTAACCGGACAACTTCTGGTTTTTCATCAATTGGCAGATTAATACCCGATTGGGACGGATTAGATTTCGGACATTATTTTTTCGCAGGAATTCTTCAATTCGTATCTGTGTTTTCAAGGGGAATGAACAAAGTAACAATCTGAAGGGGACCTAAAAAATAGAGTGAACCACTTAAAATCTATCAATGTGAATACTTTTTTTTGTCATACATTTAATGACAGATAGAAAGTATTATTCCTTGACATGCAGTTATTACAAACGCAATAATTTTTTAGTCGTAAATTGATTCCAATAAGGTCAATTAACCAACCGGAATAATTAATGTTCAGAAATCGCGGAGCCGCCCGCACTTTTAAACAAAACCTCAGATTAGCAGTCTTTCTCTCTTTTACAGCCGGGCTTGTAAACGTCAGCGGTCTTCTTGCCGTGGGAGTACTGACAACCAACGTAACCGGTCATTTTGCCTATTTTTCCCAGTACATACAGAAGGATGATTTTATGTATGCTTTTAATTTTCTGTTTTATATCCTTTCATTTCTTTTTGGGGCGTTCATGTCCAGTATGCTAACTGAATATTTCATTCAAAGAGGAAGTATTTCTGCAGTACTGGTGGTTGCTATTTTTTACGACAACCTGAGAGTTTCTGTTTATAAGATCTTCAAAAAGTATAGGCAGGGGGTCAAATAAAAAAGTTACGGTCCGGTAAAAACGGGACCGTAACCGGACAGCCTTTGATTGGTCAATGATTAAGTTTCGAATCTATTCTTGGACGGTTTAGATGCGTACTGTTCGTTTTTCAACAGGATCATCGAATTCATCGGCCCGGTTTCATAGGATAGGATCGGATTTTACTTAGGATCGGATCAAAATTTTCATAAGGTTGGATCAGAATGACTACAGGACAAAGGAACGTCTAAATGGGAAGGCAAAAAATAGAATGAATCATTTAAAATCTATCAAAATATAAACTTTAACCTGTCATCAGCAGAACTACAAAAAACGGATATATGGAAGAACTTCAAAAAACCTGGGAAACTGAATACCTGATCCGGTTTCCCGATTGTGACCCGTTTAATCATCTGAATAACTCCCGCTACCTGGATTATTTTATCAATGCCAGGGAGGATCATTTATTAAAATTTCATCATTTCAATATTTACAAACTGGCAAATGAAAAAGCTGTTAGCTGGGTTGTCAGTAAAAATCAAATTGTTTATCTGAAACCTGCTTTACTGATGGAAACAGTTATCATTCAATCGACACTCATCCGGATGGAAGAAAGTGAAATAACAGTGGAGATGATCATGTGGAACCGGGATAAGACCGTCTTGAAAGCTTTTTTGTGGACGAATTTTGTTCATTTCAATTTGAAGACGCAAAGAAGGGAAAAACATTCCGTTGATTTGATAAATGCTTTTCAGCCGTATTGTATCTCGTTACCTGCTTCCCTTCATTTTGAACAAAGACTTGAACAATTGAGAAAATAGCGGTTACCGCTCCCTGATGGCTTTAAATTCAGATCCGGATTTCCATGCCGGCCAACTGCTTTCGAATGCGAGCTTTTTGCCGATCAGGAACAATAGTTCCATGTCCTGTATACCTCCTTCAAAGGTCCAGTTTGGATTATATTCGTCTGATCTTGCATGATAATGATTCGTGACATAATCTTGTTCCTCCTGCCTGCCGTAATCCTTCCCTTTTCCGACTATATCAATACCACCCTTGACGTCTAATGCCGGAACGCCCACTTTCGCCAGACTGAAATGATCCGACCTGAAATAATGGCCCGCCTCCGGTTTTGATTCAGGCGCGATATACCTGCCCTGTGATTTGCCTATTTCTTCCACATCATTTTCCAAATCATTTTGTCCATAACCGGTTATTACAATATCATTCGTTTTTTCATTCGGACTGACAACATCCATATTCAGATCGGCTACAGTTTTCTTTAGCGGATAAATCGGATGCTGGCCGTAATACTCCGATCCAAGGAGGCCCTGCTCTTCGCCCGTGACAGCAAGGAATAGTATTGTGCGTTCAGGTTTTACTTCCAGATTCTTAAAGGCGCGGGCCATTTCAAGGAGAGCTGCTGTTCCACTTGCATTGTCCAGTGCTCCATTAAAGATTGAATCACCTTTGGCATCTGGTTTCCCAATGCCCAGATGATCCCAATGGGCTGTATAAAGTATATATTCATCCGGTCTCCTGGTTCCCGTGATTTTTGCAATCACATTTTGTGAGGTCTTGTAAACGAATTGCACTCTCACTTTGGTAGAAAGTTTTTCACCCAGTGAAATGGCTTTGAATCCATGGCTGTTTGCCTTCATAAGTAAGGAGCTGTCTTTGCCGGCTGCCGCGAGTAATTTTTTTGCCGCATCGGCACTCACCCATCCTTTTAAGGAGCAATGATACTGCTCGCTGCCTCTTTTATCCAGGTAAAGATTAGATGATCCCCATGAATTTTGTACCACACTGAAGGGATAAGATGCAGCTGCTGTATTGTGGATAATGAGACAGGCTTTTGCCCCCTGACGGGCTGCTTCCTCATATTTATACGTCCACCTGCCATAATAAGTCATTGTTTTGCCTTTGAATATGCTTGTGTCGGCGGTTCCAAATCCGGGATCATTCACCATGACCAGCACTACTTTCCCTTTTACATTTATTCCGGCATAATCGTTCCAGTTATATTCCGGAGCTACTACACCATAGCCTGCAAATATGAGCTCGCTTTTGTCGAGGGAAATAACAGAATCCGTATTTTCAGTAGACAGCACGTAGTCTGTTGCCCTGTTCAAATCAAAACTGCCTTTTGCATATTCAACTTTCATTTGCGGGTCGGCCGTCGGTGTGATCTCTACCATGGGCACTTCCTGCAAATAGCTGTTCCCATTACCGGGTTCAATACCCAGGGAATGAAATTGATTCTTCAAATAATCTACAGTTCTTGTTTCTCCCAATGTAAATGGCTTTCTTCCCTGAAAAGAATCTGAAGCCAATACGATTATATGCTGCACAAGACTATCCCGGTTGAAAAGGGATCCGGATTGGGCGTGATCATGAACAGACTGGTGACAGGAACTAAGAGAAACCAATGTAAGAAGTGAGAGGATATAAAAAGTGACATTGTTCTTCATAACTGTCTTTATAATCGAATATTTTCAATGATATAAAGTTAGCCGGTTGAACAATGGGAAAAACGAGTCCATAAGCCGTTCATCACAAAAACGACGCATTATTATTTTTTTAAAACCAGTTGAAAGGTATCCCAGTTTTCTTCTGGTTTTGGCGCGGTATTATTAGCTGATCCGTAATTCCTGTTTCCACCCATTCCATGCATTCGCATCCCGCCGCCTCCGTATGAGTTGTGTGGACGATATCCGCTATTTCCATTATGGATTGAATTTTTATTAACCGCAATACCTACGCTGAAATTTTCGGGTTTGTATCCAGCTTTCAGATCCGTGCCCAGCAGATAATTGATCGGAACAGCAGCTTCATATACCAGGCTGCTGTCTCCATTGAGTTTAATGGCCACCTGTATATTATTGATTTTACTGTCCAGCGCATATTGACCATTTTCCATATTCAGCATTCCGGTCGTATTGTAATAATCAGATTGACGAAGTAGCTGATTCATTTCGGTCATGTAATCAGTGTAACGGATCGGTTCGTTATTTCGTTGTGCTGCCTGATCTGCGGGTTTTTTTACTGGAAATACCAGGCTCATATTTTTGTTCTTTTCGCCCTTCGGGTCGAAATAAATAATCATACCTGACTTTAATATCCTTTTTTGAACGGATAGGTCCTTTGAATAGACGCATACATATATGTTCCTTTTGTCGTTTCTGACTTCGTATTCCATATTGTAGTCAGGATTGCTGAAACGCAGGGGAAATCCCCAGTCACTGATATTGCCATCAACGATGATGGGGTTATCCTGATAACGTCCGGGCGGAGCTAACCTGGAAGAGCAACTGAAATAGAAAAACATGCCTGCCAGTAAAGCGAATGCCTGCAATCTGCCTTTCATAAAATTCTTTTGGGGGCAAATTAATTTCCGGGCCAATACCTGAAAAGCCAAAAGAGGTTAATGCCTTGTTAGAAGGGGAATCAGGGCTTTTCAACTGTCACATCCTGTGCCAGTACGGCTTCATCCGGCTTTGTTTCCAGTTCCCGGTTTAGAGCAAACAGAGCAGAGTCCGAAGCTTTTTCGCCGCCGGCAATTTTTATCTTGTCCATCAGATCAATCGCCAGGGTTTCTTCTTCCGTTTGTTCTTTTACAAACCATTGCATAAAGTTCCAGGTTGCCCAGTCTTTTTCCGCCATGCTCATTTCAACGATACGATATATATTGGATGTGTTTTCCACTTCCGATTTAAAAACCCTTTCAAAACAATCATTTACGCTTTTTGGATCCGGACCTGGGCCGGGAATCGCAGTTACCACAACTTTGCCACCCCGTTTCAGAATATATTCCAGGATTTTCATCATATGGTTGCGTTCCTCGTTCTCATGACGGAATAAAAAATTAGCAATCCCGTCGTAGCCCTGCTCACTGGCCCAGGCTGCATACGAAAGGTAAATCTGTGCATTGTGTGCTTCATTGGTCATCTGTTCATTCAACACTTTTGCAAGCGTGGACGATAGCCGGTTTGTATCCATAATCATTTAATATTTTGTCTGAGCCACTAAATAATAAAATAAAATTAGGGATTTTCCCTGTTTTTCGTCGGTCATAACCTGATAATGTCATTTACGTATGGGCCTGATGGAAAACAAAGATTTTTTTTCATACTGCAAAAACGATTCCAGCAGGCAGGAATGACTATGACGCATTTGTATTCATGGTCTGTATTAACTTAGATGAAATGTCCATGCAACGGTATACAATACGAAATGCAGATTCCTCTGAATTTGAAGAAATAGGACGACTTATGGTAACTGTCTATTCGCAATTGGACGGTTTCCCAAAAGAAACCGAACAACCGGATTATTTTCGGGCGCTTGCGAATGTAGGCGCTTTCACACATAAACCGGATACCGCGTTACTGGTGGCCGTTTCGGAGGAAAATAAAATTGCAGGTGCGCTTGTCTATTTTGATAACATGATATATTACGGCTCCGGAGGAACGGCTACAGAAGAAAAAAATGCGTCTGGTTTCAGATTATTGGCCGTGGATCCTTCCAGCCGGGGACAGGGTATAGGCAGAATGCTGGCTGAGGAATGTGTCAGAAGAGCCAGGCAGAAAAAGCACCAGCATCTGATTATTCATACTACCATGGCAATGCAGACCGCCTGGCGCATGTATGAAAATATGGGTTTTAAAAGATCGGCCGATTTGGATTTTAAACAGGGCGATTTTCCAGTATATGGATTCAGGTTGTCACTTTAATACAGTGGTAAGCTCAAACCGGAAAACCGGAAGCATTTGCCTGTCAAATCATGTCATATCAGTTACTAAAATGATTTATTTGATTTGCCCAAGAATTTCCGGGGCTTCTCCAGGAATGTTGTTGCCAAACTGAAAAGTACACCAGTTGATAATGCAAAAGCCAACAGACCTGCCGAGGAGATGATACCTTCGAGTAACCTCAATTGCGGCGGCAGAGAAAACTTACTGCCGACAGTAGTGTATTCATTCAGGGCAAAATAATAAGCAATGCTGATATTTGGGAAAGCCCCTTTCCAATAAAAATAAGCGGCCCATACGATTACTTCGATCAGATGTACCAGCAGAATAAAGCAACTCGCGAACATGATGGGAATCAGGCCGGCCATGAGTCCGGTTTTTTTATCAAGCCTGGATTTCAGATAGAAATTGATCCGGAGAACCATCAGCATACCGAATGCATGTATGGCCATGGTAACGGCCACTAATAAGGCACCCCAAAAAACCTCTTCGAAGGAAATGACATAGATAGGTTCAGCCTGTAAAAAGTATATGGTCAATGTCCGGATTTTAATTGAAATTCCCTGATTTTGGCCCCCGTTTGCAAAATCCAGTTCAGTGGTTTTAAGGTAATCCTATTTGTATTGATGTCCTAAAAAGCATTTGTTTTACCGTTAAATTGAAACCATTTTTGCAGGCATAGTGAAAAGAAAGTTCCCGGTAAATTCTTTGTATCCCGTTATAGAAATCCGGGCATATCGATAAGGCGATGTGTCTTCTAAAAGCGAGCTGCTTTAAATCTTTCGTGTTGCAGACAGTTCGTTAGTCATGGCCGTCATAATCGATTCCCAAAAACGTGTAATCGTTTGCCTATGGCAAGTGAGTCAATGATCTTTTCTAAATTTCTGTCCCAGTCTGAAACGCTCATTTTTAAAGATATCGCGTAGGCAATGGTATCTGAAACAACAAATTTGTCTTTTTTGCTAATCGTGACTTTATAAAACGCCCGATAGCCAATCGGTGTTACCGAATCAGCGACGGCAATCAGTCTGTTTAGTGAATCTATTTCTTTTCCGACATAGGCTTTCTCATTTTTCAGGTACTCTATTGTTTCTAGGTCGTTCGGCTTTCTTTCCAATTACCCGGTTATTTTATCCATTATATTAAAAAAAGGGAATCGCTGATGGATGAGCGCCTCTTTCTCATTCATAGTATCTGTTCTGATGAAATAAAATGAATCCAGCATCAGGGTGGAATCCCTGCGGTTTAAAAGCTGCAGAAAATTAGGTCTTAGGTCGGGAAGCCTGATTTTATTTTCCTCCGGTTTACAGCCTGCCATATGAATGAAAAGACGATGATAGATAATGGAAAGATTTTCATTTGCGGATCACATATATCATAAATAAAAATCCGTCCCAACGAAAGCGGACGGATAGTAATTTGCAGAATTAAGAAACCTGAAGAAGTACCGCGTACGGGAATCGAACCCGTGATTCATCCGTGAAAGGGATGCGTCTTAACCCCTTGACCAACGCGGCGTTAACACTAAAACCCCAAAGTTTTTTACCGTTTAGGGTCTGCAAAGATATAGGCTGTGGCGATAACTTCCCAAATGTTTTTGTTTCGTAACTTTGCATCCTAAAAATTAAACAATCAAGCTATGAGCACAGTAAAAGTTGCGATCAATGGTTTCGGCAGGATCGGACGGTTGGTTTATCGCCAGATCTATAATATGAAAGATATTGATATCGTTGCGATCAATGATTTAACCAGTCCTGCAGTATTGGCGCACCTCCTGAAATACGACAGTGCACAGGGTCGTTTTAATGAAGATGTAAAACATACCGAAAGTTCCATACGTGTAAACGGAGAGGATATTAAGATATATGCACAGAAAAATCCGGCTGAAATTCCCTGGAAAAATCATGACGTGGATGTGGTTCTCGAATGCACCGGTTTTTTTGCAGACAAGGAAAAAGCAGAATTACATTTGAAAGGCGGCGCCAAACGTGTCGTGATTTCGGCTCCTGCAACCGGGGATTTAAAGACAATTGTTTTCAATGTGAATCACCATATACTGGATGGTAAGGAAACGGTTATCAGCTGTGCTTCATGCACAACAAATTGTCTGGCTCCGATGGCTGATACACTGGATAAAAATTTTGGTATCGAAATGGGATTCATGACTACCGTGCATGCCTATACGAATGATCAGAATACGCAGGACGCACCGCATCCGAAGGGAGACCTTCGTCGCGCAAGAGCAGCGGCTCAAAACATTGTTCCCAACAGCACAGGCGCAGCAAAAGCCATTGGACTGGTGCTTCCCCAGCTGAAAGGAAAACTCGATGGAAATGCGCAGCGCGTTCCGGTTATTACGGGTTCATTGACTGAACTAACGAGCATTTTAAACAAAAAGGTAACGGCTGATGAAATCAATGCAGCGATGAAGGCCGCGGCAAATGAAAGTTTTGGATATACTGAAGATGAAATTGTTAGCAGCGATGTGGTTGGTATTCACTTCGGCTCACTCTTCGATGCCACACAGACCAAGGTCATTACGGTTGGCGACAAACAACTGGTAAAAACAGTCAGCTGGTACGATAATGAAATGAGCTATGTAAGTCAGTTGGTGCGTACAGTTCATTATTTCGCCGGTCTGATCAGTAAATAATAAATGATAACCCCGTCTTTGCCAGAGCTTTGTTGGACGGGGGCATACTTTTTTCATTACACTTTTAAATAACCGGTACATGTCCACCTTTTCTACATTTGATTTCAAAGGGAAAAAAGCTTTGGTTCGTGTTGATTTCAACGTTCCTCTCAACGATAAACTGGAAATTACCGACGATAACCGGATGCGCGCGGAAATTCCTACGATTCAAAAAATATTAAACGACGGCGGTTCTGTCATTCTCATGTCCCATCTGGGCCGGCCGAAAGATGGTCCGTCCGACAAATTTTCTCTCAGACATCTGGTTAATCATTTGTCGGAGCTGCTGGGTGGGAAAACAGTTTTATTCGCCGAAGACTGTATCGGCGAACGCGCCAACATTACAAGTAGTTTGCTCAGGCCCGGAGAAGTGCTGCTCCTGGAAAATCTCCGTTTTTATAAAGAAGAGGAGAAAGGTGATGAAGGTTTCGCAAAGAAACTGGCGGTTTTGGGAGATGTATATGTAAACGACGCTTTTGGTACCGCACATCGGGCGCACGCTTCCACCGCCGTCATAGCGAAATTCTTTCCCGATGACAGGAAAATGTTCGGTCTGCTGATGGAATCAGAAGTGAAGAGCGCGGAAAAAGTATTGCACGAAGCAAAAAAGCCCTTCGTAGCCATTATCGGCGGTGCCAAGGTTTCAGATAAAATGCTCATTCTCGAAAATTTGTTGGATAAAGCCACCGATATTATTATCGGCGGCGGTATGGCTTATACCTTCATGAAAGCAGACGGAGGGAATATCGGAAAATCCCTTTGTGAAGACGACCGGATCCAGACTGCCCTGGAAATCTTAAAGAAAGCCGAAATCAAAGGCGTTTGCATTCATCTTCCTTCGGATTCTATTATCGCGGATAAATTCGATGCCGCTGCCCAAACTTCTACCGCTCCAAGTAATAATATACCCGACGGATGGATGGGACTGGATATCGGACCGAATGCGGCGGAGCAATTTTCCAACGTTATTAAAAGATCGAAAACCATTCTCTGGAACGGACCCATGGGTGTTTTTGAAATGGAAAGTTTCCGGCTTGGTACCAAGGCGATCGCCATCGCTGTGGCTGATGCTACCAAAAATGGCGCTTTTTCGCTGGTTGGTGGCGGTGATTCGGTTGCGGCCGTAAATATGTTCGGTCTGGCCGACCAGGTGAGTTATGTGTCAACAGGCGGTGGTGCGATGCTGGAATATTTTGAAGGAAAAGAGCTCCCGGGTATTGCTGCCATCAACCACAGCTCTTGAAAGCACGAACCGAACTTCTTTCTCCGGAATTTGTTACATTTAACATCTAACAAAAAATTACAACTTTATGAGTACGCGTAATCTCTCGCTCATTATTATAGTAGCCCTTATACTGCTTTTTGGCGGTTGCGCATGCAACGGATATAATAATCTGGTCGCAAAGGATGAAAATGTAAAAAATAAGTGGGCCAATGTGCAGAGTGATTACCAGCGCAGAAGTGACCTGATTCCCAATCTGGTGAATACCGTGAAGGGAGCTGCCAATTTTGAACAGACTACCCTGACAAACGTGATAGAAGCCCGCGCCAAGGCCACCCAGGTGCAGATCAATGCAAATGACCTTACGCCGGAAAATCTTGCAAAATTCCAGCAGGCACAAGCCGGACTGAGTGGTGCACTGGGCAGGTTACTTGCCGTTGCCGAAGCATATCCTGATCTCAAGGCAACGCAAAATTTCAGGGATTTACAGGCCCAGTTGGAAGGAACTGAAAACCGAATAAAAGTTTCAAGGAATGACTTCAATGCAGCTGTGCAGGATTATAACCAGACAGTCAGGAGTTTTCCGAATAATATTTTCGGAGGAATGTTTGGCTTCCATGCAAAAGCTCCGTTCCAATCTGACCCAGGAGCCGAAAAGGCACCAGAGGTGAAATTCTGATCACAGACTTAAATCCACGTGTTGAAAATTCCATTTCTTTCAAAAAAGGATTTTTTTTCTACAGAAGAAAAAAACAGGATTGTCTCTGCCATCCGGGAAGCGGAACAGCAGACCAGTGGAGAGGTCCGGGTGTTCGTGGAGAGCCATTGTCGTTTTGTAGAGGCGCTTGACCGGGCGGCAGAAGTTTTTACCATTTTGAAAATGGGCGAAACCACAGGTCATAACGCCGTGCTGATCTACCTCGCGGTCAAGGATCGTCAGTTAGCAATTTTCGGTGATCATGCCATTCACGAAAAAGTGGGAGAGGAATTCTGGAGGAAAGAAGTGATTCATATGCTGACCCATTTTCAAGATTGTCACTACGCGGATGCTATTGTAAAAGTTATTCTTGATATCGGTGCAGCCCTGAAATTTCATTTTCCGTACGACCGGCAGACTGATATCAATGAACTCCCGGACGATATTGTTTTTGGCAGGTAAAGCCCGCTCATTCATGAAGAAATTATTATTGCCTTTTTTTGTTTTTATCTGTCTGATTGGCACCGCACAGAATATTCCTGCACCACCTAATCCACCCAGGCTGGTGAACGATTTTGCACATGTAATGACCGCAGACCAGGTTGCAGAATTAGAAAACAAACTGGTCGATTATGATGACAGCACTTCCATTCAGATCGCAGTGGTAACAATTCCTACTACCGGAGATTATGCCATTGATGATTATGCGTTAAAAATTCTACGGGACTGGAAAGTGGGGAATAAAAAAACGAACAATGGTATCGTTATATTGGCTGCGATCCAGGATCACAAAGTATTTATTGCTACCGGATACGGAATGGAAGGTGTTGTGCCCGATATTACTGCCAAGCAGATCGTGGAAGATGAGATCGTTCCCAATTTCAAGCAGCAGAATTATTATCAGGGATTTAATCTTGCGGCGGATGGCATCATCAAAGCATCCCGTGGCGAATATGTCGCGCCTTCGGGATATGATCAGCGTAAGCAGCATGGAACAGGGGGTGGAAATGTGCTGGGGGTCATCATTTTTTTTGTTATTATAATTATTCTTATCAGTCGTAGAGGTGGTGGCAGAGGTGGTGGCGGCGGAATGTTTAACCGTTCCGGTGTGCTTCCTTTCCTGATTGGAAGTATGCTTGGAGGAATGGGACGCGACGGCGGAGGTGGAGGATTTGGCGGAGGTGGAGGATTTGGCGGAGGCGGGGGAGGTGGTTTTGGTGGATTCGGAGGAGGAGGAGGTGGCGGCGGCGGTGCAGGGGGAAGTTGGTGATTTACCCTGAACGCGCAATGCGCAACGCTTAGCGCGGCGAATAAAAAAGTCTGTATATTCAAAAACCCTTTCTGATTTTATCAGAGAGGGTTTTCTTTGTAACATTATTCCAAATTATTGGCGTTGAGCGTTAAGCGTTAGGCGTTCAGCTTATTGAGGTGGTATTTTCGAAAGAATATAGTCGGCCTGTTCTTTCATCCCGGCTGCCTGCTTTCGTTGTCCGATTGGTTTTAAAAAATTATCGTTTAGCAATTTGCTCAATTCCTCTTTTTGACCTGCGGGAATGCCTTCACGAAAACGTACCAGGGCATCTACACCTTTCCTGAACTGTTCTGTATCCTGTACTTTTAATAGCATGGCTGCAAACTCCGGAAATTCATCAAATTTCTCCTGGCTCATCGGCATTTTATCGTAGCCATCAATGATGAAATCAAATTTCGATACATCTCCGGCCTTTATAAATATGGATGACATCGCTACGAGCAAATCTCCTTTTGCCGGATACTTTGAGAATTCATTGGCGAGTTGAGTCGCCTGTTCTTCATCCAGATAACTAAGCGCCGTAAGCGCGTTTCCCGCAACAGAATAGGAAGAGTCAGATGTTTTTTTTAAAAAAAGATCTTTATACGCAGGCTTCTTGTAAGTACCCAGCCATCCGATAGCGGTTGCCTGAACGGTTCGGTCAGGATCATTGGCTGCCAGGTCAAGCAAAACGGGTTCAACCATTGTTTTCATAACAGGTGAATCCATCTCTATGGAATTCATTGTCAGATTTCTCAATTCAAAGAAAGGGTCCTTCATCGCCTGCTTTAACAAAGCTTGCGATAATTCATTATCCTGGTGTTCCGAGCAATACTCAATCGCTTCACGGCGGTCCAGATAGAGACCCGCGTGTTTATATTGATAGATAAAATTCTCCAGTGTTTTATTATCCTTCTTCTGACAAAGCACGATCTTATCTCCGTCCACATTGATCAGATCCGGCTTTTTGCTGTAAGGGAAATAGAAACTATCTCTTTCATTATTGAGCCACACTGAATGACGTTTTTTTTGACCATTTTCATACACATCGATGGCCAAGGGAATGCGAAATATTTTCCCGGTATTCTGAACCTGGTTCACCACTACGAGGGCTGTTTTTTTTGTTTCGTCATAATTGTAATTGATTTCGAAAATCGGGTGGCCGCTGCCAAAGTACCACTGGTTCCAGTACCAGTTGAGGTCCTGACCTGTTACCTGTTCAAATGCCTGCCGAAGATTATGTGCTTCTGCATTTTTGAATTTGAATGTGTTCAGATAAAGATTCAGAGATCTGAAAAAGGCGCTGTCACCCACATAGTTCCTCAGCATGTTCAGAATGCGGCCTCCTTTCGCATATGTGACCATATCGAACATGTCCTCACGATCGACATAGTAGAATCGTACAAGGTTTTTACCGGGATTGGCAGGATCTGCCAGGTATTTTTGTATTCCTTTATAATTAGCCGATCCGCCGGCGTCCTTCCCATATTTATGCTCTGCCCAAAGGGTTTCACTGAAATCTGCAAAAGATTCGTTCAGCGTGAGATTGCTCCAGCTTTCGGTTGTTGCCAGGTCGCCGAACCACTGATGAAAAAGTTCGTGGGCAACATATTCTTCATATTTATTTCCGTCGGTTAACTCCCGGGCGTCCTGTTGCAGGGCATCTGTATGAAGGGTAGCAGTTGTGTTCTCCATGGCACCACTGACATAATCGCGTGCCGTCATCTGTGAATACTTTACCCAGGGATATTCAAAGCCCAGCACCTGGGAGTAAAAACCAATCATTTCAGGAGTGTTTCCAAATATCCGCCTGGCGACAGGCGCATACTCCTTCTCCACGTAATAATTAACATCCTTGCCTTTATAGCTGTCATGTACAATTGCATAGTCGCCAACTCCCATGAAAAACAAATAGGGCGCATTTGGCTGGTCCATTTTCCAACTGTCTGTACGTGTGCCATCTGAATTTTTAACCTGGGAAACCAGTTTCCCATTGGAAAGGGAGACATATTTGGCAGGTATCGTCATGGAAATTTCTTCCGTGCACTTCTGATCAGGTTTATCAATGGTAGGAAACCACGCCGAATTCGATTCTGTTTCGCCTTGTGTCCATACCTGGGTCGGCTTATTCTTGTCTGCACCGAGCGGATTAATAAAATATAAACCTTTAGCATCCGTTATGGCTGCACTGCCCTGTGCCTTTAACTCATTGGGTTTGGATGTATAATCTATGTAAAGAGTGTAATTTTCTGTATAACGATACGTTTTATCCAGGTGAATACGCAGCGTGGTACCATCATTGATATATTTCAATGGGATGTGCTGGTTCCCTTTGAGCAGGGAAATTTCCTTTATATCCATTCCTTTGGCATCGAGTGTAAGTGAATCAGTCGGATAAAAGTGGGGCTTGAGGGTGATCCGGGCTTTCCCATAGAGGTAGGACTTTGAGTAATCAAAACGAACATCGAGTTTGGTATGCACGAGGTCATTAATATGGGGATACATACCCCGGTAAATGAGAAGCGAAGGATTTTTGGAAACCGTATTATTGTCTTGGGATTTCACGGATAGGATCAGTGGTAAACAAAATAAAAAAATCAGCATTTGTTTCATTCGCGTCGTTTTTTGAAAAGAGGGTTGGGGCCATTTCTAATGAATCAGCAAGAAATATAAAATAATGCAAAAGCCTGGCCTCTTTGGGATGAACGGTTTTATGGTGTTTCTGCTCACTTGTCTCTCGTTTACAGCACAGGCGCAGCAGCAGGGATATTTAATTCTGGTGGACGCTGAAAACAGACAACCTTTTGTGGTGCGGGTCGGCGACCAATCTTATTTCTCCTCCGGTCATGGCCATTTGGTGTTGTCCCAGTTGAAGGACAGTACCTATAAACTGGGTTTGCGTTTTCCACGAAAAAATATTGCGGAGCAGGTATTTACAGTGGCTGTTCACCGAAAAGATTTGGGATTCCAGTTGAAGGGAGATGATAGCTCCATTGAATTGTTCAATTGGCAAACCAGGGAGATCATCCGTCCTGTTTACGAACAAGACAGCAGCCGGATGCTTGAGCAGGGTATCAAAAGAGATGATGGATTTTCCAAACTGATGGCCGCCGTTGTGAATGATACGGCCGTTATGTATAATACCTATGCGGGCAATGGGTTCGGACCTGATTCTGCTATCGC
>Ga0206943_1044_pt1 | contig 31024 bp, 25 predicted proteins | sample Alteio_BWOrgHeat_7_FD_153243 | JGI IMG/M metagenome (GOLD analysis project Ga0206943, IMG submission 153243) | Enriched cells from forest soil in Barre Woods Harvard Forest LTER site, Petersham, Massachusetts, United States -... | ecosystem: Environmental > Terrestrial > Soil > Temperate forest > O... | reverse complement strand
GTTTTTCATTCCTTGGTTTTATTCCTTGCCAAAAGTAGAATGAATATTTCATTATCTTAATGTTTCTGCCGGGAACGCATGATTAAACGGGACTATGACAAAAAATGTTAAGCTGGGCGTTTTTGATTGCACGATGATTGTTGTGAGCCTGGTGATTGGCATGGGTATATTCCGGACACCCGCCAACGTTGCCAGGCATGTTCCGGATACCTTCCTGTTTTTCTTTACGTGGATTGTCGGGGGTGTTGTCGCCTTGTGCGGCGCGTTGACCTATGCTGAAATCGGATCCAGACTACCTGTAACCGGTGGATATTATAAGATCTTTTCCTATGGATATCACCCTTCCATCGCCTTTGCCATTAATTGCATCATATTGATCTCCAACGCTGCTTCACTTACGGGTGTGGCGCTGATCGGCGCTGAATATATTTCGGGTGTTATTTTTCCATCCGTCACCGATCCGGCAGCATTGCAGGCCAGGGAAATCGCCATCGCATTATTCTCAATTGTATTGTTTTATGGCGTGAATCTGCTGGGACTGAAAATGAGTTCGCGGACACAAAACGTACTGACGATTATAAAGATTTCCCTGATCGTGCTTTTAATAACGCCTTTATTTTTTGCTGACGGCTCCAAATCCACTGTACTGCAACACGCCGTTTTTCCGGGATGGATGGAATATTTGAAAGGTTTTGGCGTGGGATTGATTGCCGTTTCTTTTACTTATGGCGGATATCAGCAGACGATTAACTTCGGATCTGATATTGCGAAACCGGGCAAGAATATTCCGCGTGGAATATTTATGGGCATTTTTATCATCATCATCCTGTACCTGAGCATAAATTATGCATACATACGTATAATTGGCCTGGATGGCCTCCGGAATACAAAAGGAATTGCCTCCGTTATGGCATCCCATGTTTTCGGCGATGCGGCGGGTAAAATTCTTTCTATCCTTCTTTTTCTGTCTGTTCTGGCCTACGTAAATGTTCTTCTGATGAGCAATCCGCGGGTAATGTATGCCATGGCTGAAGATGGCGTGCTACCGAAAATATTTGCAAAGCGTACCGCAACCACCGATGTATTATTTACTTCATTGACCGCTTTTGCGGCGGTCTGCGTGCTGATCGTTTTTTGGATGAAGGCTTTTGACAGAATACTGAGTTTTACCATTTTTCTGGATTGCTTTGGAATGGCAGCTTCCGCCGGAACCATATTTAAACTCAGAAAGGAAAAAGTGCATCCGAAAGGTGAAGAGTTTTACGAGATGAAGTTATATCCCCTGCTTCCGATTGTTTTTATCGCCGCTTATTCTTTTGTCGCCATCAGCATCGCCCTGGATACCCCATGGACCGCACTTACAGCCCTGATCGTAATGGGAATTTTTATGTTGATTTACTTCTTGAGTGTACATCGCAAAGCTTAAAGCGTATGGCATTCCTTTTTAATTGCACTATTACTTCCACATACAATTTCTATCGTTGAGCTGATATTAAATAAAGCTTTGCGCTTTACGCTTTAAGCCTTTAGCTTACCATAAAAGGGTATTTTTTTCTGTAACCCGCCGTGCTATTTTGCGGGAGATGGGAATTCCGAAACCCATGCATGTTGCGAAGAGTAGGAACAATAAAAATTTTGTATGAGGAAGATGAAGTTCAAAGTATGGGACGCTAACAAAATGCAATCTCAGAGGAATGACTTGAAATTTGAATTTCCGGCGGGATTGGAAGAATTGACTTCGGAAGAAACAAAGAGCATTGTCGCAGGCGAAAGCATGACCTATTGGCTGGGCTATGTTGCAGGCAAAATCACGAATTTTTTTTCTTAATGAAGAAGCCCAAAAAACCTGACAAAATACCGGGAAGACATTCGACTGGTTTTTTTTTGAAAATAAAAGAGACTTCGAAGGAAGTCTCTTTTTTATCGTCACATGAAATCAACTGGAAATGAAAAAATTCATTCAGGTCAAACAAAGAGATATTTCTGATTGTGGTGCGGCCTGTCTGGCTTCGGTATCATCGTATTATGGATTGCATCTTCCGGTTAGCCGGATCAGGCAATATGCCGGAACAGGTAAGCACGGTACGAGTTTACACGGACTCATCGAAGCTGCCGAACAATTAAAATTCCGGGCTAAAGGAGCCAGAAGCCGGGGCCATGCCATTACGCAAATCCCAACACCCGCTATTTTTCATCTCGTGCAAAACGGCTTGCAGCATTTTGTGGTGATTTATAAGATAACGAACAGTTATATCTGGCTAATGGATCCGGCTTTCGGAAAAATAATCAGGCATGAAAGACATTCTTTTAACAAGCAATGGTCGGGTATTGTCCTCGTATTGATTCCCTCAGATGAATTTCTGTGCGTTGACGAAAAGAAATCTGTTTTCATCAGATTCTGGCAGATGGTTCGTCCACATCGAAGACTGATGACAGTGGCCATTCTGCTTGCTGTCATTCACGCGGGTCTTGGATTCTCAATATCCTTTTATATTCAGAGAATCATAGATGTAATTTTGCCCGCCACAAATAACGGCCTGCTAAAGATGCTGGGTCTTGTCATGATCCTTTTATTCTGGTTCAGATTCGCCACAGGATATTTGAAATCAATCTTTGTATTACGTACCGGCCAGCGTATAGACAGGAACCTTGTTTTAGGCTATTACAGACATTTGCTAAACATGCCGCAACGATTCTTCGACAGTATGCGAACCGGTGAATTAGTTAGCCGGGTAAATGATGCGATGCGGATACGTGTATTCATCAGTGATGTTGCGCTGGGTATTATTGTAAACATTTTCGCCATTGTTCTCAGTCTGACCATTATGTTCATCTGCTATTGGAAGCTGGCCCTCTGGTGCCTGCTGGTTATTCCCCTCCACCTCATGATCTATCGGATAAGTAACAATGTAAATGAAAAATGGCAGCGCAAAATAATGAAATCAGGAGCGGTTCTCGAAAACCATTTGATGGAAACTATACAGGGGGTATCAACCATACGCCGGTTCGGAACAGAGGAGTTTTTTAATGCGCAAACGGAAAATAAATATAATCCACTCATGCAATCGGTATTTATCAGCAGTCGTACCGGTTTATTAATATCGCATCTGTCGGATTGGATAACCGGCCTGCTGATGATTATTTTACTTTGGAGCGGTGCAAATTTGGTAATGGATCACAGGCTGCTACCAGGTGAGCTTATTTCTTTTTTTACAATCTCTGCATTTTTTACGATTCCGGTTCAGGCCCTGATCAATGCGAACAAACCTTTACAGGATGCATTTATTGCGGCTGACCGTCTTTTTGAGATCACCGATCTGGAAAAAGAAAAAAGTGAGAAACAACAGATAGAATGTTTTCCGGAGGGTGACCTGGTTTTCGAAAATGTTCATTTCTCTTTCGGGCCGGGAAATGCTGTTTTCAATGGGCAGGATATCCGGCTGCCCATGGGACGAATAACAGCAGTTGTCGGCGAAAGCGGATCCGGGAAATCCACTTTGCTTTCACTGATCCAGAAATTATATGTGCCGGATGGAGGAAAAATAATGATCGGCGATATCGATATTCAGCATCTCTCAACCAGAATATTGAGAAAAAAAATCGCCGCGGTTCAGCAGCATATAGATCTTTTCGAGGGAGATTTTATTTACAATATCGCCCTCGGAGAAATAGAACCGGATATAGATCGCATATATGAAATCTGCCGGCGCCTCGGATTACAGTCCTTCGTTGATCAATTGCCGGAACGTTATCAGACGATTATCCGTGAGCAGGGAATGAATTTATCCGGAGGTCAGAAACAAAGGATTGGTATCGCACGAGCGATATACAAAGATCCGCAGATTTTAATTTTGGATGAGGCCACTTCAGCCCTGGATGCAGCGAGCGAGAAAAAAGTGCTGGATACCCTTCGCTGGTTTTATAATCAGAAAAAGACAATTATCGTGATTGCCCACCGGTTCAGCACCATCCGTCAATGTGATTCAATTATCTTTTTAAACCAGTCTGCAAATCTGGTTTCAGAAATCACGGAAGAATGTTGATCATTTGGCTTTAAGCTTTAAGCTTTACGCATTAAGCTTAAATTGTGGTTTCAAAAAAAATAATGGACCTATCATATATACTGAACGAACTTGGTGAGGAGCGGTCAGAATATTTTAATGCAGTTGCACCTCCCATCATTCAAACCAGCAACTTCCGCGTAAATAAAGTCGAGGAGCTGAAAAAATTATTTGCTGATGAATATTCCGGATATCTGTACAGCAGAGGACTGAATCCTACAGTTGATATTCTCAGAAAAAAACTGGCGGCATTAGACCAGGCCGAAGACTGCCTGGTTTTTAACAGTGGCGCGGCAGCCATATTTGTTGCTGTGCTCGCAAACGTCAATGCAGGCGATCATATCATTTCGGTTGAAAACCCTTACAGTTGGGTAAAGCGCATGTTTGATTTGATTTTCCAACGGTTCGGTGTTGAGACGACATATATAGCCGGAACGGAAATCGAACAATTTGAAAAAGCGGAGAGACCAAACAGCCGATTCATCTATCTGGAAAGTCCAAACTCATGGAGTTTTGCAATACAGGACATGGAAAAAGTTGCTGCTTTTGCCAAAAGACGTAAGCTCATTACGCTCATGGATAATTCCTATTGTACTCCTCTTTATCAGAAACCGATTCCGATGGGCATTGATATCAGTATGCAGACGGCAACAAAATATGTCGGCGGTCACAGTGATACGCTGGGTGGTATTCTGACAGGCAGTCGCCAGATGATAAAAAAAATATTTGACTGTGAATATATGGCTGTAGGCAGCGGTATTCAACCCTTCAACGCCTGGCTCCTGATTCGGGGTTTGCGTACGCTGGACACGCGACTTGCACGAATTACGGCAACCACCCAGGAAGTGCTCAGCTATCTCAAAAATCACCCCATCGTAGAATCCGTTTTATTTCCGCTGGACAAGTCTTTTCCGCAATACGAACTTGCCAGGAAGCAAATGGAAAATGCCGGCGGTCTGATCAGTTTCTTTGTAAAAGCCGGGGAAAGAAAAGAAATTGTGCGATTTTGCGAAAACCTAAAACATATTATGATGGCCGTTAGTTGGGGAGGCCATGAATCGCTGATTTTACCTCGCTGCGCCAGTTTGAACGATATTGATTTTGATAAGGACAATAAGGAACACCGGATGCTGCGCTTATATGTCGGACTTGAATCTGCTGAATACCTGATCAGGGATCTTGACCAGTCTTTCCGTTTATCATTCTAACGCCATTTTAGGCTTTTTTTGATTGTGAATGACCGTGGATTCTTTATTTTAGCAATAATTCCGACCGCTCCCTACCCAAAACTAGGGGCCAGCAAAGGCCTCCCTTAAAAAAGTTTCATGAGACTGACCAAGTTAATAACCTTATTCCTAACCGCATTCATTTCCGTTACAAACCTCGTTGCACAGGATAAATGGGATCTGCGCCGTTGCGTTGAATATGCGCTTGCCAATAATATTTCTATTAAACAGGCAGATATCGATTCCCGAACTTACAAGCTATACTATAATCAGGCGAAGGGAAATCAGATGGGCACACTAAATGCAGCAACCGCTCTCGGATTGAATTTCGGCCGTTCCATTGATCAGACAACGAATATTTACACGAATACAGAAGGTTTGTCCCAGTATTATAACCTGCAGGCCAATATTACCCTTTTTAACTGGTTTGCATTGAAAAGGGCTACGGAATCCAATAAGTTCAATTATGAAGCGCAGGTTGTAAATATTGATAAAATAAAAAATGACGTCACCCTGAATGTGGCAGCCGGCTATCTTTCGGCGTTACTGGCAAAAGAGCAGGTAAACCTGGCGAAAACCAAAATCCTGCTAACGGGGCAACAGCTTGCAAATACCAGGGCCCTGGTGAATGCGGGTTCAGTACCTGAATTGAATGCTGCTGAACTGGAAGTGCAATTTGCGACAGATACGGCAGCCATTATTACGGCGCAGGAAACCTATGATATCGATAGACTTCAGTTGCAGGCGATTCTGAATCTGGACGCCGCGGCTCCGTTCGACCTGGATACACCTCCGGTAGAAACCATTCCCGTAGAACCGATAACCTCCCTACAGCCAGATATCGTTTATTCCATTGCGATCGGAACATTTCCCCAGCAAAAAATGAACGACCTGCGCATCAGCTCTGCAGTGAAAAATGTAGATTATACCAAGGGGCGTTTATATCCGACGCTTTCTGCCTATGGTGCCCTGGGAGATAATTTCTTTAACGACCTCCGCCAGGTTAACTACCAGCCCTACATTTCCCCAACCAACGGATATGCACTCAACACTGGTAATAATGATCAGTACCAGGTTTTCGTTCCGAACGTCAACACAACTTATAGCAGCCAGCCATTTTATAAGGCATTCAAAGGTTACGGAGAACAGCTGAGCAATAACTTTGGTCAACAGGTGGGTCTGCAGTTAAACATTCCGATTTTCAATGGAAATACCGCCCGGATCAACTATAAAAAAGCCCAGCTGAATGTGGCTACGGCCAAACTGACAAAGGACAACGACCTGCTTTCACTTAAACAGGGAGTTTACCAGGCTTACTATAATGCAGTGGCTTCCCTGCAGAAATTCGAATCCAACAAAAAAGCAGTGGTTGTTGCTGAAAAATCATTCGACCTCGCAACCAAAAGATATGAAATCGGTATGCTGAATACGATTGATTATTTAACTAATCAAAACAATTTATTTACGGCCCGCATTAACGTACTGATTGCTCAGTATGATTACGTTTTCCGCATTAAAGTATTGGAATATTATAAAGGGCTCGGCATTAAATTATAAAAAAATTATTATAACAACCTCGTATGAATAAGAAGCTGGTTTGGATCATCGTTAGCCTGGTAGTACTTATACTACTGCTCGTCATCTTAAAAAAAGCCGGCGTCATTGGCAAAGAAGAGGGGATCAAAATATCTGTTGAAAAGACAGGCCGGCATACCATTACTGAAACCGTAACAGCCAGCGGAAAAATCTATCCTGAAGTCGAAGTTAAAATGAGCTCTGATATATCTGGTGAAATCGTTGAGTTGAATGTGGCTGAAGATGACAGTGTTCGAAAAGGACAGCAACTGGCAAAAATTTTTGCGGATATATATTCCAACCAGCGCAACCAGGCTGCGGCCCAGGTAAACCAGCAGCAGGCCATGGTGGATAACTCGAAGGCCCAGTTACCCGGCTTAAAAGCCAGTATGGACGCTGCCCAGGCACAATACGATCGTCAGAAAACCCTGCTCGCTCAAAAAGTTATTTCTCTTTCAGAATTTGAAACGGCAACCACCACTTTAAGAACAGCGCAGGCTGCTTATAATGCGGCCCTGCAAAGCGTGAATATGAATATGGCGTCGGTCTCCAGCGCAAAGGCCAACCTCGCAATAACAGCCGAAAATGTAAATCGCGCCAGTTTGACTTCACCCATCAACGGCGTGGTATCGCTGCTCAGTGTGAAGAAAGGTGAGCGCGTGGCAGGGAATCAAATGACGGCAGGTACCGAAATTATGCGGGTAGCAGATATGAGCAAAATTGAAGCGGTCGTGGATGTAGGTGAAAATGATATTACGAAAGTGCATCTGGGAGATACCGCCATTGTGGAAGTTGACGCTTACAATGGAAGAAAATTCAAAGGCGTTGTTACACAGATCGCCAGCAGCATTGTTGCGTCAGCTGCTTCTTCTTCAAGTTCTACCACAAACGATGTAACCAATTATAAAGTGCATATCCGTCTGGATCCTGCCAGTTATCAGGATCTGATGGATAAAAAAAGACCCAAAAGCCTGGTATTCCGTCCGGGAATGACCGCGAGTGCAGATATTCAGACCAAAACACACAGGGATGTACTTTCTGTGCCTATCAATGCAGTAACCACCAGGGAAAAAACAGCCGGCGCAGCGGCCGCTTCCAAGGATAGAAAACCGGTAGAAGATAAAATGGGGGATATGAAAACGGACGTTCCGATGGGTGACCTGAATGAAGTGGTTTTTCTATTACAACCTGATAAATCTGTTAAACAGGTATCCGTAAAAACCGATATACAGGACATCAATTATATTGAGATTGTAAGTGGTTTAAATCTGGATGATCAGGTGGTTACTGGTCCTTATGGTACAGTGAGTAAAATTCTCAACAACGGTTCTAAAGTGACTGTAGTAGATAAAGACAAGTTATTCGAGGTAAAGAAATGATCCGGCCTTTTTATTCACAGAAATGCAGGATTCAATGCGATTTGGAATCTTAGGAAGCGGTAGTTGGGGTACAGCACTTGTCAAAATTCTGACGGATAGTAATCATACTGTAAACTGGTGGATCAGAAATAAGGGTATCATTGATCATCTCAGAAAAAAAAATCATAACCCTCAATATCTTAGTTCGGTTTATTTTGATATTAACCATCTCAACCTGACCAATGACCTGGAAAAACTGATCAGGGACTCCGATTGTATAGTGATTGCCATTCCTTCTGCATATATCGAACAAATCTTTCAGCAACTGCCCCGGGAAATTTTTGAAGACAAAATAATTCTTTCTGCTGTTAAGGGAATTCTACCGGAGAAAAATGTATTGTTGAACGATTTCCTCAGTCAGCAGTTTCAATTCGGGGGCGACAGGTATTTTACGGTTATGGGTCCCTGTCATGCTGAAGAGATTGCAGCTGAAAAACTATCGTATCTCACTTTCTCAGGAAATTCTGTTACCAAGGCACAGGAAATTGCGTCTAATTTCTCGACGGACTATCTGAACACGATTACAAACAATGACATATATGGCGTTCAGTATGCGGCTGTTCTGAAGAATATTTATGCCCTGGGCGCCGGAATGGCACATGGGCTGGAATATGGGGATAATTTTCTCAGTGTGTTCATAGCCAACTGTGCTGATGAAATGGCTGGTTTTCTTCTGAAAGCGGGTATAAGTCATATCGAAGTAGGCATCCATGAGATGGCCATGTCCGTAGATGATAAGAAGAGCGCAAATTATGCAGCCTCCGTATACCTGGGTGACCTCCTGGTAACCTGTTATTCTCTGTTCAGCAGAAACCGTATGTTCGGAAGTATGATCGGCAAAGGATATTCAGTAAATGCTGCAAAGCTTGAATTAAATATGGTGGCCGAAGGTTATAATGCAAGCAAGTGCCTTTATCGGCTTAATCAGCATTTTAAAGCTGACATGCCGATTTCCGATACAATCTATAAAATCCTATGGCAAAATGTTAATGTCAGGGAAGGCTTTAAACGTATAGAGCTTTTGCTGGTCTGATTTTTTAAATAACAAGGTTATGACACCGCTTTCTTATCAGGGTTTTGGATTCACAGCTATCCTGGTGATGGTTGGGATCCTTTCAGTAGCCCATCTGCTGAAATACCTGAAGGAACGGTTTTTTCAGCGTCATGAAGATAAAAAGGCACGTAATGCGTAACGCTTAAAGCTCAACGCGTAACGCGAAGCCCAAAGCTTCTACTAACCGTCAACAGTCAACCGTCAACTCTCAAAAAACAGAGCCGCCGCAATACCGTCGGCGAATAATTTACCGTTTCGGGTCAGCACCAGTTTTTCGTGCTTTTTCTCCATCTGGTTTGAATGGATATACACTGATGCGTTGTTCTCCAGCAGTCTTCCCTTCTGTTTGCCAAAATGTTCTGTAACATGTTGCAGATCCAACCCTTCTGTGGTCCGCAAGGAAGTCATGATGTATTCATTGAGGAGATCCTTCGGCAGCAAATTCTCCGATTCATAACTAAGTTGACCCGCCATCAGAGATTTGATATAAAGAGCATTGTTGGAAATATTCCACTGTCGGCTGGTTCCGTCAAATGAATGGGCCGAGGGCCCCAGACCCAGATATTTTTTGGACTGCCAGTAGGAGCTGTTATGCCTGCTCCGTTTACCCGGCCTGGCAAAACTGGAGATCTCATAATGTTCAAAGCCGGCTGCCTCCAGTTTCTGAATACCGCTTAAAAACTGGCTTGCCTGTTTCTCCAGATCCACCGCAACGCTCTTTTTCGTTTTGATCATGTTGTATAACGCTGTTTTGGGCTCCACTGTCAAAGCATAGCAGGATATATGGGCAGGTTCCAGCGAAATAGCTTTTTGCAGATTAAAATTCCATTTTTCGTCTGTCAAACCAGGTGATCCATATATCAGGTCCAGGCTGAAGTTATCGAAACCTGCATTTTTGGAATCTTCCACAGCCTGAACAGCCTGTTCCCCATTATGAGCGCGGTTCATCCAGATCAGATCCTCTGAAAAAAATGACTGGACACCAATACTCAGGCGATTGATACCCGCTTTTTTCCATTTATGCAGATGGTTCATATTAATGTCGTCCGGGTTCGTTTCCAGTGTTATTTCAGGATTTTGACCGATTCGGAAATGTCTACTGACAGCATCCAGAATCTGATATACGGCTTGTGAAGAAAGAAGGGAAGGAGTGCCTCCGCCAAAATAAATTGTTTCTATCGTTTCTCCCTGAATATATGTTTTGCGCAAAGCTATTTCTTTCAATAAAGCAGCTGTAAAATCGTTCTGCAGGTCAAGGTTGGTGGAGAAGTGAAAATTACAATAGGTGCAGGCCTGTTTGCAAAAAGGAATATGAATATAGATGCCTGCCATTGGATAGGCTAATTTTATGGAATTACGAATGAGAATTGAGCGAATGGCAAAATTAAGATTATATGGACTGATCCTCCTGTTATTGATAGCTTCCGTCCGTCCGGTCTTTGCGCAGTACGCTTTACATGTCAGGATCAGTTCACCCGACTCCGTCCTGAAAGCTAATGCATTGGGAATACCCAGTTCTTTTAAGGACCGGGCGTTATGTACTGAATATATCTACAAGCTTACAGATATTTTACGAAACAAAGGATTTACTGCTGCTTCCATCGACAGTGTGCAAATGGATTCTGCAGCAGCCTTTCTTCAACTCTATATTGGCGAAAAATTCACATGGTCAGTAATCAGGACGAGGCAGACTGACGCCGTATTATTGGATGAAGCCGGCTGGAGTTCTAAAAAACTGGTTGGCAAACCGGCTACCCTGGAACAATTCCAATCCGAAGAATTGCTATTGCTAAACTGGCTCGAAAATAACGGGTATCCATTTGCAAAAATCTCACTGGACTCCGTGCTGATAAAGCAGGGGGCAATACAGGCTGTACTTGATGTACAAAAGGGACCTCTTTATAAAATCGACAGTATACATATCAACGGCACAGCAAAAATTTCGGTTGATTTCATGGAAAGATACCTGGGTATTCCGGAAGGAAGTATCTACAAAAAGGATCGTTTGTTATCCATCAGTAAGCGCATTTTGGAACTTCCTTTTGTACAGGAAGAAAGACCCTGGAATGTAAACATGCTGGGCACGGGTTCGATTTTAAATTTGTACCTGAAACCGAAAAAAAGCAGTCAGATAGATGCATTGATCGGATTCATGCCTAATAGCACCGATCAGGTGAGTACCAAACTGCTCGTAACCGGTCAGGCAACGGTGGTACTCAGGAATCCATTTGGCAACGGAGAAAGTCTTGGACTCGATTGGCAGCAGCTACAGCAGAAATCACCCAGATTAAATGTAAACTTTCAGCAGCCCTATTTATTCCATTCGCCCTATGGTGTTAACCTCGCTTTTTCTTTGTATAAAAAAGACTCTTCGTATATCAATACAGATGGATTGCTGGGTATTCAATATAACGCTTCGATGAACCGGAAGGCTTCGGTTTTTATTCAAACCACCGGATGCACGGTACTTACCCTTGACACCGCGCAAATCATTGCCACACGCCAGTTACCTGAAGTAGCAGATGTGAGTTCATTGAGCCTGGGTGCGACGTATGAATTTAATAATACCAACTATCGTTTCAATGCAGTGCGGGGCAATGAAATTTATTTTATCGGATCCGCAGGAACCAAACGTTTGAAAAAGAACACTCAGATTCTGCAACTCAAGGATGAGAATGATCCTTCCTTTGACTATGGGACGCTATACGATACAGTCAAAACATCGTCTTATCAATTCCGGCTGAACTTTGCGGGAGCACATTATTTTCAGTTGGGGCATGCATCTACGATTCGTTTTGCGGTGAATGCGGCGTGGTATCAGAGTCCGAAAATTTTCCGGAATGAATTATTCCAGATCGGTGGATATAAATTATTGCGTGGGTTTGATGAAGAGAGTATCCTTGCATCCGAATACACAGTGACCAGTCTGGAATACAGGTATTTGATCGGAATGAATTCATTTCTTTTTAGTTTCATTGATGGTGGGTGGGCAAAAAATGATGTGCCCGGATATGCCAGCAACAGTCTTTACCTCGGCGTCGGGCTGGGACTGGCATTCGAGACGAAGGCCGGCATTTTTAATATGTCGTATGCTGTTGGAAAAACCGGCAGCAGTCCTTTTGAATTTGGCCAGGCTAAGATTCATTTGGGTTATGTAAACTTTTTTTAGTAGATCCGCATTGAATCACAAATCTTTGCGTTGAATGCAGAATGATAAACGCTGAACACCCGATGCAAGGCTCAACCCTGAATCATAAAACCGTTTTCTTCCGTCAGCGCGTGATTGAGCGGATGAAGCCGACTGCTCTGAACAATCGGTTTTCAAATTATTATATATTGGGAAAACGAGCGTTACTGTTTGTTTGTATTTTATTCCAGATAACCAGGGTGGAGGCGCAGGCCACGCCTGATTCCAGCAAACTGAAAGATTCGGTTCCTTCAAGGTCTGTACAGAATGACTCGGTTATTTCGAAGCCTGTTGTAAGAAAATCATCCAAAGTATCTGTTGATACAATTGCTAAGTTTTATACGGATACTTTGCGCTTTAGTGAAAAAAAACCGGCAGACTATAAACACCTCCCCATAGCCTGGCCCGACCTTTTGAAATCCCAGTCCTTCTTCAATTTTTTTGGCGAGGCTGTCTATATGCGATCAGAAAAATATGAGAGGGAATCTTATGATACGATGTTTTATTTGCTGATTCTGATGTTGTTCTATTTTGCTGTTGTCAAATTATTTTTTGGTAAATATCTGGCCAATGTGCTGACTCTTTTTTTCAGGGCGTCGATGCGGCAACAGCAATTGCGGGAGCAGGTTTTACAATCTCCTTTTCCATCACTTTTGCTCAACAATTTGTTTGTGATTTCGGGTGGTTTGTATGGTGCTTTTCTCCTTCGTTATTACCGGTTCGGTAACCCGGACGATTTTTGGATATACTTCATGTATTGTGCTGTACTGCTGGCAGTTCTGTATCTTTCGAAATATCTGTTGATTAAAATGATAGGCTGGATCTTCAATATCAGCCGAACTGCCGAGACCTACCTTTTTGTGGTATTTTTGACGAATAAGATCATCGGTATTTTCCTCCTGCCTTTTCTGGTACTGATTTCCTTTTCCGGTCCCGTTATTTCTGTAATTGCGGTTACTCTTTCCATCATTATGACCGGCGTATTTTATGTGTACCGGTTCCTTGGCAGCTATTCAATCCTGCACAAAGAAATAAAAATCAGTGGTTTACACTTTATTCTGTACCTTTGCGCTTTCGAAATAGCTCCTCTGTTGTTGATTTACAAAGTGTTAGTTACTTATTTGGAAAAAGCTTATTAATTTTGCAAACGCATTTTTCTAATATATTATACATTGATTAAAAATAGGGATAAAAAGGATATTGCCGTGATGTCTGAGACTGCAGTAAAAAAGATTTTAATCACCCAACCCCGGCCGGAATCTGATAAGTCTCCATATTTTGATCTTGCGAGAAGGCACGACGTGGAGATGTGTTTTCTGCCTTTTATCAGGCTGGAAGGAATTCCATCAAAGGATTTCAGGCGTCAGAAAGTAGAAATCGGAATTTATTCCGCTGTAATTTTCACCAGTCGCCATGCAATCGATCATTTTTTCCGGACGGCTGAAGAAATGAAAATAAATATATCACAGGATACCAAGTATTTCTGTATCACGGAGGCTGTCGCACTTTATCTTCAGAAATTTATTCTTTACCGGAAACGGAAAGTTTTTTATGGTTCAGACGGAACCAATAAAAGCATGCTGGACGTAATCAACAAGCATAAGGAGAACGAAAAATTTTTGTATCCCACTTCTGAATTTCAGCAGGATAATGAGATCGTAAACTGGCTCAAAAGTAATCATTGCGAATTCGCCACACCTTATATGTACCGTACCATCAGCAATGATATCCGTGAAACATTCAGTCCGAATACATTTGATATAATTTGCTTTTTCACTCCCAGTGGTGTAAAGAGTTTATTCGATAATTTCCCCCAGTTCAAACAGAATGGAACGCTGATCGGTGCTTTCGGAACCAATACAACACGTGCGGCTGAGGAAGCGGGGCTTGTGCTTGAGATCAAGGCGCCCGAACCTTCCGCTCCCAGTATGGTTTCCGCATTAGAGAAATACCTGGCTGCCAGAAAACGACTTTGATTATTGAATTTTGGAAGAACTTTATTTCTGGATAATCGTTGTACAAAAAAGCCCGGGAAGTCCGGGCTTTTTTAATATAATAATTTAGCCGTTAAACCAATCAGTTCGCAACTGAAAATCAGTTGGCACAAAGTTTTTAGGGATCAGCAGGAATGACAAATAAGTGAGTAATCATTCAGCCAACCTTTTTCGATTGTTCGCCGATTCTTCGCTCAAACCTCCCTGCTTCAGAAGGATCAGCGAAGGATGAGCGGAGGTTCGCCGAACGATTGGAGAATATTCTTCATTGTCAGCGAGGATGTAGACGAGTATGGAGGACCGGCAAAACAGATTAATTTCTAAACTTTAATTTCCGCCATTGTCGAACCGCTTAGCCAAAGAATCAAGTCCCTACCTGCTTCAGCATGCGCATAATCCAGTGGATTGGTTTCCCTGGGGAGATGAAGCTATTCAGAAATCAAGGGACGAGGACAAACCCATGCTCGTAAGTATTGGCTATTCTGCCTGTCATTGGTGTCACGTAATGGAAAGGGAAAGTTTTGAAGACCCGGAAACGGCGGAGATCATGAATCGTCTTTTTGTAAATATTAAGATAGACCGGGAAGAAAGACCGGATCTTGACCAGATTTATATGGATGCCGTTCAGGCTATTGCCGGCAATGGCGGATGGCCGCTGAATGTTTTTCTCACGCCTGAAGGAAAACCTTTTTACGGGGGCACCTATTTCCCGCCGGTGAATATGCACAACCGCGCTTCTTGGAAATCAGTATTACAAAGCATATCCATCGCTTTCAGAGAAAAAAGAAAGGAAATCGAAGAACAGGCAAATAACCTGACCAATCATATTGCCGGATCTGTTTTCGGGACCCAGGTTCTGATGGAAGAGCAGGTTTTCGATCAGGAAGACGTTCAGGTAATGCAGGAGCAACTGATGAAAACGGCCGATCGTAAAAAAGGGGGTTTTGGTGCCGCGCCCAAGTTCCCCCAGACTTTTTCAATACGGTTCCTGCTTCAGCATTATTATTACACAGGAAATCAGACATCTCTTGACCAGGCCTGCCTTTCCCTTGATAAAATGATCTATGGGGGTATTTATGATCAGTTAGCCGGCGGATTTGCACGGTATTCTACGGATGATGATTGGCTGGCGCCGCATTTTGAGAAAATGTTATATGACAACGCTCTTATTATTATCGCTATGAGTGAGGCCTTCCAACTGACCCGAAAAACCCATTATTCCAGGGCAATCAGGGAAACGATGGATTTTGTTCAAAATGAATTGTATTCAAAAAAAGGCGGATTTTATTCAGCACTTGATGCAGACTCTGAAGGAGAAGAGGGTAAATACTACACATGGGATAAAAATGAAATATCAGACGTTTTGGGATCGGATGCGGAGGATTTTTGCTCAATGTATGATGTCAGTGAACGGGGCAACTGGGAGGGGAAAAATATCTTAAGAATAAAATTTCCGGAAATTGTTTTTTTTAACAAAAAAGATCCGAAATTGGGTGGAACGGCCGCAGAGGGCCGGGGATTTTCGGAAAACGACCCGAAACTGGCTGGGTGGAAGCGAAGGATGATGGAGCGAAGAAGCGAGCGGATCAGGCCCAGACTGGATGATAAAATTCTGCTGGGTTGGAACGCATTAATGATCACAGCCTGTTGTAAGGCGTTTGCAGCCCTGGGGGATGAAGGATACAGGTCATTGGCCTTAAAAAACATAGCTTTCCTGGAGGAGAAAATGAGAGGCGAAGGCGCTAATTTTTTCATCCATTCCTATAAAAATACCGCGGAGAACGAAACGAGAGCAGTTATAGGAACCGATCAGCCTGAGACAGGCGTTGACAGACAGGATATTCCGGCTTTTTTGGACGATTATGCATTCCTGATTGAAGCATATATTCAATTACAGGAAGTGACAGGCGAAGCTGAGTTTCTGATAAGGGCCAAAACGCTCACTCACTGGGTGATAGAAAATTTCAGTGAAGAGGATACCGGATATTTTTTTTACACACATGCGGCTCAGAATGATGTAATTGTAAGGAAACGGGATATATATGATGGGGCTACCCCGTCCGGGAATGCGGTTATGGCTTTAAATTTGTTATATCTGGGAACTGTTTTTGATGTAAATGAATGGAAACAGCGGGCCGCGGGGAATGCGGCAGGCTTAAAAGATGTTATAAAACGATATCCGGGATCTTTTGCCTTTTGGGCAACTTTGATAAATGCCTTCACGTATCCACTATATGAGATTGTGCTGGCTGGTACCTATTCAGTAGAAAAACATAAAGAATTTTTAGAGAAAACAATCCCGAACCGGGTTTTTCAAATATCCTCCGTTAGCCATCAAATATCCTCCGTCAACCATTCAGAGCTTCCCATTTTGAGAAATAAACCTGTTGTGGGACAGTCCCAGTTTTTTCTGTGCCGGGATTATTCTTGTCAACAGCCTGTAAAAGAAGTCTCTGACCTAATCCGCCTCATAAAAAACTCTTAAAAAACCCGTTGAAACAGGCAGAATTAACAATAAGACGGACCTTTCGGCCGTTTATAAACTTGTTGGCAAAACTTTGACTTCTAAAAAATAAATTTTATACTTGTGATGGAAGATATTCTAAGGAGATATTCTCAAAAGATTATTTTTGTCCAATACCCTTTAATAAAATGAAAATGAAAAACCTGTCCATTCTGTTGACACTTGGTATGGCTGTGGGCCTGTCAAGTTGTAGTAAACTTGGTAATTCCGGCAAAGGATTACCGGACGACGGACAATTACATGGCGCTGCCCCGGCCAGCAGGTACAACCTGAGTAAGCCTCCCGGAATGGTATATATTCCACCCGGAACCTTCCACATGGGTCCCAGCGACGAAGACATCAACTACGCGTATACAGCCCGTAACAAACAGGTATCTATTAATGGATTCTGGATGGACGCGACTGAAATTACCAACAATGAATACCGCCAGTTTGTAAACTGGGTGCGTGACTCAACCGCTGCCACCCTTATGCAATATGGTAAGGAAGTGGATGGCAAATTCCAGATCGACTGGAAGAAGACCCAGACCATTAAATGGGGTGATAAAGCCACAATTGAAAAAATTGATCAGCTGATCCTGACGCCTGAAAACAGAATTTTCGGCAAAAAGGAAATTGATCCTTCCAAACTCATTTACCATTCTGAAACATTTGACCTGAAAGAGGCTGCTAAAAAAGTCAATGAAGGAAAAGTGCGTTCCCAGTTCATTGTCAAGAAAAACATCCCCATCTATCCGGATACGCTGGTATGGGTAAGAGACTTCTCTTATTCTTACAATGAACCAATGACAAAAAGATATTTCTCCCATCCTGCTTTCGGAAATTATCCGGTGGTTGGAGTAAACTGGAACCAGGCAACTGTGTTCTGCGAATGGAGAACTCAATACCTGAATTCTTATCTCGATAAAACGAAAAAGGCAAATGAAAGCCCTTTCCGTTTACCTACAGAAGCTGAGTGGGAATATGCAGCCCGCGGCGGACGCTCACAATCTATGTTCCCCTGGGGTAACTATTACCTGAGGAACAAGAAAGGCTGTCTGCTCGCGAACTTCAAACCAGGTCGGGGTAACTATCCCGAAGATGGTGCCTTCTATACGGCCCGTGCCGACGCTTACTGGCCCAATGATTTCGGTCTGTATTGCATGGCAGGAAACGTTGCAGAATGGACTTCCTCTGTCTACTACGAAGGAGCTTACAACTTCCAGCATGATATGAACCCGGACATTCGTTACAATGCCAAGGATTCCGATCCTCCGCGTATGAAACGTAAAGTTATTCGTGGCGGTAGCTGGAAAGATGTGGGTTATTTCCTGCAGACCAGTACAAGAACTTACGAGTACCAGGATACTGCTAAATCATACATCGGTTTCCGTTGTGTGATTGATCTGCCGTCTTCCCTGGCCAAGAGATAACTGATATTTATCGGATAAAATAAAATTTTTTAAAACAAACAACGTTTGAATTTATAACGTCACGCAGAAAATCATTTCCGCGGCCCTTACAACACCTATTAAAAACTAAAAAACTTAAAATTATGTCAGCCGGAGTTTCAAAATCGACCGAAAAGCTCGTAAACATCATCGTCTGCGTCGGTGCAGCCGTAGTAATCTTTGGTGCATGGCAGAAAATCACCCACCAACGGTTGGCTGACTTCTTCCTTACAGCAGGTCTGCTTACAGAAGCATTAATATTTATTGTATATGCTTTCTTGCCGCCTCCAGGTGGTGAAATGCATGCTCTGGCAGAAGCCCTTCCAAAACTGGCTGGCGCAGGTGCCGGTAATCCTTCTTTACAGCAGATGGACAAAATGATGCAGGAAGCTGACATCACACCAACCAACCTTGCCAAACTGAGCGATGGTTTTAAGAAATTCGGCACGACAGTAGATAAAATAAGTGATGTATCAGGTGCGCTTGCCGCGACCACTGATTATACAAATAAAACAAAGGAAGCATCTGTTGCTTTGGAAAGCATGAAGAATGCTTACCAGGGTGCAACGGCTACCATTACGACTTTTAATAACGCAGCTGAAAGCACTAAACAGTTTCATGGACAGGTTCAGGTGTTGACCAAGAATCTGGGCTCCCTGAATACGCTGTATGAGCTGGAACTGCAGGACAGCAACAATCATTTGAAAGCAATGAACAGCTTCTACTCGAACCTGGCCCAGGCATCTGAAGCCATGAACGGTAGTATCGCTGATGCGAAGAAAACACAGGAACAGGTTGCTTTACTTGCAAAGAACCTCGGAAACCTGAACCATGTATATGGTAATATGCTGAGCGCAATGCAAGGTAGACAGTAATCCAATAATTAATTATCGGGACTAATAACCTGAAAAACCTTTGTTAACACATTAAATTCTCCCGCTCATGTCCTTACCTAAAGAGCCCAGGCAGAAGATGATCAACATGATGTATTTGGTGCTTACAGCATTGCTGGCACTGAATGTATCAGCTGAGATTCTGAATGCCTTCAAAACCGTAAATAACAGTATTACCACATCCAACGGGGTAGTAACTGATAAGAATAACCTGACTTACAGTGCTTTTGAAAAGGCATTGAATGATGCCCAGACAAAAGAAAATGCTCAAATCTGGGCTCCTAAAGCAAAGCAGATTCAGTCCATTTCTTCTGCCATGTATAATACCATCGACGGAATGAAACACCTGCTCAAACTGGAATCGCAGTTTGAAATAGACAAAGATGGCAAAGAGAAATTCAATGACGCCAATCTGGATGCAGCCACTCGTGTATTTGATAAGGATGGCAAGGGAAAAATATTATATGATTCCCTGACAGAATATAAAAAACAGATGATTGCTGTATTGAACCCGAACGCCCCGGATATTGCAAAAAACCCGGTTCTGCAAAAAGAAGTTGCGAAAGCTCAAGCTGAATTTGAAACTCAACTTCCTATTGATCTTCGCGTGCCACAGTCACAGACAGGAGCAGCCAAATCGGGCGATGATGTGAAGGACTGGGTAACCAATTATTTTCACATGACGCCCACGATTGCGGCGATCACCATTCTGAGTAAGTTCCAGAGCGATGTAAAGAACTCTGAATCCCAGATGGTGGATTATTGTTACAAACAAATCGGTTCAGTAAAAGTCGTATATAATCAATTCGAAGCTTTTGCCGGTACCAATGCCACTTATCTGATGCCCGGTGATGAACTGGAAGTGCAGGCTGGTATCGGTGCGTTTAGTGCTGCAGCAAAACCCGTCATTACGATTGGTGGTGCACTGCAGTCATTGAATGCCGATGGAGTCGCGGACTACAAAACAAAAGTTTCAGGTACTGGTCCGCATGAAGTTACCGTGAATATTTCTTATACAAAACCGGATGGTACAACGGCCACAATACCTAAAACAATTAAGTATACGGTCGGTATGCCTTCAGGTGCATCAATCTTCCTGGAAAAAATGAATGTGGTATATATCGGAGTTGCAAATCCAATGACCATCTCTGGTGGTACCGTTGGAGCAGAAAAAGTACATGTAAGTTTTGCAAGTCCGGGTGCCAGCATAACAAAGACAACCGGTGATCATTACGAAGCCAGGGCAACTACGCCTGGTATGTCAAAAATCATTGTGAATGCTAACGGAAAGAATTTTGAATTCCCGATACGTGTGAAGAACCTGCCTTTACCGGCTGGTTTCATCGGATCTAAAAAAGGTGGTTCAATTTCGGCTGCCGAATTCAAAGCAATCGGTGGTTTGATTGCCCGTTTGGAAGATTCAGATTTCGAAGCTCCATTCAAAGTAGTTAGTTATAAGATTGGTGCGATAGGCGGTTCAATATCCGGATATGCCCAGGCTGATAATAATGGTAACAGATGGTCCGGAAATGCTCAGAATTTAGTTCAGAGAGCTTCACCAGGTACCCAGATTTTCTTCGATGAAATTCGGGTGGTGGGGCCAGATGGTAAGCAGCGTGAAATAACACCGATGGTATTTAGTCTGAAATAAAAATATAACAAAGTTCCGCCACAGTGTAGTGGCGGACCTGTTTTTAGTCATCGTACAGATAAATTTTAGAACATGAAGAAGCGATTTATCAGATTGTCCCTCCTCACAGTAGTCATTGCCATGGCATTGGGTACAGTGCAGGCCCAGGCACCTGCGGCCAGAAAAAAAACGAAGAGGTCAACTGTAAAAAAGAAAACGAATACCAACAAGAATAGCGCAGCCAATACAGCTGTTGTGCCTCCGAAGGATACCGTAAAACCGGTCCAGGAATTTATTGCAGATATCAAACTGGATACGCCACGTAAATCACTTCGTAATGATGCGTCCATCGAATTGCAGCTGGTTAAGGATCGCACTCCGCTCGCTTATGAACATATACGGGAAGACGATGCCGTTTATCGTCAGCGAGTTTGGCGTGAAATTGATGTACATGAAAAAATGAATCTTCCGTTTGTATATAAAGCTTCTGAAGATAATGGTAACCAGCGCTTCATCAGTATCCTGCTGAACCTGATCCATAGTGGCGATGTGACGGCTTTTGATGCAAATATTGATGATCGTTTTACTACTCCGATGACGTTCCGCCAGATTGCTGAAAGCATGGTAGGAAAACCTAAAGTGATTCAGATTCCTGATATGAATCAGGATCCTGATGGATCAAAAGGACTTACCAAGGATACAACGATCCAGGAAGAGTTCAATCCCGATCAGGTGGAGAGATATGAGATTAAGGAAGAGTGGGTATTTGACAAAGAATCTTCCAGAATGTACGTACGTATTCTGGGTATCGCTCCTGAAAAGACAATTCTCAATGCAGACGGATCTTTCCGAGCAGTATTACCGATTTTCTGGGTTTATTATCCGGATCTCAGGACATTCCTCGCAAAGTATGAAGCATACAATGGTAAGAACTATGGTGCCCGTATGAGTTGGGAAGAGCTTTTTGAAAGTCGTATGTTCTCCAGCAGGGTTGTCAAATCAACGATTGATAATCCAGGTGATAATTTTATCAGCGCTTACATCAAAGATCCGATCCTGGGTTTGCTGGAAGGTGACAATATCAAGGAAAAAATATTCAACTACGAACAGGATCTATGGTCCTATTAAGCTGAACGCGTAACGCGTAACGCCTAACGCGAAAGCCTAACGCAAAATAATTAGAGCCATCATGCATGCAGCGTGATGGCTCTTTTGCTTTTATATATTAATAAAAAGGATTTAACTGCTTATTCACATCTTCGGATCCCGGAGTAACCTCTAATTTAAGTTGATATATTCTGCGTTTACTAAAATTATTCCCAAAACTGGAAAACTCGTAGTTTTACGATACCTCTTCTAACATTTTGAAACATAAACTGTTGATAAATTATTTTCAAAATACTCTGAGCGGATCTTGTTTAATAGAATTGTTTTATTATTTTTACAATGGTTTTTCATAGGATATTGGATTTTAAAAACGGGGCTGAATTTCCATTCTGGCCCCTTTTTTTTTGATTCACATCAACTTATAAAAACTCCCGTCCCGCCTGCATTTCCCCTTCCTGTTTTGAAAAATATTCCCGAATCAGTATCGTTTTGGAAGCTCCGACAACAACATTCAGTTCCTCGTCTGTGGCGGCCTTCACTTTCTTAACAGAATGAAACGTCTTTAGCAGCCTTTCGGCAGATTGTTTCCCGATTCCTTTTATGTTTTCCAATTCATTTTTAAAAGTTCCCCTGCTTCTTTTATTTCTGTGAAAACTTATTCCGAACCGATGCACTTCATCGCGGATTTTCCTGATGAGTCTCAGACTCATACTATCGTAGGGAAGTTTTAGCGATTGCTGGTCGCCCGGAAAAAAAATTTCTTCTTCATTCTTGGCAAGACCGACAAGTGTTAGACTACCATGAAGTTCGAGTTCCAATATGCTCTCCATGGCGGCACTCAACTGGCCCTTTCCACCGTCAATAATCACGAGTTGGGGAAGTGACTGATTCTCTTCCAGCAATCTTTTATAACGTCTGTAAACGACTTCTTTCATGGTTGCAAAATCATTAATACCTTCTACTGTCTTCACATTAAAATGGCGATAATCCTTTTTGCTTTCAACACCATCGCGAAAACAAACCATCGCTGAAACGGGATAACTGCCGTGGAAATTCGAATTATCGAAACATTCGATATGTGTGGGTAATTCAGAAAGCTGCAGGTCTTCCTGAATTTGCGTCAGGACTTCCAGTCTCTCTTCCGGTGTTTTCTTTTGCAGATGGAGCATTTTTTTCTTCTCTGCTTCTTCACGGTAATAATTTACATTCTTCTCGGAGAGCTCGAGTAATTTCTTTTTATCTCCTCCCCTGGGTATCGTAATTAAAATACCTTCCTGCGGGTATTCTATGGCAAAGGGCAGAATAATTTCAGTGGCACCGCTGTTGAAACGGTCGCGCAGTTGGGCAATTGTAAAAGCCATGATTTCTTCATCTGTTTCCTCCAGCTGTGTTTTAGCTTCTGTCGTATGCGTTTGTACAATGGTGCCGTTTTCAACCATCAGGTAGTTGATGTATGCAACTGAGTCACTACGAAACATCGAAAACACATCTGCCCGTTCGATATGTTCATTTACGATCACTGACTTCGAACGATACGTTTCAAGATGCTCTATCTTCTTTTTGAGTATCTCGGCTTTTTCAAATGCCATGATTCCTGCAGCATCTTTCATTTCCTGTTTGAACCCACTGATCACAGGGCCGAGATTACCTTTCAGGATATTTTTTAATTTTCTTAATCCTTCGGCATAATCTTCGGGTGTCTGTAATCCTTCGCAGGGGCCTTTGCAATTGCCCAGGTGGAACTCCAGACAAACCTTAAATTTTTTTTTCGCAATATTTGCCGGTGTCAGATTCAGTTTGCAGGTGCGTAGCTGCACATTTGCTTTTATAAAATCGATGAGCTCGCGTACCCGGGCAACGGAAGTAAAAGGTCCAAGATATTCCGATCCGTCATTTATTTTCCTGCGGGTGAGAAATACGCGCGGGAAATTTTCTTTTTTGATTACGATAAACGGATAAGATTTATCGTCCTTCAGATTAATATTGAACCTCGGCTGGTATTGTTTGATTAAAGAATTCTCGAGTAAGAAAGCATCCTGCTCTGAATTAACAATCGTGAATTCGATGGTATGAATGCGTCTGACAAGCTCATAGGTCTTGTAATTTGACAATGTTTTATTAAAATAAGAACTGACACGTTTACGCAGGTTCTTGGCTTTACCAACGTATAATAAGTCCTTCCTGGAATCAAAGTATTTATAAATACCCGGTTCTGTTGGAATATTGATTGCTATTAATTGAAATGCTTCCTGATCCATGTCTTATTCTCTGCTGTCCCAAACGACAATGGTCTGATTCGTTGTTTGAGGACCTTTATTGGGTTGCCGGATGTGAAGTATGCTGAAATTTCTACCTGCTTTCCAGGACATTTTACTGATTAAAGAACTGTCTTTATTCTTTGACATGGATTCCATGTATATAGAATTCAATTTATCATAGCCTGATCCCGGAGAAAGCAGCACATCCACCCTTTTTAAACCGTTACCGGTATCTTTTGTTGAATAAGTAAAACTGACAAGGTCGGTTGACCTATCTATAAATGAATTCTCTTCGAATTTATTTTCAAATCGGGCGCTGTCCAGCTCCGGGATTAGGAATTCTTTAGCCAGCTGGTCAAATATGGCCGTCGTGATGATCACGGAATCCGTTTTACCACTATTCACCTGGTATTTCATGATTCTCAGGGGAAAAGAATCAACCGCTGCGATTTCTGCCTTGAGATAATATGCTACCGGCAGGTAATTTTTTTTCGCTGTATCTGTTCTTGTTACCGCTGTTTCCGCGGTTTCGGATTGGTTCGAATGACAGGCATCAATCGACAATATGACTGACAACAGTATAAAGAATTGCTTCATCCGATAAAATTAATACATGGGGGGAATACTACCAGATAGATTTCGAAATGCCGATACGGATACCGTAATTCAGCATATTTTCCTGTAGTGGATAACTGTTCTTATACGTTGAGAAAATCTGGTATCTCACCTGGGGACCAATTTCCCAGCGAATCTTACCGACACCGTAAGATATATATGCTTCGGCACCCGCAATCAGATTCCATCTCCTGAATGCTTCCGCATCTTTTGTGTAAGTACTGAAATCATTTGAAAGCACATAGGCATCCGTATTTAGCAGGTAACTGGGCTGCAGTGTGGCACCGAGGTGCACCTGGAATTTACCCGTAGAGACCACTTTCATATCAACACCAAGGGGAATGGAAAGTTGATAATATCTGTTCTGGAAACGATCTGGATTTTTGTTTATCGAACTGCTGCCATTTGACATGCTGATCAGAGAATCCGCAACATATCCAAAATAAGAACTCAGTGTGGCCGATGACTGCCCCGGGCTTGAATTATATGTATTTATATAGTATCGGCTGAAACTGAATTCCAGCCCGGCTTTCAGAGAAATATTTTTCGAAATGCGGTACAGGATATTTCCACCTATATTATAACCAAGTACCGGTGTGTTATCAACAAATCCATTCACATTCGCAATATGTACAACCATGATGGGCGCTGTTGGAAGAGCCTGGGCCATGGTACGGTAATTAATACCATTTAAATAATGTGTGTTGACAGTGGGGGTTACATAAAACTCCCAGCTATACCGGTCAGTGTGGTTACGGGAAATCTGGGTAACAGGGTTTTCAGGAATCATCTCGGAAGCATCAATATCGGGAGCCGGATTATTTAAAACAGACTGCATGCTTTCCATCAAATCATTCGTTGAAACGGCTGCTTCAGGTTTCCTTGCAGCAGTTTGTTCCACCGGCTGAACGGGTTTTACATGTGCCGTATTTTTTTCGATCAATGATTCCTGAACATCAGCAGCTGTTTTTTCAGAAGCATTTACCGGCCGCAACATAAACGATGCAATTCCTGACTGGATTTCATCTGAACCATGATGATCGGCAGAATTATTCAATGGTGCGGCTTCAAAATTTCTGGTAGTAAAATCAGGCAGAACTGCACTGGCGGCTGGTTTGGCAGTTGTATTGATTTTTGAAGTGATGGATTTGGAACGGGTATTATGAACAGGTGAAATCAACTGAGTGCCTGCAAGAAAAAGGATACTTCCGATCAGGAAACTCATTCCGACACCAAATCTCCTTTTTCGCGTATGAAGGGAACTGCGCACTTCATTCCATACTTTGTCCGATGGGTACATTTTGAACTGGTCGGCTTTTTCTTTGAGTTGCCGTTCGAATTCATCATTATATAGATTGCGCTCCTTCATTCCTGGACGTTGTTTCGGTCGGGCCAGCCATTTAATGGATGGCTGTAAGTCGGTCGTTTTTTTCCTTCGTTGCTGGTATCAGATTTCTTCTGATCAAAATCTCTTCCAGCATTTGTCGGGCTCTGGTATATTGTGATCTGCTCGTGCTTTCTTCTATATCCAGCATCTCTGCGATTTCTTTGTGCGCATAACCTTCTATTGCGTACAGGTTTAAAACCGTTCTGTAGCCAACAGGAAGCAGACGTATGCAATCCACAATTTGTTTTGCCTGAACGATAGAGGGAATATTTTCTTCCCTGATCTGAATTGAACTGGCCTGAATGATATCCACACTCTCGTTAAAGCGTTTATTTTTTTTCAGGTGATTGATACAGGTATGAACAATGATGCGTCGGATCCAGCCTTCAAAGGCTCCTTTGTTTTGAAACGTATGCATCTGAAGAAAAACTTTTATAAAACTTTCCTGAAGCATATCCTCGGCATCCTCGCGGTTATGTGCAAACCTGTAACATACTGCCAGCATTTTGGGACTGTACCTGTTATACAATTCCTTTTGTGCGGCAGCGTGATTTTTCAAACAACCTTGTAAAATGGCTTCTTCGGTCATGTTAAACCTCGTTGCCCTGTAATTTAGACAATTTTAAGAAGCTAAAGCTGCACGCACGAAGTTTTGACGATTGATTTTAATCAAATAAAATATTCCCGGTCATCTCCGGGGGAACCTCATATCCCATCAATTTGAGCAGGGTGGGGGCGATGTCTCCGAGTTTGCCCGGATGAACTTTTCCATGCCATTGATTATCAATTATAAAATAGGGAACAAGGTTCAGGGAATGTGCTGTATTGGGAGTTCCGTCGGCATTGATCATGAAATCAGCATTTCCGTGATCGGCGGTTAGAAAAACGACATAGTCGTTGGAGAGTGCAGCTGTTACAACCCGTTCAACACATTGATCAACGGTTTCAACGGCCTTGATAACAGCGGGAAAATTTCCGGTATGCCCAACCATATCGGCGTTCGCAAAATTCAGGCAAATGAAATTTGCCGTTTTGTGATTAATCTCGGGAATGATCGCATCTGTAATTCCTTTTGCACTCATTTCCGGTTGCAGATCATAGGTTGCAACTTTCGGAGAAGGGATCATTATTCTTTTTTCGCCTTCGAAAGGAATTTCTCTTCCACCGCTGAAAAAGAAAGTAACATGCGGATATTTTTCTGTTTCGGCAATCCGTATTTGTGTGAGCATATTTTTCGCGGCTACTTCACCCAGTGTCATTTTCAAATCATCATTTTCAAACATCACGTGTACGTCTTTGAAATGATGATCATATTCAGTCATCGTGGTATAATCCAGCGAAAGTTTTTTCATGCCCTGTTCAGGAAAATCTTCCTGGGTTAATACTTCTGTTATTTCCCGGCAACGATCTGTTCGGAAATTAAAACAGATCACGACGTCGCCACTGGTTATTTTTGCCAGGGGGTTACCGCTGGAATCCAGTACCACACTGGGTTTTATGAATTCGTCCGAAATATCCTGCGCATAACTTTTTTCAATGATCTGCAAAGCGCTGTTTCCGCTTCCACCTTTTCCATTCACCAATGCTTCATAAGCAAGTTTCACGCGCTCCCATCGTTTGTCGCGGTCCATCGCATAATATCTGCCGGATACAGTCGCCATTTTTCCGATACCCGTTGCGTCCATATGATCCTGCAAATTTTTTATAAATCTTATTCCGCTTTTTGGATCCGTATCACGGCCATCAGTAAACGCATGAACGAAAACGTTGACAACGGACTCAGATTTACAACAATCAATGATCGTTTTGAGGTGATTGATATGTGAATGCACGCCGCCGTCGCTGACAAGTCCCATCAGGTGCAGCTTTTTATTTTCTGTTTTTGCTTTACGAAGAGCTTGTAGTAATACAGGGTTTTTTGCAAAAGATCCGTCGCGTATGGCCACATTGATCCGTTGGAGTTCCTGATACACTACACGGCCGGCACCGATATTCAAATGACCCACTTCAGAATTTCCCATTTGCCCGTCCGGCAGCCCAACATCTTCGCCGCATGTTACGAGGGTGCTGTTAGGATATTTTGAATACAGGGAACTCACAAATGGTGTTTTTGCGTGTTGTATAGCGTCTGCGGATTGTATTTTGCCCAGTCCCCACCCGTCCATGATGATTAGTATCGATGATTTTTTAGCCATTTTCTTATAAAATGATTGATATAATGCCTTCAAAGTTAGCGCATATGGGCTGTTTTAAGCCTTTTTAAGCTACCGCTTTTAGTTTGGCATATTTTTAGCTTTCTGAGGGTGTAAACAATTTCTTATGAAAAGGCTAACAGGATGGGTTCTGGCTATTATGGCGGTCATCCTAGTATCTTACCGGAGTTTTGATAATATGGATGTGGTAGTTACCGCAATCCGTTCTGGTAATGTTACGCAGTTGTCCCCTTTCTTAGATGTACGTGTAGATATCACGCTTCCGGATAAGTCCGACACATATAGCAAAACTCAGGCTGAAATGGTGATCGGTGATTTCTTTAATACCAACGTAGTCCAGAATTTCAAAATTACCCAGCAGGGTGAAAGCGGCGGAACCGTTTTTTGCGCCGGTATCCTGCAAACGCGGTCAGGTAATTACAGAACATCGCTATTCTTCCGGCAAAAAGGAGATAAGCATTTTCTGCAGGAGATCAGGTTTCAGAATGTTGAGTACGCTGAACGCTGATCGCGTAAGCTGAACGAAGGAAAAAATACTTATTCAAATTTTCCGGTCCATTCCCCTTTTTGTCTTTTCATTTTCTACCAGATAAAATGTTCAAGCTTATTACCTGCATAAGCAGGAGGCGTTTGTCGGTCTGATTCTGCAATCCTGCTTACATTTGCTCAAATTTTTTAATTGACTAAGCCCTTAGCTAATTTCGATGAGCGCCTGCAGGCATTGATTCAGACGGCTATGGCCGAGGACCTCGGACAAGGGGACCATTCCACACTCGCAGTCATTCCTGCCGATGCGAGAGGCAGGGCAGTCTTAAAAATCAAACAGGATGGAATCCTGGCGGGAGTGGAGATAGCCGAAAAAATATTTAAGTACAACGAACCGGGTGTTGTTTTTCAGGCCCTGAAAAAAGATGGCGAGTCGATGAAGTCCGGTGACATTGCCTTCACGGTTGAAGCTTCCGTTCATACAATACTTATTTGTGAAAGGCTGGTATTAAACTGTATGCAAAGGATGAGTGGTATTGCAACGCTCACGCATGAATACGCAGAAAAAATTAAAGATTTTTCTTCCAAAATACTGGACACAAGAAAAACAACACCGGGATTCAGACTGCTTGAAAAAGAGGCAGTCCGGATTGGCGGCGGAATGAATCATCGTTTCGGACTTTTTGATATGATGATGCTAAAAGACAATCATATTGACTATTGCGGCAGCATTACAAAGGCCCTGGAAAACGCGTTCAATTATGCACGGAAATATAAACCAGGGCTCAGAATAGAAGTGGAAGCACGCACATTGCAGGATGTTCGCGAGGTGCTGGCTTCCGGAAAAGCGGACCGGATCATGTTGGATAATTTCAGCCCGACACTACTCAGCGAAGCATTATCAATCATTCAGAAAAAAATTGAAACTGAAGCAAGTGGCGGCATAAATCTGGAGAATATCCGTGAATATGCTGCTACGGGCGTGGATTTTATCAGTATCGGCGCCCTGATTCATCAGGCGCGGAGTCTTGATTTGAGTTTGAAAGCAATCCAGGCCGAAAGCGTAACGCTTAAAGCGTAAATCATTGAATGGTGGAACCTGTTCCTGTTGGTTTCTTCTTAAAACGCAGCGATTTTCACTTTTTGCTTAAATATGGAGTGTAGACGCGGGCTACGTTTGCACTCCGTAAAATCCTTTTTTTGCGCACTTATATTTGAGGTGTCGGCAGGCAATGCCGATGAAGGCGTCCCGTGCCAGCAAAATTCTGAATCTGAAAAAGCGTTTGTAAATTCGAATTCATTCTATATTAAATCTCAAACATTGCCAAAAAAAAATACTCCGGATGGACATGGGTTTGTTTATAGTACGAATCCGGATTTTAATTTTCAGACAGGAGGGTCCTCTTCTTTAGAAACGCTGCCGCCCGGCAAACAGCGCCTGCGCATCATTTTGGATACCCGCCACAGGGGCGGTAAAACCGTTACTGCCATTACCGGTTTTGTGGGTAAGGAGGAAGATCTTGAAATCCTGGGAAAAAAACTCAAGCAATATTGTGGAACTGGCGGCGCAGTTAAAGATGGACAGATTCTTATACAGGGAGACCAAACAGTTAAAGTGCGGGCATATTTAATGAAAGAAGGGTATAAGGCGTGAGATGTTAAGCGTTCCGCGTTAAGCTTAAAAGTCCACTCCCATCGCAAACTGCCAGGTCGGAGAATTGCCAAAGAAAGTATTCATCTGCCAGCCCACATCAAGACGCAGGAAATACCCCAGTAAAGTGCTTCTGGCTCCGAACCCATAACCTCCGGCAAAGGGACCGATGCCTCCGGCTTTGATGGTCACATCTATCGGAATGGATGGATCATTATTCATATAATGAACCTGGGGTCGTTCGATATTTTTTAGTGAGCCGGCCCATGCGGTTCCAAAATCAAAGAACTGAATAAGCTGGAAATTGCGTATAAA
>Ga0206943_1043_pt1 | contig 31029 bp, 23 predicted proteins | sample Alteio_BWOrgHeat_7_FD_153243 | JGI IMG/M metagenome (GOLD analysis project Ga0206943, IMG submission 153243) | Enriched cells from forest soil in Barre Woods Harvard Forest LTER site, Petersham, Massachusetts, United States -... | ecosystem: Environmental > Terrestrial > Soil > Temperate forest > O... | reverse complement strand
AGTTGAAGTCCGAGAATGTTTTTGGCTGTTTTCATGTGTTTTGCAAATGTCTGAATTAAAGGGATATTTGGTTAAATATATTATGAAAGAGGAATTTCTCGAGCGGAAACTGCAGGAAAGATCGGCAGCAGGGGCGTTGCGTGGGTTGCGGATCGCCGGTGGCCAGGCAGATTATTACTCAAACGACTATCTCGGTATCGCAAAAAATGGTTTGATAGAAGCCTCTCTTCCCCATACAGGTTTAGCACATGGGTCTACGGGATCCAGATTACTGGCGGGTAATTATCCATTGATAGAAGAAACAGAAAAAGAAATTGCGGCTTTTCATGAAGCGGAAGCAGCCCTTATTTTCAATTCCGGATATGATGCCAACTTTGGATTAGTGGCCTGTGTTGCCGGTAAAGGAGATCTGATCTTATATGACAAATTAAGCCATGCGTCCCTCCGTGACGGTATCCGGCAGTCATTTGCGGATTCTTATTCATTTGCCCATAATGATCTCGCTGATCTGGAGAGAAAACTGAAAAACAAAAAAGGCAATTGTTTTGTCGTAACAGAATCTGTTTTTTCTATGGATGGGGATATGGCTCCACTGGTAGACGTGGCTTCTCTTTGCAGGCAGTTTCATGCCCATCTTATAGTTGATGAAGCACACGCCACCGGTTTTATTGGAAAAAGGGGAGAGGGCCTGGTGCAGGATTTGAAATTACAGGATGATTGTTTTGCCCGCATTCATACATTCGGCAAAGCGCTGGGTTGTCATGGAGCAGTCATTTTGGGGTCGCAAACGCTTCGGAATTATCTTATTAATTTTTGCCGCCCCCTCATTTACAGCACGGCTATTCCTCCGGTATCTGTCGCTGCAATAAAAGCATCTTATAAAATTTTTCCTGATATGAATAAGGAAAGGGAAGAAATCCGTCATCTGATTTCCCTCTTTGACCGCGACGGTTTTAAAAAAACATTTACACCCATTCAATGTTTTATTGTTCCCGGAAATGATAATGTAAAACGGGTTGCGAAACAGCTGCTGGATAATAACCTGGATGCCCGTCCGATTTTGTACCCGGCTGTACCACTCGGGGAAGAAAGACTGAGGATCGCGCTGCACAGTTATAATACTTTGGAAGAGACGGAGAAGTTGATTTCGATTCTTACAGCAGGATCGAAAGCGGTTGACGGTTGACAGTTGACAGTTGACAGTTGACGGTTGACGGTTGACCGATGAATGTATTTCACTCCCATACTCCCATACTCCCATACTCTCATACTTTTACCTCCCCGAACGCTGCCTTGCGGCACTTGGGTTCTTCAACGCATTCCCGATGGCAGTTCCGAATAATCCGTCAAAACCAACCCGCACGCCTACCTGCCCCGACTGCCCATTCAGATAGGATCCGATCACATCCACACGTAAAAGTTTGAAGATATTCTCCAAGCCTGCAGAAATTTCAACATAATTGTTTGACTTGTTTACGTAGAATGCATTGGAGGCTAATACCAGGTTCCACTGCAGGTTTCGTAAAAGCGGAACTTTATTGGTGAGCATACCATTAAAATGATGTTCAATATGACCAACGCCATATAACGAAGCGGTCGTGCTGTTCTGATAATAGGGGGCAAGCTGGAAACTGTTTAAATAAGGACTTGCATAAAAAGTCTGGTTGCCATTGAATTGCTGGTAATCCATTACATACAGTGACTTTGTATTTAAAAACCCTCCAATCCCGAAACGATATTTAAATACACCCTTGAGTTTGAAATTGACATTATCCCATAAGGAAAATTCCCATTTTTCATAGTTCACATCCGACCCAAATAAATCGGGAATGCCCGCCTTGAAAGACAACGCAAGCGTTGGATATTTTGATCCGAGAGCCAGCCTGTTATCCGGGAATTCTATATAGCGCTGACCCGGTTTAAACTGGATGTCAAATCCGGCGATCAATGCCTGATTGGGTGTAAAATTCTGGGTGATCAATTCATAAGGATAGTTGGGCGTGAATGCTTTTTCTTTATTTCCGAAAAAAGAAAAATCGCTGGTATTATTTAGCGGCATACGATCTTCGTACAACAAAGTACCCGTAATGCGCAGACCATTGTCATACCGTTTTCTATATTGAATACTCCCGAAATAATTTTCATATATTTTCATATAGTTGTCCCGGAAAAATAAAGTATACAGTTCATTCATAAAGGGACCGATCGGGTTATCGGGATTGAACTGACTAACTCTTTTTCCACCGCTGAATGTCCAGGCACTACGGCTGAAGCTTTGACCCTCCATGTCCTGCACGTAAGTCTTATTGCTGAAGGTCAGGTTCGCCCAGGCGTTGAGATGCGTATTGCTGAAGCCGTACCGGATATGCGGAGAGAATTCTATACTGTTACCGGTTTTTTTATATTCTTTCAGGAAACTGGCACCTCCCTGAATCACAAGACCTTCCACCGTGTTGTATTCAACTTTGGGGATCAGCGGATCTATAAAAACACTAAACGGTTTTTCCGGATCATAATCCGATCTTTTGATGCCGTTGATAAAGATATTCGCGATAGTTATACGCCCCTGTTTTTTACGCAGGGAATCGGCCGTCCGCTGCATGGTCGCGGAATCATTGTGACTGTTAAATATGCTATCCTTGGTCCGGTAATTTTCCAGTTCTTCCGGCTCCAGCGGCACCGGCCGCAGGGAATCCCAATAAGCAAGGCTTTTTTTTGTTACTCCCGTATCATATTTGACAACCACATTATTAAAATATTTTTTCCTGAACCGGGGTTCAAGCTCATAGTTGCTGTAAACATTCAGGAAGTTACCTGATACATCGATGCCGAATTTCTTAAAGGCAAAATTTACTACCTGATTTTGCGTGCGCCAGATTTTCGGTGTAATAGGCACGTGAATCTGCCTGATCGTAAGCGTGTCAACCACTTCCAGCTGATAATCCTTCGTGAGCATCAGATCCAGACTGTGTATCCGCCAATCTCCGTCCGTTATATTAATGGTTCCTGAAAACAGGGGCTCAAATCGTCTTTTCGGAATTACACGGATCTGGTTTATTTCTTTGCCATCTTCAATAAACGAACCGAGAAATTTGTACTTATAATAATTCAATGCACCATCGGCAATCGGTGAAACATATCCTCTCGGACTCAATTGCGTAATAAATATATTAACATTGTTACTGTAGAAATTAATGAAAGTCGGAAAATTAAACCCATACCCGTTCGATCCGCTTTCTCTTCCGGATATCACTTCCAGTTTAATTTTGTCGGGTTTTTTAAATGCAATTTTCGTGAAGGATTCGGAAAGATAAATAATACCACGGCCTTCGGAATCCACTCCGAGATCTTTCCGGTCTTCGTCAGAGAAATTTTTACCGAGAATTTTTGACGGGAGACTGCGGCTGCGGATCAAAGTTTTGATATATGCTTCGCAGATAAAAGAATCGAGTGGATTCTCATATGATTTTCTTTTTTTTTATTGCTTTGCGGATGATTTCATAGGCCGGATCTTCTCCCCCGGGCTTTACGATCACTTCTTTCAGGTTAGTTTGCTGGATGGATAATTGAAAATCCAGTGTGATGGTTTCTGTTGTCAGCGTGATGTTTTTCTCCTGTCGCCCATAACCAACATACTGACAGACGATGGTATAATGACCGGCTGGCAGATCCAGAAAATATCTGCCCCGGTTATTACTGGTAGTCCCTTGAGAGCTGCCCTTGATAAAAACAGAAGCATATGGTAGAATATTGCCCTTATCATCTGTAATGGTTCCTGTGACTTTTACGGCCCGGGCACCCTGGTAAAGAAGAGAAAGAAATATAATCGAAATAATTGTCCTCATTTTGCCGGGTCGATAAAAATGGATGACGCTGTGACAGCTCCTAGGTGGTTTCTGCCGGAAGAGTCGGTGGATAGATCAGCCTTCGCATATAAGTACCAGCCAGGGCTGCAAAACCGGCCACCAGTCCACCGATAATAGAAGTAATAACAATAAGTAAAACAGAAGACCCACCCAGTGGAAGTATGCTGGCAATTTTTTGGGAAAGGATGCCATTATTCTTATTGTCGATCCACCAGGCAAGAATTTCCCATAAAAGAAAAACACCCAGGAACCCCGACAGAAAAGAGAATGCCGGTTTCTGTGGTATGGCTGCGCTGACTACAAACGCCGCAAGGGCAATTCCCCACCATGGCATATATAAACCGGTTAAGAACGCAATCAGCCCCGTTACTACTATAGACAAAATATATTTCGACATGCGCTGGATTTATAATTTAGTGACCCTGATAATGGCTTTAATTCTTTTGTCGGTCTCATCACTTTTTTCCATCACCCACAAAGGATAATATTTTCCGTTTGCCCAATTATCGATGAAATTATCATAATAAATGCTGCCCGGATTTCCGCTTTGTCCTCCGGCATAAATTCCATATGCTTCTGTGTTTTTGGTGAGTTGAACAATCATTCTCCAGCCCGGACCATGATCTTTTTTTTCTGAATTGATTGCAAATTCCCCGCCATCGTTCTCTATATCCATCCGGCTGAACGGAGCTATTTTGGCCAGATGTTCTATTCGTGTTGCCTTTAATTTACCCCAGGTCAATTTGCCATCATGATCCAGTTTTTTGCAGGCGGCCGCCGCATTATGAAAAGCCAATGTCACATCCTGTTTTAAAGTTTCCTTTTCCGGTGTATTAATATTATCCAGGAATTCATAAGCGCTGTCCCGGAGAATGCCTTCCAGTAAAGTGCTGTTATATGGATATAAAATGGGAGTCCCTGCTTTCTCCAGTTCATCATTCCAAACGATCACTTTCAGGCTGTCCCACAGAATGTTGAAAACGGAAGCGCCTTTTCCGTCCGCCTGATAATGAAGGTCCCAGTCTTTTAGTGTTTCGTAATATTTTATTTCATCATTGCTGAGCCCGGAAGAATCAATATTTTTTAATAATATCGGCCTTGCCATACCCGCAAACGGATTGTAAGTATCCAGTTGCATTTTCATCATATCCTCAACACCGATTTCATTCATCTGGCTCAGATAGCGGTTGATGATCAGTCCCCGGTATATAGGATAATCCACGCCCAGGTAATAGGGATAGGTAGCCGGGTTAACGGGAAATTGATTCGCACTGCTTACAAAACCTCTTTCAGGATTGTACATGGAGGGATTCTCAGATTGGGGGATCATTCCCTGCCACATATAACTGCTATCGGTTCCGGGCATTATAAATTCGCCCTGTCTTTTCCATTTGGCGGGGAATTGGCCCTGGGCCGTCATCGCAATGTCTCCGTTTTTACAGGCAAAGATCACATTTTGACCGGGTGTAAATAGGTATTTGATAGATTCCTTATAATCTTTATAGTTTTTCGCATGAGCAAGACCGTTAAATGCGAGCAGCTCATTTCCCGCATCATTCCCCTTCCATCTCACGGAATAATATTTTTGATTTGTTTTTCTGCTACCGGAGAAACTTTTATCATACATCACCGGCCCGAATATCGTGTAAGCAACGGTATCAATATATTCAACCGAATCTTTTATTTTGATATGTTCAAAACGAAAATCCGAAGGAACCCATTTCCCATTGAACCAGTATTCCTTTTTACTGTCGTCTTTGAAATTGATTTCATAATAATCCCTTACATCGCGTCCGCCGTTGGTTAATCCAAACGCAGAGCTGTCGTTAAATCCGATTACGACGCCTGGCGAGCCCGGTAATGTGACTCCATAGAAATTCATGGTCGGACAGGACACCTGCATTTCATACCAGAGCGACGGCAGGTTGAGTCCAAGGTGTGGATCATTACAAAGAATGGGAGAACCGCTTTTTGTTTTTATTCCGCTGACAGCCCAATTATTGCTGCCATTATCTTTATCGGGTTTGGTAACGGCTTTGATACTGAGGGTATCCTTCTTTTGCAGATATAGAGAATCACTCCCGGCCGGAGCTTTTACGAGGATCCCCGGAATCCGGGTAATTGTATCTGCCGGAATAATAGGATCCAGAGAATCCTGCGACATCGGAAACATTTTATTGTATGTTTCATAACCCAGCGCTGTCCTCAAATTGGTAAACTCAAAATCTGTTTCGAAACCTGCCAGGTCGAGCGACATATATTTTAGCAGAAGGGCCGTCTTCAGATTGGACCAGAGTTCGGGTTTATATCCGATTAATTTGTATTCAATCGGAAGTTCGCTTTCTTTCAGTTTTGTAATGTAAGCGTTCACTCCTGCCGTATATGAATCCGCTTCAGCTTTGGTAACAGGATCCTTCTCTATGACGGCCACTGTTTTTTCAGCGGCATACAGCATTCCAAGCCTTCTTTTTTCCCTGTCAAAATTTAGAGCCTTTGGCCCGATGAGTTCGCTGATCCGGCCAGCGGCGGCATATGTCTGGAATTCCATCTGCCAAAGCCTGAACTTCGCATGGAGCCATCCCTGAATAAAATAGGCGTCATCTTCGTTTCCGGCAAAAACATGCGGTATCAACCGGTCATCGACGTAGATTTCAGCCGGATCCTTCAATCCTGGCAGTTGAAGATCCTGGGAGAAATCCTTGTCCACAGGCTCGGCATTCTGCCAGAACCCATACTGGGGGCTGAGAAATTCACCAAAGGCAGGTGCTGGTCCCCACCTCGTGTCGAAAACAATGATTAGCAGAATGGTTGTTAATGAAGAAATAAGCAGCGGTACAAATTTCATGGAGCGGTTTTCGTAGTTGAAAATCAATTAAAAGTAAAAAATTTTTAGCCAATTCCGAAGGGTTTCACGAAATAGAAGCCTGTTTCATAAAACACTAAACCTTTAGTAAATTTGCGGCGTGGCTTTATTGCATAACCGGATATCACAGAAAGAGCTCAAACAAAGGCTTCTGGAAGAAACCATTCCACGCAGAACCATTTCCTTCTATCGTTATTTCCCCATTCCGGAACCAAAAGTTTTTCGTGATGAACTTTACCTGAAGTTCTCGGAATTACAGGTTTTTGGAAGAATATATCTGGCCCATGAAGGGATTAATTCCCAATTGAGTGTGCCGGAATCGAGGTTTGAGGAATTTAGACTTTGTCTTGAAAATATCGAACCTCTCCGTGGACTTCGTTTAAACAAGGCTGTTGCAGATGATGGAAAATCGTTTTGGGTCTTGAAGATCAAAGTCCGCGAGAAAATTGTGGCGGATGGTATTGCGGACCCCGAATTCAGCATGCAAAAAAAGGGTCAATATGTGGATGCCGAAACATTTAACCGGCTGACAGCAGATCCTCATACACTTGTCGTGGATATGCGCAATCATTACGAATATGAAGTAGGGCATTTTGAAGGAGCTGTTGAAATACCAAGTGATACTTTCCGTGATCAGCTTCCGCAAGCGGTGGAATTGTTGAAGGACCATAAAAACAGACCGGTCATCATGTATTGCACAGGGGGTATCCGCTGCGAAAAAGCGAGTGCCTACCTGCTTCATCGTGGATTTCAAAAAGTTTTCCATCTGGAAGGTGGTATCATTCATTATGCCAATACAGTGAGGGATAAGGGACTGGAGAATAAATTCCGTGGAAAAAATTTTGTTTTCGACGAACGCCTGGGTGAATCCATAACGGGAGAAATCATCGCTCATTGTCACCAATGCGGTGAACCCGCCGATTCGCATACCAATTGTAAGAACAGCGCCTGTCACCTGCTTTTTATCCAGTGTGCTGCCTGCGCCGCGAAATATGATGGATGCTGTAGTGAAGCCTGTATGGAGGTTTATCACCTGCCCGAAGTAGAACAAAAACTTCTTAGGAAAGGAAAGGAAAATGATCAGAAGATTTTCAATAAATCGAGAGCGCGCTTAAAGCCCAAACCCCAAGAATAGTGTGGTGAACGTGGAAGCGTAAAAATGTATGAATTCAAAATGAAAAAAGGAAATGACAATTTGAAAGTGTGTTTCCGATCAGAATAAAATTCCAGGCCACATTCCCAAACTATCATTTCCAAATTCAACTTCCACATCTACACATTTACCACCCTTCCACGTTCACCACACTATTTTTGGTCTTGTCTGGGGTTTTCAACTTTTGGAAATTCGCTGCTAAAATTGCGATTCATCTCTTCCAGGGTCTGATGTTTGTGCAGATCCAGGTATTCCTTTACCATCGCATGAAACAAAGATTTATGTGCCGGTAGTTTCAACCGGATGCGGGCCTTGATTTTCTCTTCTTCGATTTTATACCATGCTTTCGCATATTTCGTAGCCAGCCACATACGCTCGTTGGATTCTATCTGCTTTGCGCTGAGGACTCGTTTGCTCATGTCAGGCATCTTGGAGACGACCGTTTTATCGTAATATCTCTTAAAAACGAGCTGCTTACCGACAGATCCGGAAGCATTTTTCATAATGAGATTATTGACTATGGCCATTGTATAGGATTGATACCTCAAAGATAATATTGTATTTACGTAAAAAATAAGATTAACTTAAGATTATTTTCAGTATATCTTCTGTGTCATGACTGAGAACATACGATGAATATACGGAGAATATACGGAAGATAAAAGGTAATAAAAAGTTGGTTCAGATTTCAATTAAACAAAGACATCAGGAATAGATTAAACGGTAGAGCTCAGAAATTATGGATACCGTAGATAAAAGCCTCAGGTTTGCTTGGGCTTGCTATGTATGTTGATCCATTTGAGGCGGTCTTAGCCCCGGGCCTCAAACCTTTAGTTTGGAAAGGCTATCCGTGATCATATAAAAAGTCTCATCCGTACTATACGATAATGGGGCAAATTCTTCGCCAATTACCTTTTCGTATAGCTCTATATAGCGGTTGGAGATGGTTTGGACCCATTCATCTGACATCGCCGGTACCGATTGTCCGGCCTTTCCCATGAACCCATTTGCGATCAGCCATTCACGCACAAATTCTTTACTCAGCTGCTTTTGTTTTTCACCTTTCTTCTGTCTTTCTTCAAAACCGTCATCATAAAAATATCTTGAAGAATCGGGTGTATGAATCTCATCCATCAGGTAAATGGTATCACCTATTTTCCCAAATTCATATTTGGTGTCTACCAGGATAAGGCCCCTTTTTTTTGCCAGTTCTTTTCCGCGATCAAAAAGATGATATGTATATCGTTCAATCTGCAGATAGTCTTTTTCTCTTACAATCCCCCTGGCTATAATTTCTTCTTTTGAAATATCCTCATCATGTCCGGCTTCGGCTTTCGTAGAAGGAGTGATAAGAGGAGAGGGGAAGTAATCATTTTCTTTTAATCCTTCCGGCATGGTAACACCACATAAAATTCTTTGGCCGGAAGAATACGTTCTCCAGGCATGTCCCGTTAAATTCCCTCTGATGACCATTTCTACCCTGAAAGGATCGCATCTTTTTCCAATGCTGACTTGGGGGGCAGGCACAGAAAGAAGCCAGTTCGGACAAATATCATGTGTGGCTTTCAACATAAATGCAGCAATCTGATTCAGAACTTGTCCTTTATAAGGTATGAGACGGGGAAGAATCACGTCGAATGCTGAAATGCGGTCTGAGGCGATCATGATCAGCAAACCATTATTCAAACTGTATACATCACGAACTTTTCCTCTGTAAAATCCCGTTTGATCCGGGAAATGGTATGCCGTCATTATGCAATTTTGGGTACAAAGATTAGGTAAAAACTAAAAAGTAAAAATTTAAAAAGTAAAAGGAGAAAAGATCATTTCTTTTTTATTTTTTACTTTTTAAAAAGATAGTACATATTTGTATCGGGAAATTCAATAATCTAACTACTTGCCATGAAAACATTTACACGTGCTTTTTTCGTATGCCTTATTTTATTTCTGTCTCTCAGCCATTCTTTCGCGCAGGCCCAAACCATAACGGGAAAAATCAATAACGGAGACGACAAAGAACCCGTTCCGGCGGCTTCTGTTTTAATCAAGGGAGGAACCAGGGGAACATTTACTGATAATCATGGGAATTTCAAACTTACGGTTCAGTCTTTCCCCATCACATTGATCATTTCATCGGTCGGATTTGAAACACAGGAATTCCGGGTTGAATCCGCCTCCTCTGTTATTTCCATTGATTTGAAACCCGCTTCCATTATCGGCACGGAAGTGGTGGTATCTGCAACGCGCTCACAGATACGAAGCCTTGAATCACCTGTCTCCATCGAACGCATGAGTTCGTCCTATATCCGCGAAGTACCGGCACCTTCTTTTTATGATGCCATCGCCAATCTGAAAGGGGTGGATGTGGTCACTTCATCTATTCTGTTTAAGACCATGGGAACCCGCGGTTTTAACGGTTCGGGAAATGTCCGGATGAATCAACTGGTGGATGGAATGGATAACCAGGCACCGGGATTGAATTTTGCCGTGGGTAATATCGTTGGTTTGAATGAGCTGGATGTGGACAATGTGGAATTACTACCAGGTGCGTCATCTGCCTTGTATGGATCAGGAGGCATGACGGGTACGATACTGATGACCAGCAAGGATCCCTATAAATACCAGGGTTTAAGCGCCATAGTTAAATACGGACGGAATCATATCAGCGATCCCAGTATGAGCGCGGCACCATATTATGACGCCATGTTACGATACGCGCAATCCTTTAATAAATTTGCATTCCGTATTTCAGGGGAATACACGAAGGCGAAGGACTGGACCGCGACCAATTACAGCAATTACTCACCGTATCAGGGTACTCCTATTGCTGGCGACAGGAGTTTACCGAATTATAATGGGGTGAATGTATACGGAGATGAAAGTCCTTTTTTCACAGTATATAATGGACTACAAAGTGCGGCTAATCAGTACGAGCAGGCGGGAGATCCTGTAACAGCTGCCCAGCTGAGGGCCATCGCTGCGTTAACTCCGGTAAATTCAAGCGTAACAAGAACCGGATACAGTGAAGATTCACTAACAAATTATAATGCTTATAATTTAAAAGTTTCAGCCGGTTTATATTACAAAGTCAGCGACAACACAACGGTAAGTCTGACTGGAAATTTCGGAGAGACGAATACAATCTATACAGGTACCGACCGCTTTAGTTTAGTCGACACAAAAATCGGACAGTATAAGGCTGAGGTAAGCGGCAGGAATTTTTATGTGAGGGCCTATACGACACAGGAAGATGCGGGCAATTCCTACGACATGGTAGCAGCGGCGACGCTGCTCAATGAATCCTACGCACCCACTGCAACAGTATGGGCGCCAACTTATATCGGAACCTATGCACAGGCATTTGGGGCGGCACTTGCACTTGGAGAAACACCCGCCCAGGCCTATGTGAGCGCCAGTGCAGCTGCGAGATTCAATGCAGATAAAGGCAGATATCAACCGGGAACAGTGCCGTTCAATAATGCATTGGATTCACTGAAAAAACTGGCTATCCCTGCTGGTGGAAAATTCAATGACAAGACAAACCTTTATGTCGCGGAAGGCATGTATAATTTTTCTGATCTGATTAAATGGGCCGATATCAGCATCGGTGTGGCTACGAAAGAATATGTGTTGAATTCCCATGGAACGATCTTCGCCGATACAGCTGGTGTGATCAATATCAACGAGACAGGCGGTTTTGCCCAAATCCAGAAAGGATTTTTTGATGACTACCTGAAAATAACCGTGGCCGGCCGGTATGACAAGAATTCCAATTTTAAAGGAAGATTCACTCCGAGAATTACAGCCGTATATGAAGTGGCCAAAGATAACTATATCCGTGCCTCATACCAGACAGCTTATCGTTTTCCTTCTACGCAGAACCAATATATCAACCTGCAAACTGGTTCCGCGAGATTAATTGGTGGACTGCCGCAATTTATTTCTTACTACGGATTAACGACTGATACATATGATACGGCAGCTCTTGGAAATTATGCGAGAACCGGCACACCGCCCACACAATATCAATTCAGGGAATTCAAACCTGAAACCGTGGCTTCCTGGGAATTGGGTTACAAGGGGATTATCGCAAATAAATTATTTATAGATGTTTACGGTTTCTATGCGCAGTACACAGATTTTATCGGCCTGACCGTGCTGGTTAAGAACCCGCTGACCGAGGGACAGAATGCGCTAAACACTTTTGGCATATATACAAACAGCAGTAATAAGGTGAATACGGTAGGTGCCGGTATCGGTCTCCAATATACATTGCCTAAAGGATTTTTTGTGGGTGGTAATCTTGCGTACAATGATATTTCCAATAATGATGCGAATGTGCTGACACAATTCAATACACCGAAAATCAAATATAATATTTCTGTCGGAAACTATGCGATCAGGAAAGTGTTTGGTTTTAACGTGACCTATCACTGGCAGGAAAGCTATTTATACGAATCATCATTCATTTCCGGTACTACACCATCCTTCGGCGCATTGGATGCACAGATCAGCATGAAACTTCCAAAATTGCAAAACAGCATGATCAAGATCGGCGCTACCAACCTGTTGAATAAATATTATTCCGATGCGATCGGTAATTCGCAGATCGGGGGATTGTACTACATTAGCTTGGGGTATAACGTATTCTAAGTTTGGAAGTATGGAAGAATGGAAGTATGGAAGTATTAGTTAATTAGTTTCAGATACTTCCATACTTCCATTCTTCCATACTTCCATACTTGTTTAGTAGTGAGTTAAACATTAAACCGAAAGTGCATGACATCTCCATCCTTCACAACGTAATCCTTTCCTTCAATCCTGAGTTTCCCTGCTTCGCGGCAGGCTGCTTCGGATTTATATTTTATGAAGTCATCATAGGCGATTACTTCGGCTTTGATAAATCCTTTTTCAAAATCGGTATGAATAACGGAAGCTGCCTGCGGGGCTTTCCATCCTTTTTGAATGGTCCATGCCCTGACTTCCTGCACACCGGCCGTGAAATAAGTTTGCAAGGTTAACAGGACATATGTACTCCTGATCAGTTTATTCAAAGCGGGTTCCTTCATTTTATATTCTTCCATGAACATGGCTTTGTCATCTGCATTCTCAAGTTCTGCGATTTGCTGTTCGATGGAATTATTCATTACGATCACCTGAGCATGTTCAGCTTCCGCGGCTTTTTTCAGCGCCTCGGAATATTTATTTCCGGTATGCATCGATTCCTCGTCCACATTGGCGACGTATAAAACGGGTTTGTCTGTTAATAAAAACAGATCCGCGATGGCCGTCTTGTCATTTTTATCCAAATGAAGCTCACGGATATTTTTTCCTTTTTCAAGGTGTTCCTTACAACGTTTAAGCACTTCAAATTCCAATTTCTGTTTAGGGTCTGCTGTTCTGAGTAATTTTTCAGCTTTCTGATATTTTCTTTCTACACCATCCAGATCTTTCAGTTGAAGCTCCGTATCTATAATTTCTTTATCGCTGACGGGATTGATGGCCCCCTCGTCGCGAAGGATATTTTCGTCTTCGAAACAACGGATCACGTGGACGATGGCGTCTACCTCACGTATATTGGCCAGGAATTTATTGCCCAGACCTTCACCCTTGCTGGCGCCTTTTACGAGTCCCGCAATGTCTACGATTTCAATCTGGGTTGGTACGATCCGATCGGGATGCACCAGCGCCGCCAGTTTATCCAGTCTTTCGTCCGGCACATCCACGAGCCCGATATTGGGTTCAATCGTACAAAACCGGTAATTGCTTGCCTGGGCTTTTGCACTGGTACTGACCGCATTAAACAACGTGGATTTTCCTACATTCGGTAACCCTACGATGCCTGCCTTTAGAGCCATAGAAAATAAAATTTATTGATTCAGAATACCCGTGTTTTTGCGCCCGCAAAGATAGAAGTATTTGAGGGATCGTTATTTAATTACTTATATTCAACCCATAATTCCGGCTATGGCCCTCAATCTGATCTGGATCATTTTTTTTCTGATAGCATTCATTACGGCACTTGTGCGGCTGATTTTTTTCGGGGATACGGAGATATTCAAAACAATCATCGACGGGGTTTTTGATTCCGCGGGTACGAGTGTACAAATAGCCATCGGATTGATTGGTGTACTGGCAATGTTTCTGGGATTCTTAAATATCGGCGAGAAGGCTGGCGCCATCAATTTTCTGTCCCGCATTATAGGTCCTTTTTTCAGTAAACTTTTTCCGGAGGTTCCGAAAAATCATCCTTCGATGGGACATATGGTGATGAATTTTTCTGCTAACCTGCTGGGTCTCGATAATGCCGCTACTCCGTTTGGTTTAAAAGCCATGAAAAGCCTGCAGGAGTTGAATCCTGTTAAGGATCAGGCTTCCAATGCGCAGATCATGTTCATGGTACTGCATGCCTCGGGACTCACGATCATTCCGGTGAGTATTATTGCCCAGCGTGCCATTCTCAAGTCGAACGACCCAACGAGCATTTTTATTCCCTGTATGATTGTCACTTTTGTTGCCACCGTGGTGGCCCTTACGGTGGTTGCTATCAAACAAAAGATCAATTTATTCCAGCCCGTGATTTTGTTATGGGTGGGAGGCATCTCTGTATTGATCGGCGCGCTCGTGTATTTTTTGCGCCTGCACAGTAATTATATTGATCCTTTTTCAAAGATATTCAGCAACGGCCTGATCCTTTTATTGTTTGTAGTATTTATCATCGGGGGCCTGGTGCGGCGTATCAATGTATATGAATCTTTTATAGAAGGTGCCAAGCAAGGTTTCCAGGTTGCTGTTACGGTGATTCCTTACCTGGTGGCGATGCTTGTTGCCATCAGCGTGATTCGAAGTTGCGGCGTGCTAGATTTTATTACCGGCGGAATCGGATCTTTCTTTCATCTGCTCGGTATCAATAATGATTTTGTTCCGGCATTACCGACAGCCCTGATGCGTCCCCTGAGCGGAGCTGCCGGTCGGGGTATGATGATTACTGCAATGCAGCAGTACGGACCTGATTCGTTTATTGGAAAACTTTCCTGTATTTTCCAGGGAACCACGGATTCAACTTTTTATATCGTGGCTTTGTATTTTGGCTCTGTCGGAATCAGTAAGGTACGCTATACCATCCCTGTCTCACTGTTGGCCGATTTGTCGGCGATTATCACGGCCATTTTGATTTCGTATATATTCTTTGTGCATTGAGAGTAGCGGGATGCAGGAGGCGGGAAGCAGATTTAATTTTTGGTATTTGCAATAAGGGAATTGTAATTCTAAAAGCTGATTGCAGTATTTAATTTTGCCAGCCGGTTTTAAGAGCCTCAACCTTCTAGCCTCCCGCCTCCGGCTTGATTCGCTCATTTTCAAAAAGTTCATACTTCGTCTTTGGTCTTCGCTCGTCGAGCCATTTGAAATTACGGAGTTTCATTTCATCGAGGTTTACTTTTTTGATCGGGTACATGATGCCGTCGGCATCCTGGCGGAGAACCACTTTGTTCAACTGTTTATTGAGAAAGATCATATCGATGACATCTGCTTTATTCACCCGGTTGACGCCAACAAAGGCCGCACTGTCATCTTTTATATAATAAACAGCTTCGGCACTTCCCTTACTTCGCATATAGTCTATGACACCGTCCTTAAAATATCCGTTCAGCGTATTGCCTTTAATCTGATTAAACATGTTCGTATAGGCCTTTCCAACCACCAGGCTGTTTTCAAAAACATATAGCCGGTCAGGTTTTTTATTTTTTGTATATAGAAACATCGTGTCACCGGTAACCTGAAACCCACCGGCCCAGGCAATGGGGTTTGTGTATAAACGGAAAATGGAATCGAGTCCGGAATAATAACAACTGTCAGCCACAGCCTGCAGAGAGTCTGAGAAAATTCTTACATGATGATAGATCTGTAAATAGCGGAGGCTGCTATCGTGAGGATTTTTTGCGCTGCGGAAGATTTCCGCACCCTGTACGGAATCGGGTCTGTTCAAAACTGAATCGGGAATGCGCGCTGAAAAAACTGTGTCGCCGGTAATATAGATGGAATCTTTATCCTGTTTTAAAATGATCAGCGGATTCTGCGTGGCAAAAAAAGTATTTGCCTTGCTGTTGGCGATCATGAGATTTGAAATCAGCGTCAGATTTTGAACGGTATCGCGGAAAACGGCATTTCCCTGGGCAATACTCAATCCCGTACTATCGTCAAAGCGAATAGTTTCCGCTGTGATCCTTTCGGCTTTATCTGTTATTGTCGGTCGCTTCGCAAAATGTGCCCGATGATTTTTCAGATCGTAATATCCATCCCGGGTATCGATCGTTCTCCCGGAGCTGTCAACAATATGAGTTAGGGTAATAAAAGTGGCCAGCTGGTTTTCTGAATTATAAAGTAATGAATCTGCCGTCAGATCATATGCGGGATCCTTCAGCTTGACATTCTTTTTAAAATAAACGTCCTTGGTTGCCTCATAATAAGTCCCTTCCTTACTCGTGACGACAGTAGTTTTATTGACCACTTTCCCTCCATTATAATAATCCCCGATATGCTGATTCATATCATAATGCAATTCGTCGGTTGTTAAAGTGCCTTTCCCGTCTTTCAACTCGACATTTTTCTGAAAAATAATCTGCTTCGTGTCAACAAAATATTTCATGTAGTCCGAATAGATATCTGTCGAATCCTTGTCGTTGATATGAACATGCCCAAAGGCTTCGATGATGTTATCCTTATGGTTCATCGCGAGACTGTCGGTATAAAACATTGTTTTATCACTTTGCAATTTTACATGACCATACAGGGATTGAATGTCAACAGAATCTTTTTGCTTCTGACGCAGCGTGTCTGAATGCCATATATAGATGGTTTGCGTGCTGTCGCTGGTTTTTGATTTAAAAGCAACGGCAATCTGTGCAAAAGATTGAAATCCTGACATGCACAATATCAGCAAGGCCAGAAAATGGGCCGGTTTTTTCATCACTTCTTGGTTGGCGGATTGGAATTCGCGCTGCTGTCATTCAGGGGGGCCATCAGGGGTCCTTTTTTATCCTTGCTTCCGAAAACAGAAATGTTGACATAACGTTTCGGATGCATTCGCAGGTCGTCCAGTAAAATATTCAGACTCCGCGTTGTGCTTTCCAGGTTGACGTAAAGTTTTTTGTCGTTTATTAGTAAGCCCAGTGTACCATTCGGACTATTCACTTTGTTTAATGCATCCCTTAGTGAGTTCATTGCATTCTGCGCGCTGGCCAGGGTCTCATCTATTTGTGCATTGGCCAGTTTATTGGTCGTTTTTTCGAGATTGTCGAGGGTACCGGTAATCCGTTGATTATTGCTGGCCAGGTTGTTGGTGAAACTGTCCAGGTGTATCATTGTATGAGCGAGTGCACTGGTCCGGTTGTTCAGCATAATCTGAAGCGAGGCTGATGATTTGGCCAGGTTGCTGATGATCGCAGCGAAATTATTTTTTACTTCCGGGTTAAACATCGTTGTTATCTGCAGGATCAGCGAATCCAGGGAACTCAGCGTTTTGTTGAGGCTCTTCATGACCGGCGCGAGCCTTCCCTGAACTTCCGACAGAATGCTGCCCTGATCTACAGTCTGCAGTGTATCTCCATCCTGTATCATCTCCGTGGCATCTCCCTTGTTGATAACAATATTTGATGAACTGATTAGTGCTGATTTAATAACCGCGGCAGAGTTTTTTGGAATGTTTACATCCTGTTTCATACTGATGGTGACCAGGATGCCGTCAATATTTGGATCCGTGGCCTTTATTGCATATACACTACCCACATTTAATCCTTTGATACTAACAGAATTTGATAATTCAAGGCCATCCACGTTTTTGAACACGGCGTAAATTTTCTTGCTATGTGAAAAAAGATCTTTTCCCTTCAGAAAATTAAATCCCAGGATGAGCAGCACGATGGCAACCGACGTTAGTGCACCAATTTTTGTTTCGTTCGTAATTTTCATTCGCAGTTTTGTTTAAAATAGCCGCCGCCACATCATTTATGCGCTACAAACCTAAGCAAAAAGATCGTTTCCTGTTGTGGATTACTAGTCCTTTATTGATGAGAGGAATCCGGTACTGAAGCAGGAGGAACGGGAGCGTTACCTTCGACCTGGTTCTTATAACGTTCCAGTGCATCAACGATATTCTCGACTACTTCATCCTGTCCTTTGTTACTGTTCAGATATTCTTCTTCTTCTTTATTACTTAAAAAACCCACTTCTATTAATACACTCGGCATACCGGTTGCCTGCAACACCTGGATACCCACGTCCCGTTGTTTAACGCCATAACTCTGTCTTCCTGCTGCCGCGAAAGATTCTTCCACCATGGTTGCGAAGAGGGCGCTGTTGTCGAAATATTTTTTTTCATATAAAGTGGCGCGCATACGGGCCTCGGGAGATGTCAGGTCAAAAGCCTCTTCCGCTGCGGCACTACTGCTGCTATCTGCAACATCCTCGCCACTTTCCTCGCGTTCATTGATTGCGTCGTTCTTGTTTTCCTGCTTTCCTGCTTTCCAGATATAAGTTTCCGTTCCAACGCGCGTATTCTTCACCCAATACGACTCATAGATGGGTGCATTGATCCATTTCTTTTTTTTCTTTGAACCCTTACCCACATATACCAGCTTTTTTTTGTGCCCGATCACTCTTTTCTCATAATACCCACCGGCCGGCTGTCTGGTGGAATTGCAATGGATACTGATGAATAAATCTCCTTTGGCCTGATTCGCGATTTGTGCACGGCCATGCAAATCATCGTGCAGGTTGTCTGCATTGTTTACGCAGGCATCGGTTGTTCTGGTAAAAACAACTTTGGTATTGGGAAATCTTGTTTTGATAGCTTCTCCGAGTTTGAGGGAAATATCGAGCGTAACATCTTTCTCCGCAGAGATTAGTCCACGGGTGCCGGGGTATAATCCACCATGACCCGGATCAATTACGATGGTGCGTAATTTAATTGCAGCCGGATGATTACCCGGATGAAAAGACGAAAAAGTAAAAAAAATGAAAACAGAAATGAACAGGCCAAATAGTGTTCTCACCATAGTTATCTTTTGACTGTCAAGATGTTAATCTTCTTAAATACTTAGATAGATACCCCTATTTTTGTACCATTGTAATGTATGAACAACGGGGGCAAAATTAGTTTAAAATACCTTTCCACGCTGATTTTAACATTGCTATTCTTTTGTGTAACTGTTAACAGTTCAGCCCGTTATTACAGAAATCGTGACAAGCCTCCGCCGGATGTTCAGGATACCATTCCGAAAAAAAACATTTCCTCATTAAAAGATACCGTTATCATCGATTCAGCAATGCTGGATACCCTTCCTTTTCATTCAGACAGCTCCAGGCTGCAGGTTGATACGATTCATGCCCCTTATTCAAAAGATTCGCTGGATGCTCCCATCTCCTACAGTGCACAGGATTCCGTAGTTCTGGACGTGCCAACCAAGAATATTACATTATATAATAAGGCGAATACAAAATTCAAGGATATTGATCTGGATGCCTATAATATCCGGATGGATCAGGCCAACAGCCTGCTCCTGGCTACTTATGCAAGAGATACTTCCGGCGCTATGATCGGGCGGCCAAAAATGACCCAGGCCGAGACAAAAATGGAGTCGGATTCCATGGTCTTCAATATGAAAACCAAGAAGGGCATCACCATCAATACGTTTACGCAAAGCGGTGAAATGTATGTGATGGGGGAGAAGATGAAAAAGATTTCCACGAATGACTATTACGCATTCCGCGGACGTTTCACAACCTGTAATCTGGATACACCCCATTTCGCATTCCGGACAAATAAGATGAAGCTGATCAATAAGCAAATGGCGATTACAGGACCTGTACATCCCGAATTTGAAGGTGTTCCGATTCCGATATATATTCCATTTGGGTATTTCCCGATTTCGCAGGGAAGACACTCCGGATTCCTGGCGCCCACCTTCGACGTGAGTTCGCAATATGGTCTCGGACTACAGGGGCTTGGTTATTATAAAGTGCTGAGCGATAATTTTGATGTCGCGGTCCGGGCTGATATTTATTCGTACGGCGGGTATACGTTACACCTGACGCCGGAATACAGGGTCCGGTACCGTTATAGCGGGCGAATGAATTTTATTTATCAAAATATCCGGATACTCAATAATTCGGGTGAGGATGCATACACTACCAGCAAGACCTACAACCTTCAGTGGGCACATAATGTAGACAGCAAGGCCCATCCAGGTCAGAATTTTTCTGCCAACCTAAATCTGATGTCGGCTTCCTTCAACAAATATGTTTTAACTAACCCGACGGCTGTTTATAATAACCAGATCAGTTCATCCATTGCCTATTCAAAAACATTTGAAGACGGTAAATACAATTTGACGGTGAACGCAAACCATAACCAGGATAATATTTCGGGTCTTGTAAATATTAATGCACCGGCTATTGGGTTTACCGCCATCACCATTTATCCTTTTGCTCCCAAAGATTATGTTGGTATTCCCAAATGGTATCAGAAACTCGGGATCGGACTGAATTCCAATATTTCGGGTTCGACCAGTTATTATGATTCCATGGCAAGCTTCAGTCACGTTTTAGACACTTTTAAATGGGGTGCGCAAAATAATGTCCCGATTACCCTGGCCTTACCTCAGCTGGGTTTTTTACAAATCACACCCGGCGTGAGTTTCCAAAACAGGATATTTAATACGAAATATAATTATGCCTGGGATGACCGGGATACGGCAAACCCAAAGCTGGACACCACATCGGAAAAGGGTGTTTATTTCGCTAACAACGTAGCCTTCTCTCTGAGTCTGAGTACCGCGATCTTTGGAACATTCCAGCATTTTGGAAAGAATAGTAAGATCCTGGGTATTCGCCACACGATTAGGCCAACCATCAGTTTTTCTTATTCCCCTGATCTTTCGAAAAGCTATTATCAAAATGTACAATACACGAAGGAGGGTAATTTTCAGAATTTCAACCGTTTTAACGGGAATATATACAGCGCATTTTCTCCCGGCTCCTTTGGAGGATTGAGTTTCGGAATAGATAACAATATTGAAATGAAAGTAAAATCAAAAACGGACACCAGTGCGGGCGCGAACGACAAAGTGAAACTGATCGACGGATTTGGTTTTAACGGAAGTTATAATTACCTGGCCGACTCTTTTAAACTGAGTCCTATTTATTTTTATCTGCGCAGTACATTATTCAAGAACATTAATATCTCTGCAACCACCACTTTAAATCCTTATCAGCACGATACCCTGGGAATAAATATTAATAAATATGCCTGGGAAGGCAAAGGATTTAGTCTCGGACGAATTATCGGTGGTAATATTTCCATTTCCACTTCCTTTAAAAGCAAACCGATCGATCCGAAGAAAAATGAACAGGATCAAAAGAATATCGTGGACAACCAGATGCCGATGACCATTGATGAACAGCAGGCAGAACTGGCTTATATCCGAAGTAATCCGGCAGAATTTGTCGATTTTAATATTGCCTGGTCGCTCAATGTTTCGTTTGCGTATAGTTTTACAAACACATTTGTTGTAAACAGGTATGTCACCCAAACCAGTTCCTCCCTTATTTTAAATGGAGATTTTAATCTCACAGAAAAATGGAAAGTGGGGTTCAATTGCTATTACGATGTAAAGAACCTGGTGATGAACAACCTGACAACTTTTCTTTCGCGGGATATGCACTGCTGGCAACTCTCTATCAATGTGACACCTGTAGGTGTTTATCGGTCCTTCAACATTACCATCAGCCCCAAATCAGGCATTTTACGTGATCTGCATATCAATCGCTCGCGCACATTCTATTGATGCTGAACAATAAAATTTTTCATCAGATCAAATACGCGTGCTTTTAATTGTTCTACGGTTTCACCGGGTAATACTTCCACTTCGGGAAGAAATTCCATTTTTAATTTTACGGGCATAAGATAAAAACCCTTATCGGGCGGATTGGCCTTCCGGCTATTGAAAATGATCATCGGAATAATTGCATGTCCCGAGGTAACAGCGAGTCGGAAGGCACCGTCGTGAAAAGGTTTGATCGGCTCTGCTGAAGTATTTCTGGTTCCTTCCGGATAAATGCACATATGCAGGCCCATGTCCAGCACCTCCTTCATTTTTGTGAAACTGTCACGCCTGCTTTTTTCATTTTTCCTGTCAACAAGGATACTTCCCGTTTGGTAAATCAGTCCGAAGAGCGGAATTTTTGCCATCTCGGCTTTGGCGATGGTTTTGTTTCCTCCGGGAATACCAGGTGAGGAAACGGGCACGTCGATCAGCGCATTGTGATTACAAACGACGATATAAGTTTTCCCATTTTTAAAATATTCGCGCCCGTGAATGGTCAGGGGGCAGCCGACGAGGCCGAGGAAAACATCCATCCATATCCTTGAATAACGTATAAAACGATTTGTTTTTCTGGGATCCTTCTGAAAATAAATAAAAAGGAAAAAGGGAATCATGAAAAGAAGCATGGTTGAAACGAAAATCAAAGCCCCCCAGGCCGCCCAGATTCTGCCGAAAATATTTTTAATAATTTGCAAGACGATTCATTTGTTGGTTATAGTTTCCAGTCGATCGGATCTATTCCGTTCTTCATCAGGTAGGTATTGGCTTTTGAAAAATGCCTGCATCCGAAAAATCCTTTATCAGCAGAAAAGGGGGAAGGGTGGGCCGCTTTTAAAACATAATGTTTGGTTTCATCGATCAGGGATTGTTTTTCCTGAGCAAATTTCCCCCAAAGAAGGAATACCAGATTTTTTTTAAGGTCGGAAAGTTTCTGAATCACAGTATCCGTAAATTCTCCCCATCCGGCCTGGGAATGGCTGGCCGGGGCATTTGCCAGCACGGTCAGATAGGCATTGAGTAATAACACTCCCTGCCTGGCCCAGGGACTCAGATTGCCGGTCTGCGGAATCGGCATTCCAACGTCAGTATTCAATTCCTTAAAAATATTTTGCAAAGAGGGCGGGGGCCGGACTCCATCCGGGACGGAGAAGCACAGTCCGTGCGCCTGACCCGGACCATGATAAGGATCCTGACCGAGGATGACCAACTTCGTGTTTTCAAAAGGGCTCATTTCGAAGGCATTAAAAATCTGGCTCCCCGGCGGATAAATTATTTTGCCAAGAATCTTTTCCGTCTTGAGAAAATGTACGATCTGTAAGAAATAGGGTTTGCTGAATTCGGCCTCCATTACTTTTTTCCAGCCGGCTTCCATTTGGACATTCATGTTGCAATTTAAGATTTTGAGCCTAAAAGAAGTCTTAGGCTTTGGGCTTAATCGTATATTTAAAATAAAAAATAATGTCAAATATCCAACTTGAAATGATGCCCTATCTTTCTTTCCAGGGCAATTGTGAAGAAGCGCTGTATTTCTACAGCGAGATACTGGATGGGCGGATTGAAATTGTATCCCGTTATGATAATCCTGCAATGAATACAGCAGTGGATTTTAAAAATAAGATCTTACATGCGCGTTTTTCTTTTGGGAATTACACACTGTTTGCAAGCGACGTAATGCCCAAAAAACAAAATGAACAAATGACCAGCAATATTGCCATATCTCTGGGGTTTCATGATGAAGAGGTTGCCGAAAATATTTTTGACAGGCTGAGTGCGGATGGTGACATTCATATTCCATTTAAGAAACAATTCTGGGGAGACTGGCATGGCAATTTCAGGGATCGTTTTGGTATCCGCTGGATGGTGAATTGTACAAAGTAAAATGGGTGATTACATTGGCGGCAGGTTCTGCTGATGTACCCATGTCCATAAGAATTGCATGATGTCAGTATCTCGTCATAATATTAAATTAGTCATCTCGGTCATTGCTTTCATGGTAATTTCTGTTTACGCATGGAGCTTTTCCCCGGCACCCCTGCGTTTATTCAGTCCTGATAAAAAAATAGTTTTTGAATTTGAAATTCGTCAGGGCAAACCGGGTTACAGCGTGCGATATGAAGGCAGAAGGGTGATTGATTTCTCAATACTGAATTTGGTGTTCAAAAACGGTTCGCTGGAAAATGGCGTCAGGCTGGTAAATTCAGTGCGCATGGATTCTGCCGAACAATATACATTGATGACCGGCAGGTCGTCGGCGGTGAATGATTCTTTTCGTCAGATCAGCTTGTTTTTAAAAGATTTGCATGACCCCAAGCGTGTTTTTGTATTGCAGGTTCGTGCATTTAACGACGGCATCGCATTCCGATACGAATTTCCGAAAACCGGAGAAGATTCACTCATTCTGGCAGAGGAGAAGGACGAATTTCAGATAGCCGGAAATCCTGCCACGCACGCGTTGATAGTTGATGGATTTGAAAATGCACACGAAGGAAATTATCTGCGCCGCGCATACTATGATCTGCCAATAGACAGTCTCATGGATATGCCCATATTATTTTCGTTTTCCGATAGTATTTACCTGGCCATCACAGAAGCTGCGCTGTTGGATTATGCGGGCATGTATCTGGTAAAAACGAAATCAGGACTCGAATCAAAACTATCGCCAGATCCTTCAAGGCCAGGATTTGCCGTTACCGCACTCTTGCCGCATGTAAGTCCCTGGCGGGTTTTACAGATCAGTCGTCGTGCCGGAAAATTTTTAGAGACTAATCTGCTCACGGATCTTTCGCCGCCTAACCGGATGAACGATCTGAGTTGGCTGAAGCCGGGCAAAACGACTTTCCCCTGGTGGAATGGGAATGTAACGGCAGACACGTTGAATGCTCCCGGAAACAATTTCGTTACGCAGCAATATTATATTGACTTCTGCGAAAGAAATAAAATTGATTACCATTCTGTGGTGGAATACGGTCTTCACCAATGGTACCAGGACGACGGAATCAGTTTTATGCCCGGACCACACAGCAATGTGCTCAAACCCGTGCCGGGGCTGGATATGAAACAGGTCTGCGATTATGCACACAGTAAAGGAGTCGGTGTCAGAGTATGGGTTCATTGGAAGGCGCTTTATCCAAAACTAGATAGCGCGTTTACGTTATTTGAACAATGGGGATTGTCCGGAATGATGGTGGATTTTATGAACAGGGATGATCAGGATATGGTGAATATACAAACGGAGATTCTTCAAAAAGCAGCGGCACATCATTTACATATACAGTTTCACGGAGCCTATAAACCAACCGGCCTGAGCAGAACATATCCAAATGAATTTACCCGTGAAGCCACTTTGAATTATGAGGCAGACAAATGGAATCCCAAGGGCGTTGACCCGGATCACGATCTGGATATCGCCTTCACACGTTTGATAGCCGGCAGTACGGACTATCATCTGGGAGGTTTCAGGGCGGTTACCGCTGATAAATTCCGGGCTCAGTATACAAGGCCACTGGTGCTTGGAACAAGGGCCCACATGCTGGCAATGTATGTAGTGCTGGAGAATGCCAATGCGATGGTATGTGATTATCCCGAAGCATACGAAGGTCAGCGCGGATTTGAATTTATTCAGGAGGTACCGGTAACATGGGATAAAACATTAGTACCTGATGGTATACCAGATCAATATTTAATGATAGCGAGAAAAAAAGGCAATGTCTGGTGGATAGGAGGCATCACGGGAAATTTATCCAGGGAATTAAAATTAAATCCGGTCTTTTCTTTGGGAGAGAATAATACCTGGCGGGCGACTATTTATCAGGACGATTTGAAATCACCTTTTAATCCGAATGGAATATTAATCAGCACAATCAGTGTAAATCGGAAGACCGTGTTGAACATCCCGTTAGCTGCTGGTGGTGGATTTGTGATTAAATTGGAAAGAATATAAATCAGGCAGATTATTTGCGGTTCCATCAGAAGAAAATATATTAATGAAAGTATTTATCAGCAGAAAAATTCCGGAAGCAGGGTTACAATATTTGCGGGATGCATCCGTTGAGATTTCGGAGTGGACGGAAAAAAAAGACCTTTTGCCGGAGGAATTAATCGCATATTGCAAAAGTGCCGACGCATTTTTGAGTGCGGGTGGGAATAAGATTGACAAATCATTTCTACATTCCGTAAGACACTTGAAAGTGATCAGCCTGCATAGTGCGGGTTATGATAATGTGGATGTTGCGGCTGCAACCGAAATCAAAATGCCGATTGGAAATACGCCGGGTGTGTTAAGTGATGCAACAGCAGATATCGCCTTTTTACTGATGTTGGCTACATCCCGCAAGGCCTTTTATATGAGCCGAATCATTCAGCAGGGTGGCTGGGGTTTTTTTGAACCGACGGCCAACCTGGGAATCGATATCCGGTACAAAACACTGGGCATTTATGGATTGGGAAAAATTGGTTATGAATTGGCTAAACGGGCTGCCGCAGCCTTTGACATGGAAATTATTTATCATAACCGTAGTCATAATGAAGAAGCTGAACAAACACTTCATGCTCTGTGGGTATCTTTTGATGACTTGCTCGAAAAGAGTGATGTACTTTCCGTTAACACGGCACTGACAGCAGAAACCAAAGGGAAATTCAATAAAGATGTTTTCGCGAAGATGAAACCCACGGCGATATTCATCAATGCAGCGCGTGGTTCAATTCACAATGAAGAGGATCTGACGGAGGCATTGGAAAAAGGAATCATCTGGGGGGCCGGTCTGGATGTAACGAATCCGGAACCTATGCGGCCGGATCATCCACTGCTTTCCATGCCCAACGTTTGCGTTCTGCCGCATATTGGTTCAGCAACGGAAGAAACGCGTGCAGCCATGTCGCTGCTTGCCGCAAAAAATATCGTCGCCGGTTTAAAAGGGGAGAGGCTGCCGTTTATTGTAAATCCAGCCATTTATGTGTAAAGCCCAAATCTAGCGTGGCAAATGTGATGACAATTGCCACACTAGTTTTGGGCTTTCGGCTTGTTATGTGGTTTTAAATTGAAGATCCTCGAAATATTGAATCCGAAATAAATATCTCCATTGCCCCAGCTTCCTACGGTCTGACCAATATACTGCGGCTCGTTCATGGTCTGTGCATTCGTGAAAACAAGTTGGAATACATGTCCTCCCGTTTCAATATCCCAGCCAAAAGAAAGTGCGTTATGTAACGGCAATCCGGTATATGAACTTATTTGATTTGGAAATAAATAGTTGTATTCTGCCGTAATGGCCATTCGTTTGGTGATCTTAAACCGGCCACCTGCACTAAGAGCAAAAACATTATTATGGTCACTGGTAGAATCGACCAGGTTGTAATGGATGAAAGTTGGGGTAATTTGAAATGAAAGCTTGCTGCTGAATTTCCTGGCGATCAGGATCTGCGCCGTGTAGGCTAAACGGTATTCACTTTTAAAAGCGCTATCCAGTTTGGGGTTGGCTATTTTATCTGTATAATAGGTGGTAGTCCCCAATAGTGCAATAGACACAGGGACGCTTGCGGGATTATCCGTTTGTCTTAATAATTTATATTTCACATAACCATCAAATGTTTCCAGCACGGAACTTCTTCCGATGCCAACAGAAAGGCGGTCGCTGATCCCATAGTCCAGTCCCAGGCGAAGCGTTGCAAAATCCAATCCCCACAGATGGTAAGCGCCTTGGTTGATGGTCCCGAACCGGTGTTGAATTTCAAAATTTAATGCACCTGCGGCCGGAGCTTCAATCGTTTTCATATTTACGATGTACAAGGCTTTGAAGGTTCCGGTAACATACTGAGTGCCGTGTGCAGCAGACAATGAATCGCTGATGGAACGCAGCAGACTATCCTGCGCAATTGACTGAGATGTAATAATTAAACATATCAGGCTGAAATAGATCTTTCGCATATTTATTATTTTATGTATTTCGCGTCCAGACAATTTGAACCTTCACATCGATTTCCTGCGCAATCTTTTCCCTCACTATACTGGGAATGGTTATCTGATAATCTTCGGGTTTGATTTTGAAAGCGGACGAACCCGTGATCTTCCCGTTTTTTACTTCAATCTGCCCCGTGGTTTCCAGCGGTTTTGTTACCCCATGTAAACTCAGGTCCCCTTTTACAACAACCTGATAAATGCCGTCTTTTGATAAATCCATATCTCCAGAACAGCTTCCGGAAAATGTTGCTTTCGGGAACTTATCGCTTTCCACATAATTCTCGTTAAAATGCACCTGCATCAGTTCTTTGGGAAAAATGAAGCCTTTCAGAAGAACAGCGAACGCCATGTGGTGAGTGGCAGGATCCAGCACCGCATATACCTGGTTATTTTCACCCCGAATATCTTCAAGGGGGGTTTTTGAATAAAAACCAATAAAACCTGTTTTCGTCATATAGTTTTGACAAATGCCCTGAGAGGAGAGGAAAATAGTGATCAGAAAAATGCAGCATTTCATACGCATAATCATTCAGATTTAATTGTTAGGGGACCCCTGCAGAGTCCAATCCAATATTTTGTTAATGGTACATTCATCGAGCATTTGCGATTCATATGGCATGGGAACGAATCCCGGCAAGTGCGCAACGTTTCCGTAGAGCTTGCCATTGTCTGCATAAGGTTTAATGTTTTCATGCCCTTCCAGCAGAATGCCACCGCTCCCTGCAGTGTTGCCTGTTCCATGACAGCGGTAACAGTTTCCCTGGAGAATGGGAACGATGTCTCTGGCATATTGCATACCTACCGTGTCACAGGGATTCGGGTCAAGATTTTGTATACTCTCTTTTGTACAGGCAACGATACATATTGCCGGGAAAGCGATGATCATAAGTATAACAGCGAATTGTTTCTTCATACATGAGAAATTGTCAGGGGAATTATTTTTTTATGATACAATCAACCAGGTTTACATCCATCAGAAAACCCGTGCATTTTCCTTTAACAATAATGGAATCACCCTTATTAAATTTATTATCTCCGGGTAAGTCCTTTTTCAATACGCTGCAATTCACACCACCATCCGCTGCGCCCGTCAGGTTCAGTGAAACATAATTTCCCGCTTCGGTGACGGATGAAATGGTTCCTTTTACTTCTAAAATCTTTCCCACCCATTTTTGATTTGCCTGCGATTCATTCTTCGAAAATTCATTATACAGACTGGCTGCGGTAAGGGTGGCTACTGCATCCTCCCCTTCCACATTCCTGTGTGGCTTGTACACTGTATATAATCCCCAGCCGGCCAGACAAATCAATAAAATGCCTATGCCGAAAAAATATTTTTTTCGCATAAAAGATTTCTTATGGTCAGCGTTAGCGGAAAGAGTGGGTGATTCCTATGTATATGCCAAAGCTCGCAATGGGCATATAACCTCTGCCAATCCCCTGTAAGGGAATTTTCACATAGGGTTCCACTCGCATTTTTGTTTTGTTACTGATTGCCCGTTCATAACCACCACTTATCTGAAGGATACTGAAAATATTATTTCGTAATGTGTCGTTTTTAAATGACCTGTTGTATGGAGGGTAATTCGAAGTAAATGTATAATTCTCCGAAGTCATCAAATAAGAAGATAATCCGGCTTTGGCAAAAAAACCATGATTCTTTCCGGTAGCAAAATCAAAGCGAATATCAACCGGAATTTCAAACATGCTGCAATTACCGTTCAACGTTGTGGTTGGAGGAAGCGGTGCCCCCCCATCCTTTTTATAATATTCACCGTTGGAATAGTAATATTTTTTATCCCAGATCACCCCGGTTTCAACAGACAACCGGTTATTAAAACGATAACCGATTAAAGCACCCAGGCTAAATCCGAGGTTATTAACTGACTGAAATTTCACTGTGCTCACATCCGGACCGGCAAATAAACCGACATAGAACCCCTTAGACTTTTTTGAAGCTGTATTCGTTTTCTTCTTTGCCAGTGAACTATCCGGCGATGTTTTCTTGGAAGGTTCAGTTTTGTCAGTATTATTTTTGGTAGCGGCTGTCTCATTTTGAGTAGATGTAGCCGGTGAAACAGCTGCTATTTCTGTTTTTACCGATTCTTTAATAGGAGCCGATGCGTTATCAATCGCTTTATTTGCGCCAACTGTCTCTGCTTCCATTAATCCCTTCGAATTATTTGAATTCAAATCTGATTTGGTTTTACCATTGTCTGATGATATTTGTTTTTGCGAATTCGGAATATTATTTACCGTTAATTGTTTTCCTCCCGCAGCAGCATATGCAAGTCTTTTGTTTTTTATTGACAGTGTTCCATTCATACTGCCGTTTTCGGGCGTATTCATTTTGCCAGACGGGCTTTGAATATTATCCGACGCCGCTGTCTTATTGTTATCTGCCGGTCCGGCTGGTACCGAATGGTTATCGGGAATCACACTCTTTATTTTGTTTTGATCAGCGGACCCACTCTGAGGTTTTGCTGATAAGCCATTTTTATCTCCCGGATTTGGATTCCCGGAATAATAAAAAATACCAAGGCCCAGCGGAATCAGTAACAGAAGCAATAGCCATGTTCTTCTACGGGTGCGTATAGCGTTTGGTCCGGACAAGTCGTGGACCTCACCGGGATTTTCATTCTGCAGTTTGCCAGCCACAGCATCCCAGTCCGATCCGGTCGTTTTAAGCGGATACAGTTCCCCTGCTTTTTGGAACAGGTCGTCCATATCGTTTTCTAAATGCTCCATGATTTGGCCTCCTCCTTTTCTTTTATGATCTTTTGCAAAATGCCTCTCGCACGTGATAAATTCGATTTCGATGTACCAACTGAAATACCCAGGGAATCGGCAATTTCAAAGTGGGTGCAACCGTCTATCACAAACATATTGAACACAACCCGGTACATGGGCGGAAGATTCTTCACATAACTGATCAGCTCCTTATATAATAAAAGGTGGTCGGCTTTTTGACTGTTATCAGGTTCTTCCCACACATATTCCGGTATACCGCCAATTTCCGGGGTCATATTATTTTTTCTCAGCTCGTCGATAGACGTATTGATAACAATCCGCTTCATCCAGGCCATCATGAGCCTTTCGGGAAATTCTTCCTCTTCATACCGGAACCTTTCTATGTGACGGAATATTTTAACAAATCCGTCATTGGTAACATTCACAGCGATATCGTACCGATACACGTAGCGGAAAGCTATTTTTAACGCGTAACCATAAAACCTCTCGTAGAGCATCTTCTGGCTCTTCGGTTCCTGCCTTTTGCAGCCCTCTATGATCTGAATAATGTTATCCAA